>Ga0068628_1000240_pt1 | contig 16756 bp, 18 predicted proteins | sample InSIn2gowninarea_FD_77431 | JGI IMG/M metagenome (GOLD analysis project Ga0068628, IMG submission 77431) | Clean room microbial communities from NASA Spacecraft Assembly Facility at Jet Propulsion Laboratory, Pasadena, California, USA -... ... | reverse complement strand
TGATGTCCGCGAGAAGCCCAGCAGTGCTCGCCCGCAGCTTATTAGAGTCACACAGCGCCGCCATCCGCCCAGGCTGCACCCGCTTCACCTCACCTCTTGCCGTGCTGGGGGTGGAAAGAGATGGCGTTGACCGAGTAGACCTTGGCAACGTCGCGCTGGCTAGGGTCCTGTTGGCGGTGGCATTTGAAGGAGAAGTTAAGGCTGCGCCCGTTTTAGTAGAAACTTGCAAAAAACAACAGAAGTCGCGTACCTGGTATCCTTGTCCTCAACGTACTGAATCGCACAGCGTCCCTCGATACTGCCGACAGCGAAGCCGGAGGCGTCGGTGAAGCAGCTGACAACGCGCGTCTGCCACTTCAACGGGCTGACGATAGTCTTGTAGATCTTTGTGGGCTCGTTGAGGTTGACCATGTTGATGTGACGCTCAGCAGTCGCAACAACAAGCAACTGGTCCTTGATGTCCATGCTGTACACGCGGTCCTGGCACTGCAGTGTGCCGACGGGCTGTGCGCCCTTCAGGTCCCAGAACTTCACTGTCTTGTCCCACGAGCCAGTCGCGACGTAGTCCTGGCCGCCGGTCTGGAACCAGCGGACGCACTTGATGGCCTCTTCGTGCGCCTTTGCTTGCTGTGCCTGGACTTGGCCGCCTGCGGGAGGGGCATTGCGGAAATCGACGATGTTCAGGTGTCCGGTGGAGTCACCTGCTGCGACCCGTGTGCCATCCTGTACAACATCAGCTCGTGCATCTGTGTTTTGTGCTGCTGTAGCTTACCTTTGACCAGCCGACGCCCAAGACGTGACCTTGGCATTCGAATAGGAACTTTCCGCTCGGGCCGTTTGCAGTGATCTCGTAGATATACACCTTCTTGTCCCAACTTGCTACAGCAAGGTAGTCGTTTGCAGGCGAGAATTGCAGGTCCTGGATGCTGTCCGAGGGCAGTTGGCTCTGCTGCACTTCGACGTCCTTGCTGGTGTCGCCTGTGGTAGTGCTTGCTGGCGTTGCAGCAGCTGATCCGAACAGCGCCATCTCTCCGGTGTGTGGGGGTATTCAGGCGTCTGTAGTAGAGGCGGGTGTTTGGAGATGTTGGAGCTTGCGCGAGCTCAGGTCCGGGAAAGAACTTCGGCGCGTCGAATTCGGTCGGGAAGTCGCGACTCAATGGTGAGTGAATGTTACCGTAGTGAATATGCAGATGCTGCGCGACGCTCTGGCAACTTTATCTTCTCTTGCCCGGCGCGAAGAAAGACAATGTCTGAGCTTCACCAGGCACACGCACAGGCACCCATGCCAGCAGCGCCTAAAGCTGCCTAGCGCTCGCCGGGCAAACATGCGCCGAGCTCCGCCCTGCTAAATAATTTCTGATAGCTTGCAACTTCCTCTCCAACGTTCCTCGCTCAAAGAATCGCAACGAAGCACACGCACAGAGTGGCCTAGCCATCTCATCCCGCTTTGGGAGAAAGTCCCCGGACAACGGTCCTCGCGACCGCACTTTCAGCAACGATCCGCCATAGAAGCGCGGCCTCTTACACCACCGGCGCCCTCGCTCTCTCAACGTTTGCACTCTTGGCTCGAGCTTTCTAGACGCTGCGGGTGGAGGAGCTGGCTCCAGGGCGATGATACGAGTCCGCTGGCCACCTTGCCCGCTGCCGACGGATCGTGTCGGGCCAAGAGGAGGAGAGAGATGTCGAGGTGCTGGGTAGGAGGGTCTTCTCGTCCAGTTTATGGTTATGCGATTGCCTTTGCGCGTCCCGGTCACGGGGCTTCGCAGGGGTAACTCAATGGGGCTTATTCTTGATGCGAGGGACGTTCACCACTTTTTCGGATCCGCTCGAGTGGGTGCATTTGCTTGCACGCTTGGTCGAACAAGCCGGATTCCAACCAGCCATGGGTTACATGATGAGATACACGAAATAGAGTCAAGCACTGAGGCTGTCTGAATCCCAAAGTGGTAGGACGCCGATGCTGAGTATTTCAAACTATATTCTGATAGACCTTTTGGCTTAGCTAGTTGTGTAGACTATCTCCACGAATGATATGGTTGTTTTTGCACTTGCTTCTATTGTTATGTGGTATCATTGCTCTATGCTCGCTGCTCCTGGTCCGTCTATGCATCCTCGCCAACAATGAAGGCCTTAGCCTCCTGGTACGCCTTCTCCAGGTCGTCGTTGACCACGATCTTGTCGTGCGGCGCCTCAGGGCTCTTCGCAAACTCCATCTCGACCTTGGCCTGGTTGAGCCTCTTGAGGATATCAGCCTCCTTGTCCGTAGCGCGGCCCCTCAATCGCTTCTCAAGGATATCCATGCTGGGCGGCGAAAGGAACAGGAATCTTGGGCGAGGGAACGTGGGGTGGTTTGCGACCTGCTTGACGCCCTGATGGCCGTTAGTTTGCCAGTATCTCCCAAGTGTTGCCTCTGGTTCACGTACCTCCATCTCAATGTCCAAAATACACGTCCTCCCCTTCTTCTCAATCTCTTCTATCGCCGCAACGCTGGTGCCATAGCTGTTGCTCCCAAACGTCGCGTGCTCAACGAAGCCCTTCTTCTCGACTAGATCGTTGAACTGCTCCTTGGTCACAAAGTGGTACTCGACGCCGTCCTTCTCTCCGCCGCGAGGGTTGCGCGTGGTGTGTGACACGCTGAAGCCGAAGCGGTCGGGGTACTCTTCAAAGAGACGCTTGAGAATGGTCGACTTGCCGGCGCCCGAGGGGCCAGAGATGACAATTGCACGGGTGGAGGGTGTGGGTGCCATTGTGGAGGATGCGGTGTATGCGCGAAGGGAGAACGGGGTTTTGAATGAGGCACGGGCAAGAGGTGAGGTGAAGCGGGTGCAGCCTGGGCGGATGGCGGCGCTGTGTGACTCTAATAAGCTGCGGGCGAGCACTGCTGGGCTTCTCGCGGACATCAACGCGGCGGCCAAAATGTGGGATGCTGCTGGTGGAGCTGGCGTGTGATTGGCGGTGAAGCTCGGGGTCCTGTGTTTGCGCTGTTTGCACTGCGGGGAGTTGGCGGGACAAGTGATGGCGCGCTTTCGCGTTTGTCCTGACATCACTGAGCGGGATTGCCGTCTGTGCTGCGTTTCTTTCGCACTTCCACAAAGCCCACACATGGTCCGGTAGCTGCTCACATATCCCTAGAAGCTGCAGTGCCTCGAGCCACACGCCATGGTGAGTTCAACACCGCAATTGCATGTGCAATACATGAGTACTCACACCCCCAGTCCAAACAATACCTCACCCTCCACACAGTCGACAATGCGCACCCCAAAGCATCCGACATCTTCGCCGTCGCGCCCACATCCACACAGCTCCTCTCCGCGTCCGGCTCCTCTTCAATAAACATCTACGACACAACCCAGCCCGACTTCCCGCTCGTGCAAACCCTCGACAAAGCTCACCCGCTTGGCATCCACCACCTCGTCACCGCCAAAGAATCCACCGCCCGCCGCGCCGCATCCGCCGGCTTCGAAGGCAGCGTCAAGATATGGTCGCAGGGCGAGGACGGCCAATGGGTCTTGGACGGCTCGATAACCGACCAGAACAAGCCCGGCTCCATCTGGGCAATCGCCCTCAGCGCCGACGGCCAGTACCTCGCATCATCCAGCATCAACGGGCAGATCAACGTCTGGAGTCTAGACGCCTCACAAAACTTCCCACGGATACGCGAGTACGAGACAAAAGGCAGCTTCGGGCTCGCCGTGGCGCTGAGCGACAACGGAAGTTTCACGGCCTCCGGGCACGAGAACGGGAGCATATACGTCTTCAGCAACGACACGGGGCGACTGGTGCATTCGCTTGCCGGGCTTGTGCATCCCGTGCGCAGCGTGGCGTTTTCGCCCGCGAGCAAGCTGCTGGCTGCAGGTGGTGATGCGAGGGTTATTGCGCTGTACGATGTCACGTCTGGCGAGCAGGTGGCCAATTTCACAGGGCATGGCGGGTGGGTATTGACGCTGGATTGGAGCGATACCGGCGAGTATCTGTTGTCAGGAAGCCACGATTCCAAGGCGAAGGTCTGGCGCGTGGAAACGAGGACGTGTGTTGCGACGCATTCGCACGGTGATAAGCCGCTGTGGACTGCGAGGTGGCTGCCCAAGTCGCCGACAAAGAGCGAGATGTTTGCGTTGGGTGGAGGGAACAACTCAATTAGCTTCTACAGGGAGGCTGCTGGTTGAAGAGTGGCAGAAGCAAGATGTACAGGCACCTTCTGTCGAGCCTATCCAGCAGTGACTGCTTCTCAGCCTGAGCTTGTCTTGGGTTACAGAACTTCAAGCAAGGCGAAAGAATACAGCTGTGTCATGCTAATGACCTGCATTGACTGCGTTGATTGAGAGACAGAAGTCAGGGTCTGATGCGGATTGATGCAGTTCCAAACAAGTCTGCGAAGTAGAGAAAATCCAATCGAATCTTCTATCTCGTTGACTCGACTAATGCAAAAAGTAATGTATAGAATTCACGTCTCGTTCAAGAATCATATCACATAATTCAACACTCAATACTGGGTTACCACAGAAAACAACGGACCCCTAATTTCCATCCACCGCCGCCGTGATCCTGAACTCCACTTCCTCCTCCAACCCATACAGCACCCTTCCATCCCTGCAAACAAGCCCCACACCCACTCAGCGCTCCAAACGGATTGGCCTCCATCAGCACAACCTTTCCATCCTCTCCCAGCGCGATATCAAACGCAAACCCATACTTAACCAACAACCCCCTAATCTCGTCACTCATCTCCCCAAGCATATAACTCTCCATTTCCTCCAGCAGTGCTGCGGCGCCAGCACAAACCTTCTCACACGTCTTCTTCACAGTAAAGTCGTACGGGCGGGAAAACGAGAACGCCCATCTACACTGACTCAGCGCCTTGAACTCCAGCGAAGAGACTGAGGCTGGAGCGCCGCGCGCCGTAGGCGACGGCACGAAACACAGGAACTTGTTTGTGCCTGCACACTCTCATCCCAGGGGCTCGGGATCAAATGAATCCTCAGCTCTCTGTGGGCGGCGAGTCGTTCGTTGTGTAATAAGTTCTAGGCGCGCGTACTACTACCTATCTTCACAACGACGTCTTTGAATGAGCGCGTGGGTGCGATTGTTTCTGGCCGACATTTGATCCAGGCACATGAACCATTCTCGCTTCCCGTCGAGAATAGGCTGTAGCACTTGCCCGCGCTCCGTGCTCTTCCACGTACGGACCATCTCGGCGATGAGGTCGGGCGGGATCTTGTTGCTCGAATCCCACGCAGCATGGCACCGCATCAGATCCTCGTAGACAAGGATGGGACCTGGACGACGTAGGATGAACCCAGTTGCTGGGAGCGGGTGATAAGCGGTTGCCAGAGTACGTAGCCATAGACTGTCCAGGGCGGTTGTTCGTGGGTGAAGGCGAAGAATCATTTGAATTTCTCTACTATGTAGACGTATGTCTTCCGGTCTGAGACTGTTGATCCTCATCCCATCCTGACTTTGCAAACATCATGTACGCCGGCACAGCTGATATAACACCAGAATTACATTGGGTAGGAAGTTTAGATATAGCTAATCAAGCTGTTTTGGAATCACAGTGTTGCAAAACAAGGCGTAAATGTAAGACTGTACCTTGCCACTCAGGTGAACCACTCACATAGGGCATTGATGTTGGTCTCCAGCCTAGTGAAGTTCTATTGTCAAGCGCAAATAGGCCGGCGGAGAAGAGGAACGCACTGAAGCAACAGACGAGGGGAAAAGACTGGGTACTGATAAAGTCTTGCGATGAGATGGTTGTTGTACTTGGTGGATGAAGGTCGGATTTGATAACGGCCGAGTTTTGGAATATGGATTGTTGCTGTGCCGCAGAAGGGGCAGCACTGTTTTGGTGTACACTCTGCTTTTCTGCTAGAATTCCATGCGCAAGGCAAGGATCGTTCTCGATTTTCCAAGGCCTTGCACGCTCAATGGTAGGGCGGCTAGTTAGCATGAAGAGTATTGAACAAGGTGCTCGTAACTGATGACTTTACGCAATGGGTTGAGAGATTTGATGATTGGCAGTTAAATGATCGATTCAGACAATGCTGCTCGCTAACGTGATGATATCATAATATAATTAACAATTTCTCCTCTATACACGTACAATTGTAGTCGCTCAAACACTCTCGCGGCGCTCAGCATCCTTAGCCTTCTCCTCGTAAATACCACCCTCGCGAACAGCTTCCATCTCTTTTAGGCGGTCAAGCATGATAGGGTGAGCCTTGTGGATCGGCTTGATCTCAAACAGCTCATCCATGCGTTCAAGCGGGATACCCTTGGTCTCGGGGATGAGGAAAAAGACGAAAGGAATGGACAGGATCATAAGAGAAGCAAAGAAGAAGTACACGCCGTAGCTCATGGTCAGGAACATCTGCGGTGTGAAGCGCGAGATGATGAAGTTCCAGAACCAGTTGTTTGCCGCCGCGGATGCCTGACCCAGGGAACGTGTCTGCTGCGAGAACATCTCAGAGTTGATGACCCACGGTGTGCCGTTCCATGAGGGTGTGTAGAAGAAGGTCCACAGGTAGAAGAAGAAAACGGCTGCGATGCCACCTGGGGGCAGCTTGGCGCCGTTGGCAGTTGTTCCGTGAAGCTTGATGTATGCGCCGATGATCCACATGCAGACAGAGCCACCGGCGGCGCCGAACATGAGAAGCTTGGTGCGGCCGAGGTGGTCGATTAGGTACAGGAGCCAGACGACTGTGACGACGGTCTTGACGACACCGAAGAGACCGGTGGTGAAGAAGCCGGTGTTGGTGCCGGTGATGCCGATGGACCTGAAGACTGTGGGAGAGTAGTAGTTAATGGCATTAATACCACTACCGTTCTGCCAGAGGAAGAGCATGCCACCGAGGAAGAGGCGGTACTGGACCTTGCGCTGCTTGACGGCCTTGAAGGGAGCCCAGAAGCCGGGGCCAACAACCATGCGGTCGTGCTCGATTTCAGCGTCGATGGCGGCAATCTCTTCAACCATGTAAGGGTGGGTAGGCTCGAGGTTGCGAATCCAGCAAAGATCCTTGACAGCCTTCTCGCGGTCACCGCGAGCAAACTGCCAACGAGGAGACTCCCTCAGCCAGACAGCGCCTGCGAGAAGCAGACCGGCGGGGATGAGCTGAACAGCGAAAGGAATCATCCACTGGCGAGTAGAAGGAGCCATAGTCTCAACAAGACCGTAGTTGATCCAGAAACCAACAAGACCACCAATCTGCCATCCCAGCTCGTAGATACCAACAAGACGACCACGGACCGCAGGAGGCGACAATTCGGAGATGTAGATCGGAACCATGTTACTGGCAGCACCGACACCCAGACCGGCCAAAACACGGCCACCAATGATCAAGCCAAGTCCACGCTCGCCGTTCGCGCCCAACATCATTCCAGCACCGAGGATGAAAATCAAAGTCCAGATGAGCAGAGTGATTCTGCGGCCAAGGTAGTACGAAGTGACATAAGCACCGAAAGCGCCAAAGAAGGCACCAGCCTGGTAAACGGAGACGATATTCGCCTTCTGCAGAGCAAGCTCAGAAGCCGAGATTTGTGTGGGTGCCGAAAGTCTGAATTCTGAGACAAAGGATGGAAGCGCAAGTGTTGTTCCAATGAAAGCGGAGTCATAACCGATCTGGACATTCGCTGTTAGATGGAATTCTTGGTGGATCATCGCCGATGGCGATAGAACTTACCATGCACGATGCAAAAGATGCAACTGATGCAGCAGCGTAGACGCGCCAATTGTAAACCTCCTTAGGCGTAGGCCTGTCTTCGACAAGAGTGAGGAGGCCCATGACGAGAGATGCAGTCTTCCTGTTCGGTCGTCGGTGTGATGGATGAGGAGTCCTGGAGATCTGACGATCCTCTGAAGAAGGAAGGAGGAGGATGCTTTATGGGAAGCTGATGGTTCTGAAGATTCTTCATCTCCGAGTCCGGACTCTAATAGTCGTGCAGGGCTAAAAGCTACCCCGGAATCTCGCCCTCGTGGGGGAGCTAGTCAGTTGCTACGATGTGCAGGCGAGACCCCAGACAATGCCCAGACTCTCTAGGTCTCCAGGTCTTATCCGCGCACGAGCCTGTAGAGGTGCCACGATGATGGATCTGGGGACGCACCCCGCAATGGAAGAGGATCGCCAATGGCGTTCCAGGACCAAGATGGTGGTCATCCTGGATAAAGGTTTGCCATGTTCCCGTCAAACAGGTGCTGGGAGCCTCTGGCTTGGTGCGGAGATGGATGACGATTGAGACGTGGTCATTGGCTCGGGTTTGACCTCGGCGAATCATACGAGTCAATAGCTTTACTGTGGATAAAGGCTCCCGATCTCGGAAGATGTCTCTGCCCACTTGGCGGTCTCCAATTACAAAACCATGTGAAGCATTGAGTGCGAGAGAGCTGGCTGAGCACTTGGTATATATGTAGGAAGATCCTTTACCCGCACGTCCGAGTTCAGCTCCAAGCCTCTCCACAACACTCCACAAGCGCGTGTGTATCCATTGGAAAAGGAACCCGTTAAGACGTAGGAAAGAGCCTTAACGTACGCAAGTCCCAGTCAGAGCTTGCTCCATCTCTCTGACACTCTCGCTGTGAAGTTTGCCCAACATTGAAGCCACGCCGCACCCTGCAAACACCGTAGCCACTGAGATCGTCACAATGTCCTCCACAACGACCACACAACAGACTGCAGTACCAGACACCTCAAGTGTTGAGCGTCATGGCTACCTGTTCGGCTTTCCGATCGCACACTCAATGTCGCCGTTGTTCCACAACACAGTGTACGCGGATCTTGGGTTGAACTGGAACCAGTTCTACCTTGAGTCGACAGACATAGAGCTGTTCAAGAAGCTCAGGCAACATCCCAAATTCTACGGTAAGCAGTGTTCTTCTAGAGTCTCAACTTTCGAGACTAACAGCTGTTGCAGGTGCATCAGTGACCATGCCTCACAAGATGGCGATTCTCTCACACCTGGATGAGATTACAGAAGAGGGCAGGGAAGTCGGCGCTGTAAACACACTCTTCCTCAAGGAGGACCCCACAACAGGGAAGCGGATATTCTGCGGCACCAACACTGACGTAGTTGGTGTACGTGATGCTTTTGTTTACAATGTCAAAGATGCCGCATCAACCTACGAGAACCGACCCGCTATGGTGGTAGGAGGCGGTGGTGCGGCCCGAAGCGCAGTATACGCGCTAAGGAAGTGGATGAAGGCCAGCAAAATCTACCTTGTCAACCGGGACCGCAACGAAGTCAAGGCTGTCATCGACGAGTGCAAGGCGAGAGGATTTGGCGACTCCCTCATCGACGTTTCGACCGTGGCGCAAGCTGAAGAGCTCGAGGGCGTGGGTGCAATCGTTGCATGCGTACCTGACTTCCCACCCAAGACACCAGAGGAGAAGGAGACAAGGGCTGTGCTTGAGACCTTCTTGAACAAGCCACACAAGGGCGCTATCCTGGAGATGTGCTACCACCCGTCGCCCTGGACAGAGATTGCCGGCATTAGCGAGAAGGCTGGCTGGCAGCTTATTCTGGGCACAGAGGCCATGATTTACCAGGGCCTTGAGCAGGACAGGTACTGGACAGGAAAGCCGGTGTCTGAGCTGCCAAAGGCAAAGGTCCAGGCGGTCATCGCGGCTAAGCTGGCTGAGGCGCGACACTAGTCACGGTGTAAAAAGATACCACTTCTTGTCTTGCTTCTTCAAAAGATCTTCATAGACTACTACGCTGTAACGCCGACGAACACGATTTCAGATTACAGCTTCTTCACACTTGGGATTTCTTCGGCATGTTTGCCATTGCTCACTATGGCAGGCTATCCGCAATGCGGTATGTCATTCCGGTTGCTCTGACTGATGATCAACTAGTTGCCATCAGCCTGCGACGTCCATGCTTATTTTCATTCAGAGCAGATTCTTTAGATGGCAGTTGGAATACAGGTGCATCATCCCCGGTCGCGCTTGTCTCGTCAAACATCCATCTTGTGTTGATCCTGATATGCACGTCAAGAGCGGGACATTCCTCCGGTAACCAATCAAACCTACGGTCGCAACTTCGATGGCGCCCAAGGCGATGAGCCGCATTCAGCGGTCGTTATGACTAGATTAGTTAAGTTTGCAGGACACTCCAGTGATCATCATTGGTAGGAATACCTTCCGATACGCATGTAATGAAAATGCCGCCACTCAGATCCACTCTGGCGGCTGGCTGGCCTGGGAAGAGGCTACAGCAGACGTTCCCAATTGACGGGTAGATAGCAGCTTCGCCACGCGAGATCTGAAAACACCGGACAAGGCACGCCTAGCGATGTGAGTTAAGATCCCATTTTTGGATCCTTTGGATCGATCCAGGATATCCAGCGTAGAATTTCAAGATCCGGGATTATATAAGCCTTAGCATGCTGAGTCAGGCCTTTATACACGTCCATTCACTCCTGGATAGAGGAAAAGCGGGTCTGTATTGTGCATCCGCCACTCACAGACTGCCGAAGCTTAGGTAATCCAGATCCTACATCTTGTATGGAACTTAGATCGATCCGGGATATCTAACGTGATTTTTAAAGATCTGGGGTCCCAACATCGCTAGGCACGCCTAGTTAAATCAAATTGCTTGACGTTTCTAACGTCATGACGCTAACATTAAAACGTGATAACGCATTCGCAAATTCCATGTGCAAGACCAAAGGCGATCCAGACTCGCTCCGTCCCGACTGGGACCAGGAAGCGCCGGTGGGGGGCGAAAACAATCGTTGCAGAACTGAGTAGGCGCGGCTCACACAGCTGCTCAACATTCTCAATTCTTTCCTGTCCCTTGAGTCTGGTGCCATCGCCTACAGAGCATGGAACGTAAGGCTCACTATTCCTCCCCGTATCCGTCAGCCTAGAGCTGTCGTTCGACATGAGTCGACCGACCCCCGCGTCGCGCATCAAGCCCCTCTCTGAGAAGAAGAGGGAGCGCGAAGTCCTTCAATATGTCGCCGCCTACCGTGATCTGCCAAATCTTGAGGAGCTGGACTCTGGGCCGGATTCGTCGCATCTGCCCGCCGACCACCTGCCGCAGCCCTCGACAGATTCGACCCTGACCGCGCTGTGCCAGCTGGCAGCCTTGCGCATGAACGCGCAGCGAGCCTTGATCTCGCTGATAGACGACAAATGCCAACATGTTCTCGCAGAGGCAACTCCTCGAGTCTCGCTCCGCGGAGGAGCCCCACCTGGCGAAGGATCCAACTCCTTGTGGTTGGGCAGTGTCAGCATCCCCCGAAGTTGGGGTGTTTGCGAGCAGGTCACGGCATTGAACGCGGACAACATTCCCACAGGCGAAGGAGCGTCGGTCATTATCAACCAAGACCTACAGGACAACGACAAGTATGCACAACGCACCTATGTTCGAGATGGCCCACGTGTGCGATTTTATGCTGGAGCAGCTCTTGTGAGCCCGCGTGGCGCCATTGTGGGCGCTCTGTGTGTTTTCGACGATGCGCCCAGACCCGCAGGTATGCCAGCCGAGGATGTCAGTTACCTCGAGGACCTTGCAGGCACTATTGTCGAATACCTAGGCAATTACACAGTTAGGGATCGGTTCAAGCGCGGCGAGAAGCTTACCCGTGGTCTTATTTCCTTTGCGGAAGGTGCGTCTGCGCTGCTGCCGTTCGACAACGCCGACATCCCCTCAGAACCACACTCGCCCACAACAACCTCATCAACTTCTTTTGGTTCCGGTGCTGAGCCAAGGTCTACACACGATGCGCCCACAGAGAATGCCGCTCAATCGCAGGCACCAGAGACAGCTTATACTGGTTCACAGGTGTCACAAGCAGGCTCGCAAGGATCTGGACAGGGGCAAAAGAAACAACAATTCTCAACTGGTTCGGATACCGTGCGCGCAGGTTCTACACGCAACACATCGCTGCGAGCCCTTCAAGACACCATCTTGCCAATGAACTCGAGATCGATGTTCGCCCGAGCCGCTAATGTTATGCTCGCGTCCAGCGAACTAGATGGAGTCATAATCCTTGACGCATCTGTTGCTGCAACCGGGCATCGCCAGCATCCGGCAGCTCCAGAGCGCGAACGTCTTAGCGGCGGCCTTTCGGATTCTGCAGGGCCCCATTCAAAATCGGAGTCGAGCGAGGACAGTAGTTCGCAAAGCGGCAATGCCAAGAACAATGCAAGCTCGTCGTCGTCGAAGAAGTGTGGGGTACTCGGAGCCGCGCCATCGAGACCTGTCGTGAACGCAGACGGAACACCGGGGGTTGGGTCTCTCGCTGGAACCAACTTGGCCCGCTTACTGCGCGAATATCCCCACGGGAAGGTGTTCAACTATACTGCTAAGGGCGTTTCTATGTCTTCAACGGACGATTCGTCTTCAGCAAGGGGCTCTCACGAGGGATTTTTGCCCGGTGGTGACGATTCACGGCCCGTAGCCCACAAAAGACACAACCGAGCGTCTAGAAGCTCAAAGGCCATCTCTGAGTTGCTACCGGGCGCACGAAGTGTGGCATTTGTGCCTTTCTGGGACTACGAAAGGTCAAGGTGGTTTGCCGGTTGCCTCTGTTGGACTAACAGTACAGATCGATTGCTTTCAGTCTCGGTGGACTTAGCGTACTTCAACATCTTCAGTCACTCAATCATGCGAGAACTATCGAGATTGGATGCTGTGGCGCTGAATCAACAGAAGACTACCTTTGTTGCTTCTATTTCACACGAATTACGATCACCTCTGCACGGTATTCTCGGTACACTGGAATTCATTAGAGACACCCCCCTCGATACCTTCCAGACCAGCATGCTCAACTCTTTGAACAGTTGTGGCCAAACACTTCTCGATACGATTAATCACGTCATGGATCACTCGAAGATGAGCGAGGGCACCAAGAATGTGTCTACCAGGCGACTCAAGAATACGAAGACTGTTCGACTGTCATCCAAGCCTCTCAAGACGCGGAAAACGTTACGCGATCCGGCTTTCGATTTGGGTATAGCTACCGAAGAGGTCGTGGAAGCTGTCTTTGCTGGATCATCGTTTCTTCCAATCATGAGCTCGAAAAACGCACCTTTGTCACCGACAGAATCGACGACAACGACTTCGGCTAACACCGAGATCTCTGATATCACAACTAAGCGCAAGACATGCTATATAGTACTGGATGTCAGCCACGAACATGATTGGATCTACTGTTTTCCTGTAGGGTCCTGGAAGAGGACTGTTATGAAGTACGTGCTACTGCATCGATGATCATGCCAGATGCGTTAACAAAGTCACAGTCTCTTTGGTAACGCCATCAAGTACACACACACAGGTCACATTACTGTGTCGCTACACGCTACAGAAGTTGCCAGAACTACCGGTTCAGCCACCACAATCACGCTCACCGTCACCGACACAGGTAGTGGCATGAGCCCTGCTTTTCTCGCTAACAAAGCATTTCAACCATTCTCACAAGAGAACCCCCACAGTTCGGGAGTTGGACTAGGGCTGAGCATCGTCCGGCAGATCATTGAAACGAACGGTGGCAAGATTGAAGTCAGCAGTGACCACACTTTTGGTACTAAGATTACTGTCAAGTTATCCTTGATCAGACCAGAGACCACACAAATCGCTCTTCCCCAACGGAGCGAGTATCTTTCATGGCTACCGCGCTTAAAGGGTCGCAAAGTGTGCATACTGCATAGGGCCGAAGCTGATCAGGATATCATGGACGAGCCGCAAAATGCCGAGGGCCTCGCGAAGTTCACCCGGGCGTTGACGACGACTCTGACCAGCCACCTGAACATGGACGTCATTCAAACAACAAAATGGGAGGGCAATAACTGCGATCTTGTTATCTGCCCGGAATTATCTTTTGATTACCTCGCCTCTATCAGGGACCGGAGAGCTGACACCAAAGCCTCAAAAACGTCAGTGACTATTTTTGTTGCGCTCGACGCACTCGAGGCAGTGACACTACGTTCTGATGTCCGCGTTAAGAACAAGGAATCAGTGGTGGAGATCATAACCCAGCCGTTAGTATATTCTCAGCGTTATGATATGTCTTCCGCTTACAGAAATCAGACTTGGACCATACAAATTAGCTTATGTGCTGAACAAATGTCTCGACCGATTCGAACATCCGGACGAGAACGTACAGCGAGATTCCAGTCCTAACCATACTTTCACAATTGACCTCACACAGTTATCGTCACGGTCGCCACTCTTCGAAGAGTCGACAGCCCTGTCCCCCCCTCCGACTCTTTCTCCCATGCCGACCTTTTCTCCCCCGCCGGTTGAGATGCCTCCACTTCTGAATCAGCCTTACTGGCATCAGACGGATAGGCCCGAGGCTACTTCGTCGCCAGTTCCAGAGTCTTCAGACAATTCGACGCCAGCTGCCGGACCGCCTGCTGTTGAAGAGCGTGCGCTTCCCATTCGCCCAAAACTCACAATGGCCAGCAAACCAGTCAGCGCGACGTCCAGCATCCTCATTACGGACGACAATGCAATCAATCGTAGGGTCAGTTTACTATTATTAACATGCTAACTCCTCGACACTAAGCTAACGGGTCGCAGCTTCTTGTAGCTTTCATGAACAAATACGGGCTTGAGTACGCTGAAGCAGAGAATGGCCTCGAAGCCTTGCGCGCATACCAGTCAGCGCAGGTGCAGTTCGATGTCATCCTGATGGGTGAGCCGCCTTCTCACACGGCATGCGAATACAGATTCTAATCGCCTTTCACAGATATGTCGATGCCTGTCATGGACGGCATGTCAGCAACTCGAGCAATTCGACAGTACGAACAAGAGTACAACATCCCACGTTGCTGCATTATTGCTCTGACAGGTTTGGCGTCCGCAAGCGCGAAGCTAGAGGCCTGGAACTCCGGGATAGACCATTTTATGACCAAGCCAGTCAACTTCAAGGCACTTGAAAGATTCCTCAACAAGGAGGAGACGAGGCGCGATGAGAGGCGCGAGGAGGCTGCAGGAACAGGCGAGATTTCGAATTCCACTTCCTCGTCTGGCAGCTGAAGCTAGCTTCGAGCGAACTCATCCCTCGCCAATATGATCGCCCTTGCGACCGCATCCTCCCCCACATAGACCAATCCTCCTGCTTTACATACTACTCTTCGAAGCTTGTCACGGGCTCTCCAGCTCCAATGTCTTTAGATCATACCCAAAAACCTCTCATCATCTGAAAACACTGTAGGATGTGAACCTTATGACTCTCATCTCCTCCGACCACGTCCTTGTATTCTTGCTCCGAGACTTGTTTGATTCCCTCCTCGCCTGCAAGCCTCTTACCGAGCACCCTCGCTCAGATGGCCATGATCTCACGTTAACTGATCATCTGACTCACTGCCAACAATCGAGTGCCTGGCTGCACATTCTCAACGAGCTGCTAAACCAGCAGTCCAGTACCCCTGTGCGTCTAAACGATAGGAACAGATTTGCGCCCGTCATCGATGTCTACATGCCAGTATCCTCCTGTGACAGGGCCTCTCTGGATCTCAAGCGGTGTGCGAGTCCAGTCATCCGCTTAGACGCCAACAGGGATGAAATTCGACTTCGGATCTAGCAGCGGTTCGTCGGGAATGTACTGCTTAACGGCGGCTTTGCTATCGAAGTGCCACCACTTGCGTCTACTTCCCTCCCGAAAGCCCTGAGTGGTTCGCCAGACTACTATACACATAGCGATGCAGCGTCTTCAGCACTTCTGGCGACGCCGCTACGCGAGCAAGGTCTGTGCCACGTTGGATTTCAATCTCAGCATACCGTTCTTCCGGACTGATACCGCGCTTCGCAGCTTCAACACGCACTGCTGGATCCCCGGGCGATGACCCGTAGTCTGTCATCGCAAAGATGGTGTGGGCACCGGTGAATGCGGCGGTCAGGGAGATGTCGTCCATGTCTCCGCGAGCGAGTTCGACACCGCGAGCGACCCATTCTTGCGCGGAGGGTGAGGAGGGATTGCGGGTTACGGCGCGGATACGGCAGGACTTGTCGGTCAGGAAGGCGTCGGCGACGCTGCCTCTCTGACTGCCGGTTATGCCGACGGTGACTATGAGTTTGGCGATCTTGTAGGTGTTGTATCCTTGAGAAGGTCGCCGAAATGGAGCAGGCGTGGAGATGGACAATGCCTTGATCACAGCGGTCTGAAGAAAGTCAAAATCCAACTGGGAAACGACACGTGCTACCTGGAGTGATGAACGCTTTCCAGTCATAAGGTTAAAGTCTTATATAGTCATGATTCCAACGTGAGCTGTGCTCGCCTCCAAGCTAACCAAGCCTAAGCAAGTGGAGTATGGAAGGTATTTGCTGATAAAGCAAGCATTGTGATGTTGCTGGTAGCTCACGATTCATTGCTGAAGTTACAAACCAGACGCAGATACTGGGTACGCTGGTGGTCGGAGAATGATTGTGAGGCTTAAGATGTCAAGACAAATCGTTAGCCTCCCACGCTACTGCAGCTTGCTTATAGCGCGTTTTGTTGCTAGTACGTCATTGGTTGAACAAAGGATAGACTTCATCACGGTCCTTTCGATGTTTCCTGACAGCTCGTTCTGGTCCATGCATATAAGCAAGTTGCATCTCCCAAGCCTCTGTGATCCAATGCGAACCCTCTTCCGGTCTCAGGAACTTGACTGTTGCCGCTCCCTACACCATGAGCCCATCGACTAAGACCAACCCGTCCGCAATCATCCTGCAGCGGATGCCCCAGCAACTCGAGGCTACCAGCCGTAGAGATGATTGGACCGGAGTCAATGATGCTGCGACTCGAAGGAGATTGCAAAATCGACACGCG
>Ga0068628_1000239_pt1 | contig 16758 bp, 16 predicted proteins | sample InSIn2gowninarea_FD_77431 | JGI IMG/M metagenome (GOLD analysis project Ga0068628, IMG submission 77431) | Clean room microbial communities from NASA Spacecraft Assembly Facility at Jet Propulsion Laboratory, Pasadena, California, USA -... ... | reverse complement strand
GTTCAAAATGTTGTGATTTCTCTGCAATCGAGTACACTTCCAACTGGAAAAAATCAACCTATAGTTGATCCTAAGGTTGACCCTTTTCCTCAGTCGTTTCTTCCTCCCCTTCTTCCTCTTCGTCTTGTGAAAATATTGGTACTAGTAACTAGGTGGCTAAGAAGAAGAAGAAAGGGAAGAAGAAGAAAAAGAAGTAAATTCAGCAAAGGGGCAGCCAAGCAACCATTTCTTTGAATGCAACATTTGATAAGAAACCATCTGTCAAGCCTCACAAATTTTGATATTCGTGCAAACTTTGTGTAGGATACCATCTTATTCGAAATTGTCTTGATATTCCTCAGATATTAGAAGAATGGTCTTCCCATTCACATCATCCCATGTCATCAACCTCTGGAGATCATGTTGGTGACATACCATCAACTAGTGATAATAAAGTTCATGGAAAAAAGGGAAAAGTCAAGTTTCCATGTAGGTTATGTGAAGGGAATCACCCCATTCACCTTTGTCCCTATTTGGATGAAGCCAAAAGAGTTGGATAATCGTCCTACTTCACTGCAGCAATTTCCATCTAGATACATGAAAATATCCCTAAATCCTTCATTAGTTGATGAATTGACTGACCAAAATCAACCATCAGTCGAAACCACTCTCTCTGAAAGGAATCCTATGAGTCTATACCCGACCCAAATCAATAGGCCAAGGTAACAATTGACCCAATTTCACCTTCAACTAATCGTACCTTTCTCAAAGAGAGTGAAAATGGTACCACTTAGGTTCTTTTTGTTTATTCAGATTCAAATGAGCTTTGGGGTAGTCCTCTTATTCCATTAAGACAGGGGGAAAATCCTCTAGTTCTCGTAACTCAAGGGGTTATGTCTCCCGTTTCTATGACAGCCCCTCCAAGTAGTCTAGTCACTTCCTTTGATTGGAATCGACTAGCAAGATTCTGCCTTCCTTCTTATGTGCCTTTCTGGATCATAGTAAAAGTTTGTAATATGATTATATCTGGCACTATTAAAGATGAAGGTGCATTAATAAGTATCCTTTCCTCAACTGCTTAGCAAACACTTGGTTCACCACCACTTGTGCCTGTTACAAAGAATCTATTGGGTTTTAGTAGAGGAACTAGTAAACCATTAGGGATCCTCCCTCAGTTACCTATTACTTTGCGAGGAAAATTCATCTATCTGAACGTGATGGAAATCCCAGGTCCTTTAGATCGCAACTTACTACTTGGGTGTGATTATGTATATGACATGGGAGCTATTGTTTCCACACTCTTTCGAGTGATGTGTTTCTAGCATGAAGGAAGAATTATCACCGTTGACCAGTTTTCATTTCCCAGTCCAAATATGGCTCCCAGTCAACGATCTTCCCTAAATAGTCCTGTTGTACCAATGGTATCATCCCCACCACGGGTTAATTATGTGGCAACCTGTTCCATACCTACATCAACAGATAATCATTGCAGTGATGATGTACACCATGTACTAGGGCCATTGGAACTAGATCTCTCCTTCATAACCTCTTATGAGTTGTGATCGAAGGATCCAAGGATAGTTCGTTGTCTTGTGTCAACCTCGTTAAAAAATGAAATAAGGAGTTTGAGGACAGTTCTTTTACTGTGTCAACCTCGTTAAAAAAAAGAGAAACAGGTCCACAAGGATAATTCCTAGTCTTGTGTCAACCTCATTGAAAAATGAAACAAGGAGTATGAGTATGGTTCCTGATCTTGCGTTAGCCTCGTTAAAAAATGAAACTAAGGATATGGGGATATTTCTTTATCTTATGTCAACCTCGTTAAAAAATGAAACAAAAGGGTATGAGCATAGTTACTTATCTTGTCTCAAGCTCATTAAAAAAATGAAACATGAACCCCTGGAGAAAAGTTCTAAGTCAAGTATTTTATTAGATCTCGTAAAATCCCAGTCGAGTCTTTCACTTAATCTCGTAAATGAACCTTCATTCCATCCACCTGATAGCCATGAGTAGTCTACTTAGGTGAATGTAATAAACCTTGGGGGGGCATAGACCTAGTGTTAAAGTTAAGTTTCCCTCTAGGTTATGTGAAGGGAATCACCCCATTCACCTTTATCTATATGGACAAAGCCAAAGAGGTGTTGGATAAGCATCCTTCTTCACTGCAGCAACTTCCATCTGGTTATAGGAGACTCTCCCTTTCATCATGCTGGGGGCATGCAAACTATTTCCAGGCATAGTTTTTCATTTCATGCTTGTGTAAACATCAAATTGAATCCAAGCATAGTTTTTCATTTCGAGCTTGTATAAACATAAGACTGAATTCAAGCATAGTTTTTCATTTCAAGCTTGTGTAAACATGAAACGGGATCCAAGCATAGTTCCCTATGGTTCAAGCTTGTCTAAAAATGAACCCATTTCCATTTTTAACTCTCGTCATTGCCATTCTATAAGAATTTTTTATCGGATGAGCCTTGGTTGTTTCATTCCATCACCACCATCTCTTTGGTCGATCATACACTTTCACTTGTTTATTTTACCCTTTTCTGAGGAATAGTTGCAATAAGTGGTCTTATTAGCCAGCCTATTCACATAAATCAACATGTTTTGAGAAGTTTCAACATCAACAGAACCAGTTGCTACACTAGACTCCACTTGTTCCTCAAAATGGAGTTGTCTCTAAAATCTTTTCAGAGTCTCTAAATAAGAAAATATTGTCGAGTTCTTATCTATTCCAGCTCATTAAAGTATTGGAAACAACATCTCTCTCGTATTATTTTATCCTTGGACTTGAGGGATTATTTTACAAAAAAGAACTTATAGATTTTTCTTTTCATCTTTTTTCAAACTCTCTAAACATGAAAAGGACTGAGTTATCCTTTTCGTTAAACTTGTTAAAATAATAGTGATAAACTTGTCCATCTAGACAAGACTGAGTATCACCATTGCTAGAATCGTTAAAACATCAAATAGTAATGGGTTTGCCCAAAGGGAGAATTATACAACAAGCATATGTTATCCTCCTCAATCTTGATAAAAAAATAAAGAGGTACTGGTCAGCAATGACTGGGGAAAATGGGGAAAAATCTTGAAAACTTATGGTAGTGAGTCACTCTTTAACATGACACTTTCACTTCATCTCTGTGATTAAGCTGGATTGGGACATTTCGTTTGATGGTTATCATATTGTTGGTCTATCATACCATCCATCACTTTTTATTTGGGTCAACACTACCAATTCATTTCAGTGCCGCTGATATGTTCAAGAGAAGTCATCCAGTTAAAGTCTCATCCATTTCAATACTACAAACCTTCATTTTCATGACTGCCATTCCTGAACCTTGTGTCGTCAGTTCATTTTGATCTCCAAAAATAATTTACTTCATTTTGTGTTGTAGATGTGGGATACATCAAGGCCCTCCTACGACGAGTCTCTTCTTGTCAACATCAGCTCATCATCCAACAAACTGACTTAGAAACACCCTTTCAATGCTTTGAAGCTTGCATACATCAATGGAAAGTTTCTCTCTTCCAACGACAAGTTGACATCAATGGCCTCTGACCGAAAGATTTTGCATGGTGTTCGACATCAAATCATCTATTCACACCACGCAAAATGTATTGTGGTGCCTTGAGGATCATCATCATTATCGATGATCCCTTTCACATCTGTTAACAACTTACATCATTGGCTGGTAATCAGATGATGTCTCTCCATGTTTGACCTCAGAACATCTTTTCACATGGTTAGACTTGTAGATCGAGTGAAGATTGAATGAGTTTGAAGACCACGGATCTAGTTTCAACCATCCGGGCTGTGACATATTCAGGAGTATAAAAACATCAAATGTACAAAGGCTTTACATAGATGGTCATCCTAATCATGGATTACAAATCTATATCTGTAGAATCACAAGTCTATATTTGTAGATGACTATCTGATCTATGTACATGTAATGAAAGTTTATAAGCTGAGCATGGGAATGCATCCCTCAGCTAGTTCATGAGAAAATCATATCATCATGATATATTGTATTGTAATCGACGCAGGTCACCTTCCAGTTCGAAACTTCCAATCCTCATGATAAAGAATTTCACCTGACATAGATATTTATGACCTCGTGCTTTGGGGGGCAACTATTATAGACATATTTGGGCACATCAACCCCAACTAACATGTCGATGATATTAGGGTTCATCAATCCCTAATATAGTTGTTTTATACCCTAAAGAAACTTAGTCATCTGAATGCCTCATTCCCCAAAAGTTCCATCAAGAAATTCATCCAAAAAGTGCTTAAAAGGGATTATTGCAGAAAGCTCTATGTTAGGGTGCTTTGCATAGTAGGTACCACACTTTCAAAGTGCTATGCATCATAGTTTGGCCCTCTATAAAGTGCGATGGGTGAGGTTAGACAAAATTTCGGGAGTGTTTGATGAGTCAGTTGCTCATGGAAGCCTCTAGAAGCTTCTCCTGTGCCACTTGCCCCTCTGAGTTCGCCCAAGGATGACTAAAGGAACTAGGAAACATTCTCCTATTCCCCTCTTTCATGGAACCAATTCCTAAAATAGAAAGGCATTCATCATCCCCATTGATGACTCAAACCTCCTGCACTCATCTATAAATGGATCCCTCATCCAAGAGATCAAGGGGGCTGAATTATTCTAAGTTGTAAGAAAGTTCTGCTAGTTTCAGTATTGAGGTGAGAGTATTGTGTTATTGTGGGCATGTTCTTGTTGATTCATGAGGTGAAGAAGGCTTGAAGCTGGGAGGATGGCACTAGATCAGACTTATGGGTTGTAATTCTCCTTGTTATCAATAAAGTTCTTCAAGATTTTTCCCATTTGTTTATGTTAACTGTAAATTCATTCATTTCTTTATCATATTTCTGATTCTATGATGTTTATGCTGTGATGGATCATTATGCTTTGACAGGTCTTTGTTTCTGTAACTGTGAAAGTACTCTCCAAGCATGTTAATTGTAGGGAGGAGTTACGATATTGGCCAAAGGAGAGGGAGATCAAGTGAGGAATGAAGCAGAAGTTACAGGTTGGTCTTTCATAGTCTTTCTCTTATCTATCACTCATAGGAAAAATATTGAATTTCTTTGACTGTTGTTTCTAGGTTAGCTACCAAACCTAGAGGGTTAAAATTTCTTAGAAATACTAATTTTCCTAGAAATAACCATCCCTCTGAGTGATGCTCTTCATACTGTTGTTCCTTCTTGATCTCCTACAACTTTTTTGCAACCTCCTGCTTCGTTTCCTTTACTACCTTGTGAAACCAATGATGCTCATTCTGCTCTAATCAGTTAACACAGAGCACCCACTCATAGGATTTTAGCTCAAGCTAGGATGCCAAGTATGGGAACTCTTCACGCCATGGCAACCAATCCTTGATCTCTGATCTACCTTATGCACTGTCTGCTGTCACTTGTGTTGCATTTTTGCAAGAACGATGCTGCTATCTGCGAGATCCCAATCTATCAAGTACGGTGGAGACGAACTGATAACTGCAATTCTGCCTCTTATCTCCTTATTCACGGTCTTTTCCTTATCATTCATGGGTCACTGGCCAGCCCATGGGCTAGGCAACAACATCCGGACTAGTTCTGCTTCATGTTGATGAGTCGATGGTTTCTTCCCTTCCATTAACTCGGCTTTTCCCAATGGGTCCTACATTTTTATTGTCCATATGAGGACCCTTGGGCTTACCCCCTCGACTTCAATGGGCAACACTGTCATAATTATCACCAGGCAAGAGAGCTTAGTTCCACTGTAGCTCATTTGGTGGAAGCTCGCCCGTAATTTATAAGCGATTCGAAATTCAAATTTAGTCATTCCCTCCTTTTCTGACATCATACTACTATATCTGGGGTGGATTTTTCCCCATTCAATTTATACTTGGTAACCTAATTTCCCACCGCCCGCTCCTTTTCCCTTGGGTTCAGATATTTTGTCATGAACAATGACAACTATTGTCAATTCCTTGTTGTGCCTCGCATCTGCATATCTCCTACCACACAACTACGAAACTTGTACCATATGGATCCTATGCACATCCTGGGTAACACACAGCTCCCTTGCAGACTTCTTTATCATCTTGCGCTCCCTTTCAACTGCCTGGAGCGGTGAGACTATACGTCGGGCAGTTAGTCAAGTGGTCAACCCACCTGTGTAGAGCTTCAAGTGGCTGCCATTTACTCTGCCTGAGAAGGGTTCTCCATTCATTTTGGCCAACTATACCGTGCCTCCATCAGTTACTTCCTTGACAACATAGGGCCCCAACCAATGCATTCAGAGCTTTCCAGGAAATTTGTCAAACTTGTTGTCGTAAAGTAACACCAAGTCATTCTCTTTGAATGTGAACATCTTGATGTGATAGTCATGCCAAGCCTTCTCTCATTGCTTCTATACCTATTGATGAAAACCTGCTAGGAATCAGTCCTCGTCCAGCTCCACTAGTTGCGTGATCCTCTCTTCCAATGTTGCGTGGTCTACCATGCCTGTCGTTGCTGCAATTCTTAGACTGGGTACAATGTATTCCATTAGCATCGCAGCTTCTTGGCCATATACTAACCAAAAAGATGTCTGGCCTATCAACTTCTTACACATCGTGCAATAAGCCCATAATACAGCTGGTATGCATATATCCCAATCATTTCGCTGCACATTACACACCTTTGTTAATGTTGTCTCCAAAATCTTATTAAACACTTCCATGGTCCCATTTGCTTGCAGATGATATGGTGTACTCTGTTGGTGGTAGATCTAGAACTCTTCTGTGAGTGTGTTAATAGTCTCGTTCAAGAAATGCATTCCGCGGTCACTCATTAGAATTTTCGAGCATCCGAATCGCATTAACACATTTTCAAACAAAAATTTAGCAGTTGTAGCAGCTGTGCAATCCTTGACTAGTTGTGCTTCTGCCCATCAGGTCAAATACTCTGTCATGGTGATAATGTACCGCATGCCCTTCTTTCTAGGTGGTGTGATAGGTCCTACAAAGTCGATTGCCCATTTCTCGAATGGCTGCAGTGTCATCTGAGGCTTCAATGGCATTTCGTCTCTTCATGATGGTTTCCTAGTCTGTTGACACACATCGCAGGCTCGACAGGATACTTTGGAGTCTTGATGTAGAGTCAGCCACCATAGTCCAACATGGAGAATCTTCTGCACCACCATGCGTCTCGCGTAATGTCCACCGGAAACTCCCCATGTGCTTCGGCCATGATCTGCCTGCACTCAAAGTCTAGAACATATCTATGTAGGATCTCATCGTTGCCCATTTTGTAGAGGTGTCCTACAATAACAGTAAAGTCGGCTGCGCGTATTACTAGCTCTTTCTTCTGCTGAACACAGTACCCAGGTGGCGTAGTTGTCGTAGTCAAAAAATGGATGATGTCTTGAAAGTGGCCATCTGCGATGCATACTACATACAGCTATGAATCCACTAATCCTTCCTCTAGGTTCATGGGCTCTTCATTTTTCTCAATTCAAGATAGATGATCGAGCCCTGCATTTAATCATCCTGGGTTTACAATGACTTTGAAGTCATATTCCTGGAATAATAATAGCCATCTGCAAATGTGCCCGCTCAACATAGGCTTATTAACTAGGTATTTGAGTGCAGAATGGTTCGTGTACATGTTGAAATGTCCTCCAAGCAGATAGTGGTAATATTTTTGTAGCACGTATACCATGGCTAGCCCTTTGCGCTTCATAGTAGAGTAGTTCTTTTCTGCTTTAGACACTCGTCCACTGGAAAATGCGATCAGGTGATCAATTCCCTCTATCCCTTCTTGTGTGAGTACCGCATCTAATGCAATACACAATGCATCCACACGCCCGTGAAATTCGACGTCCCATTTTGGAAAGACCAATATAGGCGCGGATGCCATCCTTTCTTTGAGTGTTTCCAGACTTTTATTAAATTCTTCATTCCAATAGTACGTAGCATCCTTCTTCAACAATTGTTCCATTGGAGCTGTGATCTACGTCTAGCTCTTTATGACCTTCCGATAATACCTCGTATGTCCCAACATCGCGCGTAATTGTTTGACACTCAACAACGCTTGCAGATTGAGGATGACGACTATCTTTGTCGAGTCTACCATTAAACCATGCCTACACACCACATGACCTAGCAGGTTCCCAAATGGAATGAGGAACATACATTTCTTCAGGTTTAGTGCAATTTGGTGTCGCCGGCACGTATCCAGCATCAATCTTAAACTCACTGTATGTTTCTTGACTAGCCCAAAGACGGTCTAGTCATCAAGGTATACCTCCAAAAATTTGTGTATAAACTCCTTAAAGGAAGCAACCACGATGTGCGAGAATATTGCCGACGCGTACTTCAATCCAAAGGGCATCACCGTGTACTGAAAGCAACCCCATTCGGTCACAAACGTTGTTTTTCTCCTGTCCTTCGGTGCGATCTTAATCTAGTGGAACCCTGAGAAACCATCCGTAAACGAATAGGCTTCCTATCCTCCAACATTCTCCAATACCTCGTCTGTAAATGGCGTTGGGAAAGGATCATTCACACATGCGTCATTTAGCTTCCGGAGATCTACATAGATGCGAATTTCTCCTGAACCACCATGGGGCTTACCCAATCAGACTCTTCGACTGGTTTGATTATTCCTGTGACAAACATCTTGTCCAATTCTTCATAGACCTTCACCTTATATTTCGGGTTCAATTGATAGGGTCACTACTTGGCTAGTTTTATGTCTGGCTTTAGCGTTATCTTCATCATCCGTAAGTCCCCAAGGATCCCTTTTAACTCTGCGATCTTTGTCGGGAATAAGTCTTGATATTCCTTGAGTAAATTGACGACCTATTCTACAATTGTGGTATCCCAATAGTCTCCAAGTGTGGCATGATTTGGTTCCTCCTCGATACCAATGTTCACTTGTTTTGTTTTCAACGGCGCCATGATGTCGGGATCCTCGATAGCTAGTTTGTATACCTCGTGGCTCCCCTCTATCTCCGGAATATTGATGTTCCTAGGGTCATCCTCATCATCTTCAACCTGTACGTTATAACACTCAAGGGCCTAGTTTAATTGTTGTACCCAATCTAGTTGCACAACTTCTTCTGGTTCTGGTGGATTTATGAAAATGGCAGCTTTTACTACTTTCAGCACATCATCAACAGTATCCATACATTCATCTTAGAATAGGAATGTTTTCAAGGAACCTTCATGCAATATATCCCACTTGCCAGTACCGTGCCACAGTTCTGTTTTTGTGTACTAATTTCTTGGGATAACATCAAAATAATGATAGAATAAATGTACCCACTCTGGCTTGGGCTCGTCCGCATATGCTTTGGCCCATCTTGTCAGGAGCATACGTGGATCATTGCACCCATCATACTTCATGGTTAGCCTTAGTTCCGGTTTTTGTTAGGTCCCTATAATAATAGTGATTACCCCATTACTATTGTAGTTGTATGCCTTATTAATATTGTTGTGCCCCTATTATCCCCATATTGTTATTATGGTGCTCCATAGAATCCCTCTATTGTTATTTTTGTGCGTTTATATTATTATTGTTAGGTCGGCTTGGTTATATTGTGACCCCTTAGACTCCTATATATAGAAAGGAGGTTTTTTCATTTGTATCATCAAAGAATTGTTCATCTATGTAATGTAAAGGAGGATTCCCCTTTGAAGAGGATGAATTCTAAGGCATTCATCTATCTTTTCTATCTTTTTGTGAGTTGGTTTCATAACATTTGGTATTAGAGCTTTGAATTCTAGGGTTTTGCTACTCCAAACAGGTCATCATGGAATTTGCGCAATAAATTTTCTTCTGCGATGTTTCAGACGCTAAAAAAAACCCATTTGGGTTGAAATCATTCTGAACCTTGGATCCAAAATTAAAATCTTTTTGCAATATATTTGCGGAGATATGATCTGAGGAAGTTTCCCTTTTCACAGACTCCCGAATCACATTCCAAATAGGTGACCTAGGGAAAATAGTAATAAATTTTTTTTTGAGCATCAGATTGAAATTTCATCAAAAGTTACAGAAAGAGGATGAACTGTAGATTCCTATGTATAGTTTTTAGATGCGAAGGTAAAAACAGTGACACGTGGCACTTCATACAAGTTCACTCTTTTGAAAAGGTATATAATCAGGTCATCATGGGATATTGTGCATAACTCTTTCTTGGAATATCTAAATTTGATCAGACTGGTGGCATTGGAAAGAGGATGCAAAGGGCTACTGCAGATTTCAATTTCAAAACTGGATGATCTGAAATTACAGAGATACATCAGATGCAATATCGAGCTCCTACAAAGTGAAAAAGGGTGCGTATAATTTTTAACTTTTTGCATAAGCTTGGTTTGAAAGATTAGTTTGAAAAAATTCAAAGGGCATAGTGAAGCATTATTATCGGTAACTGATGCCCCGAGGAAAGAAAATGCAAACACCTAGTAAGCAACTTGAAAGCTCTAGCATGACTCATGAAGAAGAGGAAGAAATGCAACATGATATATCAAAATTGCGAGACCAAGTGCAACAAATTTCACTTGCACAAAAAGTAACAGAAGCTAAGATGGATGGTTTAAAGAAAGGCATAGAAGCTAAGATGAATGACATGGAAGCTAAGATGGATGGCATGGAAGCTAGATGAGTGGCATGGATGCTAAGATGGAAGCTAAGGTGAATGGCATCGACGATAAGATGGATGAATTAAAGATAAATTTGAATAAGTTGCTACAAGAAATGGTCACTAATAGTGAAAGGGTAGTAAAGGAAACTCATGATGAGAACAAAAGAAATGTTAATCATGATTTCATAGACTCTAATGTTGGATTGAAGACCCACCATATTCCAAAAAATGATATGAGGAATTTTGATGGCAAGGATCCTGCAACATGGATACTACAGATGGAGCAATTTTTCGATCTCCATAATATGAAAAACACAGAAAAGGTACATATTGCAACTTTATATTTAGAACCAAATCAGTTTGTATGGTATCGATGGCTTTATTCTCGTAAAAAAATTGTCACTTGGGAAATTTTTACAGAAGAAATGATAGCACATTATGAGGATACCAAAAGCAACACCTTTCTTAACCAATTGATAAGTCTCAAACAAAAGGGTTCAATGATGGAGGACATTGACGACTTCCAAAAATTGAACATAAGGGTAAAAGATATTCGGAAGGAGCATAGGATTGATGTGTTAATAGGTAATTTAAAGGATAATATCCAATATGAGGTTTGCCTTTGGAAACCTGATTCATTGGAGAAGGCATTTGGGTTAGCAAGAAAAATGGAAAGCAAAATTATGGAAACCAGGAAGCCTACCACTCACAACTATAAAGATGGAAGTGTTGCTACCCCTAGCCTTCCACAACCTATAAGGTTGACACCACAACAATTGGAAGAAAAAAGATCAAAATGGATTTGTTACAGTTGTGATAGCAAATACACTAAAGGCCATATGTGTGTTGAGAAGAAATTATTCTACATAGATTGTGAAGAGGAGGAAGAAAATGAACAAGAAATGTCAAAAGAAGAGGATATACTCTAGGAAAAAACCCTAGATATCAAAGAAATGAATCGGACCATATCTTGTAATGCATTGGCTGGAATTACCACTCCTCAAACTATCAAGATAGAAGGACATATCAAGAATAAAAGGGGAATAGTGTTGATTGATTCAGGAATTACCCACAATTTTATTCATTTTAAGATAGCAAAAGAATTGAATTTCTTGCTATATCTAGCACCAGAGTTTCAAGTGATGGTTGCAAGTGGAGGAACCATAAATTGCTTTGGAAAGTTCCATAATATCAACCTATCCATGGGAGAATATGTATTGAATAGCCCAATGCTTTCCATTCCAATGGGAGGTGTTGATGTTGTACTAAGAGTCCAATGGCTACAACCCCTGGGTACAATAGCTTTTAATTTTCAAGAACTTTTCATGAAATTTTCTATGGAAGAAAAGGAAGTTGAATTAAGGGGTATTGCAGGGAAATTGGGAAAGATAATCAGCTCTAACAGTATGACAAAGCTTCTAGAAAAGGAACAATGAGGTGTAATTGCACAATTATGTTCGCTAGATGTTTCCACATCGAAATCATCTATTTCTCCAGATATCCAAAAAGTATTGGACAATCATTCCAAGGTATTTGAGACTCCCAAAGGTCTCCCCCTATTTGTGATCATGATCATGCTATTCATTTGATTCCATGAAGTGTTCCTCTAAACATCGGGCCGTACAGATATCCCTATGCCCAAAAGAGTGAAATTGAACGTATGGTTGTAGAAATGCTAGAGGCTGGTATAATTCAACCTAGTCATAATTCAACCTAGTCAAAGTTCTTTATCTGCTCTAGTAGTATTGTTGTACAAGAGGGATGGATCATGGCGCATGTGTCTAGATTATAGGGAGCTTAATAAGCTCACTATTAAAGATAAGTTTCCCATTCCTATCATTGATGAATTATTGGATGAATTGCATGGATCAATTTACTTCACCAAGTTGGATCTTCATTCAGGATATCATCAAATCAGAATGAACACTGAAGACATTATGAAAATAGCATTTAGAACTCATGAGGGTCATTATGAATTTTTGGTCATGCCTTTTGGCCTTACCAATGCACCTTCTACATTTCAAGGTTTGATGAATTCCATTTTCAAACCCTTACTTAGAAAATTTTTGTTAGTATTTTTTGATGACATACTAATCTACAACAAGTCTTGGAAGGATCATGTTGAACATGTTGACAAGGTGCTACAACTATTGGAGGAGAAACAATTATATGCATAAAGATCCAAATGTTTCTCTGGAATACAAGAGGTGGAATATCTGGATCATATTGTATCTCATGAAGGAGTTAAGGTAGACCCTAGAAAACTTAAAACCATTAAGGAATGGAAAATCCCCACATCCATAAAGCATCTGCAAGGATTTCTTGGGTTGACAAGGTATTTTTAAGAATTATGGGACAATAACAGCACCTCTAACAACATCATTGAAGAAAGATGCATTTTCATGGACTCGAGAAGCAACAAAGGCCTTCGAACATCTTAAAGAGGAAATGTGCCAAGCACCGGTCTTAGCTACTCTAGACTTCACAAAACCCTTTATTGTGGAATGTGATGCTTTAGGAAATAGAATTGGTGTTGTTTTAATGCAAGATGAAAGACCCATTGCTTTTGAAACTCATCCAATCAAGGGAAAGATTTTACACAAAGATATTTATGAGAAGGAAATGTTGGCAATACTACATGCACTTAAGAAATGGCGACCCTACCCAATGGGAAGACATTTCAAGGTAAAAACGGATCATGATAGCCTTAAATACTTTTTAGAACAAAGATTATCCTCTAAAGAGAAACAAAAATTGGTCACAAAGATGTTGGTTTATGACTTTGAAATCATCTACAAAAAAGGGAAGCAAAATGTTGTGGCAGATGCACTCTCAAGAAAGGATGAGGATGTGGAAGCATTATTGTGTGCCATTTCTATTATCCAACTAGATTGGATAAAAGAAGCAAGGGAGGAATGGAAGAATGATGAAGAAGTGTGGGCACTTATTCGAAAGTTACAACAAGATTCCAATACATATAATACATTTAGCTGGAAAAATGATTCGATATGGTACAAAGATCGCTTATACCTCTATAAGAATTCCCAACTCAAATAAAATATTTTATGGAATTGCACACTTCTCCCTTAGGAGGGCACTCGGGATTTTTAAAAAATTATCACAGGGTTAAGAAGGAATTTTTGTGGGATGGCCTTAAATTGGATATTCAAAAGTTTGTGGCGGAATTTTTGGTTTGCCAACAAAATAAAGTTGAAACAATTAAGACCCTAGATCTATTACAACCCTTATCCATTCCAAGCCAATGTTGGGAGGAGGTTTCAATGGATTTTATCACAGGTTTATAGAAGCTTCCAGAACTACTCAAGCATTAAGGACAACACTTTTTTTGAAGTAGAGGGGCATGTTAGGTCCCTATAATACTAGTGATTACCCCATTACTATTACAATTGTATCCCTTATTAATATTGTTGTGCCCCTATTGTCCCCATATTATTATTAATGTGCCCCATAGAATCCCTCTATTGTTATTTTTGTGCCTTTATATTATTATTGTAAGGTCGACTTGGTTATATTGTGACCCCTTAGACTCCTATATCATCAAAGAATTGTTCATTTATGTAATGTAAAGGAGGTTGCCCCCTCGAAGAGGCTAAATTCTAAGGCATTCATCTATCTTTTCTATCATCTTGTGAGCTGGTTTCATAACAGTTTCCCAAATCTGATTTGCATCATCCTCTTGTAGTCGTGCCAATCTTCAAAAGTTCCTTTGTGTGTTCCCCACCATCTTGCAGGCGTCGCGTGTAATGCCCATTTCAATGCGTTGAACAGCTGGTGCTCAGGTACTGTGTTCTCGAACTTGGTCAGGAATATACCCACTTCTGTCAACCCAACATACTTCGACATCTCCTAATCCTGGACTTTTACACAATATAGTGACTGTGTTATCATGTTGCAGTTTAGTGTGGTGACACTACTCAGCCGGATACGCCATCGTTCATCCTCTTCATCTGAGTCTAGATCACATAACTTCACGTGTTCCTTTGATATCCTTTGTTTTGGGGTCGGACTGGCCCAATCCGGCCTTTGTGCGGTTATTTGGTAGATATGATCCAAACCTGTATCCTTGTTACCATCACAGATAGATGCTACGCAGTGCACTCCTCCCTCTGGGTCGAGCGGAATGACTACGTGTAGAGATTTCTTTTCAAATACCATCTCCCTATCCTTCAAATTGATGACCACATTCATATCCATAGCCCAGTTGACCCCTAACAATGTGGGATAAGAACTCTAGCCATCCATGACTTCTATTACTTCAAAATCTATTTGTGTACTAGCACCTGCTATATCGATAGTGATTCCTTTTGGTCTCCCCATGGGCACAATTTTTTGTTGATTCTCCATCTGCCACTGAATCGAAGACCCTTGCAGTGTAGGTTGGCCCATGCGCTCCCATGTCTGCCTAGGTAGGATGTTTGCATTTGATCCCAAGTCCAAAATGATCTGGTCCATCTCATAATCACCAATCTACACCGTTAACAACATCTCTCTACTAGTGTCCATCAGCTGCTTGCCTAGTTTCTTGATTATGCGCGGTTCGCCCAACCCTGTGCATCTATTCATTAGTTCTTGCAAGCCTTTAACCGCCTTACTATCATGTAGTAATGACATGTAGGTCTCTAAAAAGGTAGTCAACATCGAGGGACCTATCTCTGGTCCATGTTGGTCCCTACTACCTAGGGTAGAGACCTCCATGAAGCTTTCCCTACCTTTCAACCCCATTTCCTCACGAATCTGAGTGTCTGTCCAGCTTCCCTTGTCCTCTCCTATGATCGTGTCACTTCTACACATCAAATTTATGCGAGCATCTTCTTCGCGCATCTCAGATTGCTTCATTTGAGCATTTTATGTTGGTGTTGGTTGATTTTCCCGTTTCTTGCATATTTGTGCTATCATCTTTGGGCAATCTATCATTTCATGATCAAATTCCTTACAATATGGGCACAATAGTCTTGTAGGGTTAGTACAATCTCATGCGTAGTGACCTAGTCCTCCATAGTTGTAACAGATCAGTTGGTCGCGTCCCCTGCCTGGGCCCATGCCTCCCCATCCTCATCTGCAACCCTGGAACCCTACGCGCGCTATCGTCACGACTGATTCTTGTCCTCGTGCCTCAAACTGCATCTTGTACGTGGATGTCTCGCCCACCAATAACTCATAGCTCTAGCAGTCTTACTCGTCATGTCCTATCAATCTACCAAACTTATAGAAGAGCTGCTGGGGGGGGAGTCTGGGTAACTTTGGACAGTAGGTGACAATTATCCATGTTGTGCTTTCCTCTTACCTGATAGATTGCACACCAAAGCAAGGGCATCATGCTAGGCCCTACTGATGCCTCTAGTCGCAGTGGCATTGGCCCCCCATGATCAAGTAATTAGTAAACACTGGACAATGATCTTTTTCATGCCCTTGACCTTTACACTTGATACACTAAACCTCCTTTCGCACTCCTAGTCTTGGTGCTTTTTCTTGTTTCAGATTCTGCATCTCTAGACATAGGTTTTGTATCTGCACATGGAGCTGCTGAACTCCTAACCCAGGGTCCTATATTAGCATCTCATGCAACCTCATCACTGTTTCTAGTGCCTCTACTTGGGTTGAGACCTTCTGTTGTGATAGCGCCATCCTCAAGTGTGGTGTCAAAGATGCCACAAACCATGCGTAGTGATGCAAATCCATCAGTGTCATATTCGCTTCACGGATCATACTTTTTAACCTTTGGTCTAGATCCCATGGATTTTCTCTTAGCAGCATTGCGATTTTGCTTGAATTCGATGATTGACTGGGTTTCTGATTTTGGTCGACTAAATTCCTTAGTCAATGCATCCTGAATCACTGCTATCCCCACATTTGGATTATTCTTACATTTCTTATATACCAGGTCAGCACCCGATCCTATAGCATGCTTACTAGAGTGGCCTTCTTAACATTGTTGTTTGTTACTCTGTGTGCTTCCCATACTGCCTTCACTACAAACAAAAATTGTTCCGGATTTTCCTTTCCTACTCCCTTAAACACTGGTAACCTGATCGTATTTTCCATGTTATCTTATGATCTCATCGATCTTCACCCCTTTTCTTCACAGCGTCCTCTTATTTCACCACCACACACCCCTTAGTCAAATTCT
>Ga0068628_1000237_pt1 | contig 16775 bp, 19 predicted proteins | sample InSIn2gowninarea_FD_77431 | JGI IMG/M metagenome (GOLD analysis project Ga0068628, IMG submission 77431) | Clean room microbial communities from NASA Spacecraft Assembly Facility at Jet Propulsion Laboratory, Pasadena, California, USA -... ... | reverse complement strand
TAGCACTTTGCAACACCAAGCTCTTTCTATGAGAAATGAAAAAGTTGCGAAGGATCTTTTAATACGGGGAACTTTTATAAGCAAACCATTACCCAAAAAAATGCCTGCTATAGTTTTTGTAGCAAGTCAAGAACCAAGAGGAGATGGTATTAACCCTCAAACAATGGATTATTTTATGGGGGTAAGAGCCCCTCAACTTTCGCTTATTGTTTCTGAGCTCTGCGCTCAAGGCTTTAAAACGAAAGTTTTAAGCTGGGAGGATCCAACAGTAAACTGGGCAAAATATCAACTCTTATTTATAGGACCCGTGTGGGGGTATACGACCAAGAAATCCCAATTTAATGATTGGCTAGAACACATCCATAAGCTCAAAATTTCTCTGATTAATTCAGAAGGATTTATTAACTGGAACATCAAAAAAACCTACCTGACTCAGCTTCAAGACTCAGGGATTCCTGTGATACCAAGTATAGCTATCTCATACGACTCCTGCTTAACCATACAGGATATCTTATCGCGAACTCTACAAGAGTGGGGAACTGATGATATTGTGTTGAAGGGGATTAAAGATGCTGCGGGGTTTGGATATATGCATTATAAGGGGAAGAAACAGGGAGACCAACAGAAAGCTCAAAAGCATCTGGATCGTTTGAAGATAGATAATCAAGGTGCAATAATACAGCCGTTTTGTCCGGAAGTTTATGAAAAAGGGGAATTAAGTTTTGTGTTCCTGGGAGATGCTTTAAGTCATTCCTATCTAAAAGTTTGCTGTTCTGATTCTGAACTTGTGCAAGAATTTTATGGGGGGCGCGCATTCCATTTAAAAAGAGAAGACCTAAGCTTCATTAAGAGCAATTTTTTCAAAAAACTGAGATCTTTCCGACCTGATATAAAAATTTCTCGCCAGGATCTAGAAATCGCTCATACCGAAATTTTTAGGTTGCATTATTCTTTAAAAGAATTCTTTAGACAGAAGGAGATAATTCATCCACCTATTCTTCGACTAGATTGTATAATTCGCAATCAATCTCTCCATATTATGGAAGTAGAGGGTATAGAACCTTATCTTCAACTTCAAGAGGCATCAATGTATGACCCTAGAAAGGAAATTGTTAAATGGTACAGCGATGTAATTATTCGCCAATTAAGTATGTACGGGAGACAAAAATGAAAAATAAGACTGCGATCTATCCATCAAATTACCTTGAATTAGAACAAGCAAAGCAAAGCAGCCCATATCTTACAGCTATTAGCGGTGACTTTATGAGTTTTTTTAATCTTAGTCATATCTGGGTATCAAAATACTTTTTCAATGGATGTTATATGGACTTGACCAATGACTTAGAATGGAAAAATATTATGGTTAGCAATAACTTTTATAAAAACTATATTAATATTTTCCTTAAACCTCTATCTGAGAATCAAGCCAGCAAGAATAGTTTGCATTTATTATGGCAAACGGAGCCCGCCTCCCCTGATCCCTTAATTGCCAAAACAAAAGAGTATGGTATCATTTCCCATTTTAACTTAATGTTTATCCATAATGACCATATTGAGAACTATGGTTTTGGAAGCCCAGATAAAATAGAATATTTAAACAAAATTTTGCAAAATAAAGCAGAAGTGGAGTTATTTTGTTTGTATTTACGAGAAAAACTCTATTCCCATATTAATTCCAACAGTGTCGCTTTGGGATTTTCGGAAGAAAAGTTTCTGCCTCCTCCCCTTAAAAGCAAATACTCCCATTCTCCAATTCCCGATTCCTTTACTTTCTCGTGCAATTCTTACCATGCTAAAATAACTCGCCGGGAAGTCCAATGCGTTTCTTTAATAGCACAAGGTTATTCCCAAAAAGAGATAGGACGCATTTTAGGCATTTCTCCAAGAACTGTTGAATTCCACCTTACCCAAATTAGGCTCAAATTTAATAACCCTAGCAAATTAGAATTGCTCATGAAATTTAATGCCTCTCCCCTAGCTCTCATCGATCCTTTTCTTCTTATGAATAGCTCAGATTAAGTTAGTCGTCTCTAAAGTAAAGCAAAAGTTTAGAAAAACCAATGGATTGAGTAGTGGTTCCAGGCGCAAACCTTCCTTTTTTCTAAAGGCCCCTTGAAAAAGTTGGTTTGTCCTTTTTTACCCCAAGAAGGCCTGGTGTGTACGAAGAATGATCAAAAACTTGATGTCCGAGTTCAAAAATTGAAAGCTTCTCGCTGCGATGAAATCTATATGGAAAAGGTTTCTAGTGTTAAGGATGATCGTAAAGAGCTTAGCCGGCTGATGGATAAACTCCGAAAAGGAGACACAGTTTGCGTTCCGTAAACAAACCCTATTTGATTACCATAAATTACAATATAGTACCAAGAATAAGCATGATTATTTCTAAAATTTGGATAAGCCTCTAAAATAAAAACCATTATTTATCAGATGGTTGCCTTCAAACTAACACATTTGGGGTTTGTTCCAGTGCGCTGGGCAAAGCTGCACTTAACTTGCGGGTGAAAGTCCCGTCGCAGAAGATTAGCCAGATCGCTGCGTAGCGAGTCTTGCGTTTCCGGCGGTAACAAAGGAAACGAAGCGTAGACAGCGAAATATTCGAGCCAAAAGAAAATGAACGTAGAAATAGCTCCGAAATCCCCGAACCGTAGGTGCCGATATTTTTGGAAGAAGAGCAGGCAATAGTCGATTGATGGTCAATCTGGTGAAAATCCATCAATCAGCACCTACCGGAGTCGTAGACGTTGGCGAGTTTATAGAGTGAAGTGTGGAACCCAGGAGATCCACTATCCTCTTCTGAAAAGGAGTATTTGATGCACAAGTGCAAAACACAAGGCATCGGAAATGGGGTAGTGGAAGTCGGAGTCAGCCATATTAGTGATGAAGCAGAGTAATGTCTGTGGAGCGAAGGACTGACAGATAGATCGAGCGTAAGAGGGAAACAATGACTGTACACAGCAACGACAGGCCACCATGGTTAACAAAACTTAAACGCATAGGTGAGCTATCAGCAGAAAATAGAGAAATGGTGTTTAACAACATTGGACACCTGATCAATACTGATATGTTAAAAGAGCAATTCCAGCAGCTTGATGGAAACAAGGCTGTTGGTATCGATAAAGTAACGAAAGCTAATTATGCGAAAGCGTTAGATGAGAATATAAACAATCTCATCAAAAGGATACGTCGCGGCACTTATAAACCAAAGCCTGCCAGGATAACTGAAATACCAAAAGAAGATGGTAGTACACGACCACTAGCTATATCTTGTATAGAGGACAAGTTAGTGCAGCTCGCAATCAGCAGGATATTAAGCTCGATTTACGAGCCGCTGTTTCTACCCTGTTCTTATGGTTATAGGCCGGGAAAGAGCTGCCACGATGCCTTAAAAGCACTGAACAAAGCCACGTATCAAAACTCAAATGGAGCTATAGTGGAGATTGATATCCGCAACTATTTCAACACAATACCACATCCAGTATTGATAAAATTACTGCGGAAGAAAATATCTGATAACCGCTTTTTAAGGCTAATCGAAGTCCTGGTTACCGCACCAATCATGGAAGGAAAGCGGGAAACGGAAAATACCAGCGGGTGTCCGCAAGGTTCAATCTTGTCACCCGTATTGTCCAATATCCACTTGCACCATGTTATCGATGAATGGTTTGACAGTATCAAACAAACCCCCATCAATGGTCAAGCGGAATTGATTCGTTTTGCGGATGACCTGGTCTTCGTTTTTGAGAGGCACAGTGAAGCGCAGCGCTTTTACAACGTGTTGCCCAAACGTTTGGCAAAAGGTGGGTTGGAAATACATGCGGAAAAATCGCAGGTAATCCCGGCTGGAAGAATAGCCGCAAATCGAGCCCATCAACAAGGCACACGTTTACCAACGTTCAACTTCCTTGGATTTACCTGCTACTGGGGTATGGCGCAGAAAGGTTTCTGGCGACTGAAATACACGAGTCGTAAAGACAGATTTGCTACAAAGCTCAAGGGGATGAAGACGTACCTAAGGGAAAACCTCAATTCAAAGGACACTCAGGGAGTGATAAAAGCAGTCATCCGAGTCGTAATAGGATGGGCCAATTATCATGGAGTCTCTGATAATCAGCGAAGAGTAGGGCAATTTCTCGAACGGACAAAACGCATACTACTACGATGGTTAAATCGGCGTGGGGGTAAACGAAGGGTAACATGGGAGAAACTGCTTCAAATACTTGAAGCTGTCAAGTATCCAAAAAGCTGGAAAACTGTATCAATGTTCTAAGTTCACTGAATATGTGTGGGGACACTGATCTATCGGGAGCCGGATGCCTTAATTGGGCACGTCCGGATCTGAGGAGGGTTCGGTCAGAGTGATCTGGCCGTTCTACTCACCCCCGCGCCCCCTAATAAAGATAATCTTTAGTTTTTTATGAATTATGTATGGTAATCAATACTTACTAATTATCCTAATTTTTATTGGATTAAAATATTATAGAGGAGAGTTATAAACAGAATTCCTTAAATTGAGTTCTAACACAGTAACTTGTCTACGAGTATAAAAAGCTCCACCAACTTTCGATGAATAGACAATGAAGCGGCATTTTCAGCTGTGTTGCGGCCAAAAAGGCCAAGTATCAAACAAAAACACCGCTTCGATAAGAAAGAACCGCCATTCTTTCTTATTATCAAGCTATCTTGATACAACACACTTTATCAAACTTTTAACAGGCAAGTGTATCAGACCCTTTTCCGCTTCCTTGTCATTACTTAACCCAATTATGCCAATTTATCACCGGAGTAAATGGAGTTTCTAAATGAAACAAAGCCTAAGTAAGCGTATCTGCCGTAAAAAATGTATTAAACCAGCATTTATTGTTAATTCTCCTCTGATGTGAGCATAGAGCACATCAGGAGTCTTTCTAATAATTTTTCCTTGATAGTTCTCATTTCGCAGGAAAGAACTCAATACTTCAGCGCTAACTGGCGCAGAAGGAAATACCGACCTATTATTAGACTTTACTTGGTCTGCAAAGCCAGTTATTTTTATTGTTGCTATCGTAGTTAGGAAGTGTGCTGTAAGCAAGCTGCATATAGTGCCCTCTTGCACTTTTTTCCTCAGTATAAGTTATATATCCCCATGGAAGACTCTGTACTCCCAAGTTATAATAATCAGGAATTTCGGTAGACCAGAACGACAACAAAACACAATCACGCCACACTCCGCCAACTCTATATTTCTCTCGATCAATTTGATAAATCTAAATATAGTATCCTTCTGCACTTTTTCCGGCGGTATTAAGTTACATGTCCATCAGAAGGTCCGCCTTTAACGCTCACCGTATAAAGTAAACCTGTAAAAAGCTCTAATTCTTGCCCCTTGTCTGATACTATAGTTTTATTAGGTAACAAACTTGGGCCATCAAAGCTCATCATTGCAGATGCATGAGATATAGCACCTATGGACATTGCAAATAATATCATAAGGTTTTTAGTTTTATTCCTAGGTAAAGTGTTTATGCAATTCTGATGCCGCTGTTTCTTGTTTATAAAACTCAACTTATTAATCCATGACAAACAAATAGCTTCTTAGTAATTCTAAGGAGCTGACAACAATGCATTTTACCGACTTTCCCTTACTCTTTTTAGGAAAATTTATTATTAAAGTTCAATTCCCTTATGGGAATTTGAGGTGCCGTCATATCATATATGGACCGGTCCGCATTTACATAAAGAAATATGAAGTATAAATATAATTATCTTTTCTCTTTGAAGATCTATTCTTCTTTTTACTTTAATCTCTTTATCACTATTAATAAGGAAGTTATTAGAGGGCATTATAAAATCAGTTATCTTATTGTGCGTTCTTTATGTAAGATATTTTGGCTTGATGAGTCCTCTCTTTGCTAGGGGAGTACAGAATAAAAGCTAGGATGCTTAAACATAAAAACATTATTAGCTTTTTAGTCTTAACCTTGAAGGATAGTCTTATGAGAAAAAAATAACCCACCTTATCTTGCCTGCTCTTATTATTACAGCCTATCTTATGCATCAAACGATTCAGGCCATGGAAAGCGAATGTACCCTTGGGGAGTCGAAAAAGGCATCAATAATGCAGTTGGCTCAAAGAGTTGACGATACTCTAGAGGCTCCTATAGGAACGGAAAATAATGTTCTCCTTAAGGTAAGCATGGATTTAAAAAGCTTGAGAAAGCCTATTGAGCAAGAAAATATAGAAGTGCCCGTCCGGATTTTTCTCACAGACTTTACATCTTGCCCAACAAATCACCCAGCTGTTAACTTACAAGTTAAAGTTGATTGTGAGTTGACACCCTTAAAGTGTGTCTTACCAGATAAGCCAGTATCTTTTGGCAGCTACGCACAATTTATGCTCTGGCTAGAACAGAGGTATTTTATAAATCAGGTTGGTATTACCTACGATTTTCATATTGATCCACAGAAAGGGGCTCCCTCTTTAACACAGCACTTATTCTTTCTTCCAGCAGGTGGCTTTCGGTTTATTGGAACTTATATAGTGGATAATACCAAAATACCCCCGGATGATAGGGTTCCCCATGTTTCTTACGCATCTCAAAGAGGCAATGTGAACATGACAACAGCAACACTTGGTGGTATTTTATACCTCAATGAAAAGCCTTATTCCATTGAGGCTCACCAACAAATATTTCCTCACCGCTTAATTGAGGAGAAGGTTTTCCAGAGCGATAGGTCAAAAAGTCTTCACTACCATAAATGGCTTTCCTTCTCTGAGATTATCTCAAAAGTCACTTATGAGGAATTTCCAATTCATAGAGTCCAGGACTGGATAAATGTACCTTCTGAAAAGTACAGCGTCGTACGGCAAAGCCCGGGAGATAAGGAAAATATTAAGCATTTAACTTGTTTCGATGGTAGTATGGGAAAAGAGATTGATATATCTTCGTCAGAAGAAAAATTTTTGATTGTTAGTATTGAGCCTAGGGTAGAAGGGCCTAATATGCAAGAAGCCATAGTGAAAGGTGAGGAAGAATTTTATATTATGCAGTACCGCAACTTAACATTAGAGAAAAAGGAAGCTGAAAATGAGATAAAATTGATTACGCAAGAATACGACAAATATACTACAGAAATGCAACAAAAAGCACAAGTCCTGGCCTTAATCAAGGAAGAGATAAAAGCTCTCAAATCAAGGAGCGATTTGGAAATAACGCACAAGGGAGTGAGTAAAGAACCAAGTCTACAACTGCGACGATTAGTTAATCCAGCATTTCCTGACTGGCAGTACACTGAAGAATATTGGGGTAATGGTAAGAGTCGTATACGTACAATACGTAGAGTATAACAGGACAATTGGCGGTTAGGGAGGCATTCCCCCAGCGTTATGAGAAAGGAATTGTATATCCTTTTGGTCTACTACCAATTGAGATGGCAATAAAAGAAGAAGAAAATAAAATTGAGTTATTACAGGCTACAATTAGTAGCTTACGCGAAAAAGCAAAAAGAAGTATGAGTTGGTATGCTGAAGCCACAAGCACTAATCATCCTCGGTGGAATGAGTTTAATAGTAAAGGGTAAGATCTTGAAAAGGGGTGGAATGAGTTTAACAGTAAAGGGTAAGATTTTGAAAAGGGAAGGAATTTAGGGCCAAAAAACAAGTGTTTTATAGACACTGCTAGTAGGTTTCGCCAGATATTGGGAGTGGGCTCATATTCTGAAATAAGTGAATTCCTCCTTATAGGGGTCGCATGGAACAAACCTCAAAAGTGTTCATTCTGAGCTAATCTTCTAAAATTTCTATATTTTTTCCTCAAATAGCGGCTTTGTGATGCCGCAAGTACAAATACAAAATAGTTTTAGAAATCTCTAGGTGTTCAGCTGTTTTCTTTACAGGAATACTACCGTCTTTATAAAGAGTCTCTGCAATAATGGCCTTTTCGATAAGATATGTTGTTTCTAGACCTTGGTTAATTAGATTGGATATCTTCTTTTATCTTTGACTCTCAAATTAATTTTAAGAATGAATTCTATTTTTATGTTATTCCTTAAAAATATTTTTATTAGAACAATATTGAAATGACTAATAATTTAAGAAAACTTATCTATTTACTTAGTGACGGGGATGTTCATTCTGGCGCTGTCTTGGGACAGAAGTTAGGAGTTACAAGGGCTGGTGTTTGGAAACTCGTTAAGCAGTTGGAAGCTTTAGATATTCCTATTACGAAAAAAACTAATAGAGGTTATCAAATTCCGGGAGGGCTAGAGTTATTAAATATAGAAAAAATTATGAATGCTCTTCCTGTAGATATTGCTACCATAGCTGATATTATCATTGAGCAAACTGTTAGCTCAACAAACGATTATTTACTACGTCATCAATTACCTAATAGTAAGCAATTTTCTGTTTGCATTGCAGAAAAGCAAACCGCAGGAAGAGGTCGACTTGGAAGGAAATGGTATTCTCCCTATGGCCAATGTCTTATTCTTTCTTTACGTTGGTGCTTCCCAGGGAATTCTAATGAACTCTCAGGGCTCAGCCTAGCAATGGCATTAGCAGTTGTTCATACGCTAAAAGACCTTGGGCAAATGCCAGAAAACCTAAGATTAAAATGGCCCAACGATATTTTTTGTACCAAAAAACTTGGGGGTATCCTTATTGATATGCAAGGAGAAATGAATGGAAACACGACAATAGTGATAGGAATTGGGTTGAATATTTCTATGCCATCAATAGCAAGTGAGATAATCAAAACCACTTGGACAGATCTAGAAAGTGTCCTAAACGAAAAGCCTTCCCGAAATAAACTAGCTGCTAAACTCATTGAAGAGATTATAAAAGTCTTAAAGACTTTTGAAAAGGAAGGCCTTAGACCTTTCAAAGAAGCCTGGATGACCTATGATATTTCCTTTGGGCACCCTGTATCTATACAAACCAACAATACTACAATAAAGGGGATAGGACGCAGTATAGATTCGAAAGGTAACTTTTTAATAGAAGAATCTTCTTCAGGTAAAATTGTTTCTTATGGAAGCGGTGATGTCTCTCTTTTGCTCAATGAAGGCGTCTTACTGAATAGTGAAGATGTATCCAAGTAGTTGGAAAGAAAAGCTGGGTTTGGTTTTTTTTGATAAGGAATTACACCGATCAAAGGAAAGCTTATGAACTGCTTTAATGTTTCTATATTCTTGATTGCATATGAAAAGTCTTCTTCAATATGGTTTGCAATCCAACCAGCGATAGGCAGGCCTTTCCTTAAAATACTTTCATAGGTAAGGAGAGCATGACTAAGACACCCGAGCCGTAGCCCAACCACAAAAATGACATGAAAATTTAAATGCATAGCAAGATCTGCCATGGTCTCTTGGTCATTGAGGGGAACCTTCCATCCACCTGCTCCTTCAACTAAGGTTAAATCTGCTCCATAGTCTTGTGTCAGGGCGTGGCAACGGGATAATATATTTTCAACAGAAAGTATTTCATTAGACTGCGCTGCTGCAAGGTGAGGCGCGATTGGTTTTTGGAAAACGATAGGGTTTACATGCGAATAGGGAAGTTTTAGCGTGCTCCATTCTTGAAGCATCAAGGCATCTTGATTTTTTAATCCCTCAGGGGTGTAATCTGCACCAGAAGCGAGAGGCTTAACCCCTAATGTTTTAAGATTTTTTTGAGAAAATGCATGTAAAAGACTACATGTTGCGATGGTTTTACCCACATCGGTATCAGTTCCAGTGATGAAGAACCCACTTTTCATTTTAACCTTCCATGATAATAAATAACTTCATATGTTGCAGGCAAAAATCCATCTTCTGAGCGGTATTGCTCATAATAAGTATTAAAAAGTTGGAAGCTTTTTCTACCTAACAATCCTGACTTGTTTGTATTTCTGATGTTCCCAGCCCCTAATTGGCTAAGTTCATCAAGTAAGTCTTTAACGGTTAGATAGTTTAAACACAGGTTATACTTTTCTAGTTGAAGTGGGTAAAAACCTGCTTCTTTTAAGCTGTTTTTGAATTGTTCAGCGGAAAGAAAATCCACGGAAAGGCGATATCCAAAAGCTTGCTGCCAACTTTTATGGAGCTCATTTAGAGTTTCTTTTCCTAATGTAGAGATAAATATAGAACCATTTTTAGATAGAATGCGCTGGCATTCTTTTAACGCAGCTGATAAGTCGTGACACCATTGAATCATTAAATTCGAAAATAGGCAGTCAATTGATTGAGATGTCAGAGGGAGATGAAATGCATCTGCACATAGGGTGTGAAGACTGGGATGTGGGTGTTTGCTTTGGTTGTAGTGAGACATTCCAACGGCTTTGTCGAGGGAAAAGATATTAGTGTTAGTATAATGAGACGCAAGATACTGGGAAAAAAATCCCGTCCCGGCACCTAAATCAAGAATATTCTTGGGAGTTTTGTTGAGTTTTTTTACGAGGCTAAAAAGGATTTCTCCTATTTCACGCTGCAGAAAAGCAACCTGATCATATCGAGAAGCGGCGTGGCTGAACGAAGTTGCGATATGAGGGTTATATGACATTAAGAAATCCTTGAATTAGGTGAATGCACTGTGCTTTGTGACTTAGAAAAGGAATATGGGAAGCGTCTAGTGATTCAGCCATGATTGAGCTTTGGAAATGAGGTTTTATAAGGTTTTTAATTTCTGCAGGAACGAGAGGATCGCACTTACCAAAGATCATTAGAGTTGGGCAAGGCACGCACTGTAATTCTAGGCGTAAATCTGTGTCTTTTAACCAATAAAGTCCTTTTAATAAAGCATCCTGGGAAATAGGAAAGTGAGATTTAAATTCTTTGTAAAGATGGCGTGTGCAGGGCAGAATTGAGAATTGCCAAAAAATGAAACGTTCCAGAGCTTCTTTTGGGTTGAGATGAACGTGCTTGAAAAGCATTTGGGATTGTTTATCTTTGATTCCAGGCCAGTTCTCTTTTTCCATAAAGGCTGGAGAGCTGTTAAGAATGATAAGAGCTAGAACTCGATCAGGATAACGACAGGCAACCTTTTGAGCTATTAACCCTCCCATAGACCAACCTACCCATATAGCTTCTGGTGGAAATATTTTTAATAGTTCTTCACAAAGTTCTTCTAGATTGTCAGGGCAAGAACTTAAAAAATTGTTCCCATATCCTGGTAAATCGATCAAGTAAACTTGGTAGTATTCTGACAAAGCTTTTGCCAAGGGAGTTAAAAAGGGGGACCCCATTCCCCAACCGTGTAAAAGGATGAGGGGAATACCTTGTCCCAGAACAGAGTAAGTAAGTTTCTTCATTTTGTTGCCAGATATAGGCCTGATAAATAGCCTAATAATCTATTAATGTGTTCTTTGGTGTGATGAATTGTTAACGTTATTCTTAATCGGGATGTGTTCGGGGGAACAGTTGGGGGACGTATAGCACCCACTAATATTCCTTTTTCTTTTAATGCCGTTGAGATAGCTATTGTTTTTGCATTATTCCCTATCATTATCAATTGGATTGGTGTTTGAGATGGAAGAACGGCCAACTTTAGCTGAGACGACACTTGTTGGAAATAATGAATAAGTTCTTGCAGGTAAGCTCTGTGATCACTAGCAGCTTGAATTAATTGGAGGCTGCTGCGTGTTGCAGCGGCAACTGCAACCGGAAGGGAGCAGCTATAAATATAAGGACGACCGATTTGTATAAAAGCCTCAATAATCTCGTCACTTCCTGCAATAAATCCTCCAAAAGTGCCAAACGCTTTCCCAAAACTCCCTGTTAAAACCGTAATATCGCGGGGAGAGGTCCGCATAAATTCTATAACTCCCTTACCTTTATCACCCAGAACCCCAATTCCGTGGGCATCATCCAGAATTAGGTTGCATGCATGGGAATTAGCAAGAGTTGCTAAATGATTGAGAGGAGAAATAGTCCCATCCATACTAAAAACGCCTTCGGTCACAATCCACCGTTGCTTGTTAGAATTATTCTGAAGCTTTTTATCGAGTATAAAACAATCTCGATGTGGATATCTTTGAACCATAGCAGATGAGAAAAGAGATCCGTCAATTAAGGAAGCATGGCTAAGGCGATCTGCGAAGATTTCATCATTTTTGCTAATAAGGCTTGTTATTGCACACAAGTTTGCCGCAAACCCTGAGGATAATAGTAAGGCGCGTGGCTGGTTGGTAAAATCTGCCAGTTCTTCTTCTAGAGATTTATGGTGAGAACTATAACCGCCTAGAAGCGGAGAACTAGAACTTCCCACACCATATTGAGAGGCTGCTTTATGAAAGGCAGCGACAACTTCAGGATGCCCAGAAAGCCCTAAATAATCATTGCTAACAAACGAAATAAAGGATTTTTGAGAGGTAGAAAGACTGGCCCCCTGTTTGTGCATGAAAGAAAAGCGACTCCTGTAAAGAGAAGCCTCTTTCAAGCTTTCAAGTTTATTTTTAAGCAAGGATAATGTCATTTTGTTGTGGCAAATTCTTGGATATCTTCATAGGACATTAATTCTAGCCCAAGTTTTTCAAATAGTTGGCTATCTTGGTCAGTGCCAGGGTTTGGGGTTAAGAATAGTTTTTCTCGATCCCCATAGAAAATAGAATTAGCGCCTGCCATAAAACAGAGGGCCTGGGTTGTTTCACTCATTTCACTGCGTCCAGCAGATAAGCGAATAAAAGATTTTGGCATTAAAATCCGAGCAACTGCTATTGTTCGGATAAATTCGAAAGGATCGAGGGGCGGAGTGTTTTCAAGAGGAGTTCCTTTTGCAGGCGCAAGATGATTAATGGGAACACTTTCGGGATGTGAAGGGAGAGTTGCAAGCTCTTTTAAGAAGGAGATGCGATCATTCTGCATTTCGCCCATGCCAATAATGCCGCCACAGCAAACTTTTATGTCTGCTTCTCTTACATTTTCTAGGGTATCCAATCTTTCTTGGTAAGTTCTGGTTGTAATAATTTTAGGGTAGTAGTCCCGAGAGGTATCTAGGTTGTGGTTATAATAATCAAGGCCTGCTTCTTTTAGCTGTTGGGCTTGAGCGCTATCCACCATCCCCAGGGTTACACAAGTTTCTAAACCTAGTGCCTTTATTTCTTTAATCATCTCTAGGACCTTAGGAAAGTCTTTTTTGGGTGGTTGCCGCCATCCTGCCCCCATACAGAAACGACTCGCCCCTTGTGCTTTAGCTTTCCTGGCTTCATCAACGGCTTTTCCCACATCCAGAAAAGGTTCCTTTGCACCTGCTTCATAATGCGCACTTTGGGGACAATAGGCACAGTTCTCAGGACACCCCCCTGTTTTTATGCTAATTAAAGTACTTGCCTGGATTTTATTGGGAGCAAACCATTGACGATGAATTATTTGGGCTTGATATATCAATTCCAGTAAAGGTGTTTCCCACAATTGCTTGATTTCTTCTTCCGTCCAGTCATTTCTTAGATATTGCATCGTTATCTTCCCATTCTTGTTTACAATGACAGATAGATTGCTGCTAACCTTATTGTCAACTAATAATTTGTAATTTAGTTTACAATAGACTATAAGGAAGCAAAAACTCTAGAAAGATAGCCAAACATGAAAAGCATTATTGACACGGATCTTCGACACCATTGGCATCCAGCGTCTCAGATGAAAGATTATGAAACCCTAAAGCCATTGCCAATCGAAAGTGCTAAAGGAGTTTATTTAAAGCTGACAAATGGGGAGAAAGTTATTGATGCAATTTCCAGCTGGTGGTGTAAATCTCTTGGGCACAACCATCCTCGCCTTAAAAAGGCGCTTCTAAAGCAAGTAGACCAATTTGAGCATGTTATAGGAACAAATACTTGCAATCGAACCCTGGCAAAATTATCTGAAAAACTTGGGACTATGACAAAAACTCTCTCAAAGGTTTTTTATGCAGGTGATGGTTCTTCATCAGTAGAGATTGCCATGAAAATGAGCCTTCATTCACGCCAGATTACGGGTGAGGCGGGACGATACAAGTTTATAGCTTTAAAGAATAGTTATCATGGAGAAACTCTTTTAGCTCTATCAGCGAGTAATTTGCAAAAATATCGACAACCTTATGAAAAAATAGCAGTCCCAGTGCTATTCATCCCTAATATTCCTTATGTTGCTTCAAGGGAAGATCCTTTGTGGAAGGATTGTTCAGTAGTCTGGCCAAAGATTGAAGCTTTTTTGAATCAGCATGCCAATAATTTGACGGCGATTATTGTGGAGCCTATCGTTCAAGGAGCTGGAGGAATGCGTATCTATAGCCAAGATTTCTTAAAGCGCTTGCGAGAGTGGACATTAAGACAGGGGATTCACCTTATCGCCGATGAAATAATGACGGGGATTGGAAGAACTGGATTACCACTTGCTTGCCAGCATAGTGATATAGAACCTGATTTTATTTGTTTGTCTAAAGGGTTAACATCAGGATGGCTGCCGTTTAGCGCTGTTCTAATACTGGAGTCTATCTATCAACTGTTTTATGATGATTATCGGGCAGGAAAAAACTTTCTTCATTCGCATACCTTTAGTGGAAATGCGCTTGGGGCAGCAGTGGCATTAGAAACTCTTCATATTATGGAAGAAGAAGGAGTTTATGAAAAAGCAATGCTTCTTGAAACTGTTCTTAAAGAATTAATGGAAAAGGTAGCGCAAGATACAGGGGTGTTAAAAAGTATAAGAAATCTGGGTGGTATTGTTGTCGCGGATTTGTCAGTAGAAAATGCTGATCCATCTCGTCGATATGGTTTTGAAATTTTTTCTCATGCTTTGGATTTGGGGGCTTTTCTAAGACCTCTTGGTAACACCATATATTGGCTACCTCCTTTAAATATTAACATCAATGAGTTAGAAAAGCTCGCTGATATTACCCAAAAATCTATTCAGAATACTATGAGGCGCAGATGATAATTATTGCCTAGCAATCATTATTTTATATATGCAAGATACTAATAAAGTTAAGAGGGGGGCTGTAGTGGTCTTAAAAAATGTCCATCTTGCGTTAGACTGTTTTCTAGAAGTGTCGTTTTAACACTTCGGTTGACTTCTGATTGATTTTTTCATAGTTTTCATGGAAAGCCGCCACATAAACGCTTTTAATTAATCCTTGCAATGCTTGTTTAGGAGGCAAGACTTTTTTTATCATCCAGTAATTTTCGTTCAGCGCTGGCTGTAATTTTCGCCAGCTCCCTATACTATCGAACTTTTTCTATGAGCCATACTTCTAGATTTTCTCTATCGATCGGAGATAGTCTACTAAAACCAAGATAGGTTAAACCGCTTGCCGTTGCTCAATATAAGTAGCTTCAGGTGCAGGCGCAGAGATGTTCAGGGTTGGCTCTAATGCTAATTGGCTGGTAAGGTAATTGATAATGTGCGGTGATAAATCTGTGCAATGTTCAAGAAATCTGCCATAAAGACGCATCACACAAAGCTGCACACATAGCCAAAGCCGAAAAGGTTTTCGGTAAGGCTGAATGAAGTTCATATCTTTTTCACCCACAGTCCAATCATGCGCCAACTTCTCATCCGTAAACTTATTGGCAGAGAGTGGATTATGTGGCTTGCTCATCCTGCTCTCGTAAATATTGATACAGCGTTGGTTTAGAAATGCCCATCATCTGGCAAATTTCCTTCACGGGTATGTTCCCGGTCGCGGTAAGTTTTAGGACAAGTTCACGTTTCTACTCCCTAACTGTTTAGATCGTCCGCCCAAAAGTCCACGTGCTCTGGCAGTGGCAAGTCCTGCTTTAGTGCGCTCTCGAATGAGATTACGCTCAAACTCAGCCAAAGCACCAAAGATATGAAGAATTAGTTGACCGGTTGAAGTCGTGGTAGTAATGGAGTCTTGCAGGTTTTCAAAGCCTATCCCTAAAGCTTGCGGTTCATTAATCCATTCAATCAAATGTTTTAGAGAGCGGCCTAACCTATCTAATCGCCAAACCACTAAGGTATCACCTTCCCGTAACTCTTCCTTAAGCTTTTTAAGCCTAGGTCTATCTGCCACAGAGCCACTGATTTTCATCGGTAATAATTTTTTTGCAATCGGCTTGCTTAAGCGCATCCAATTGCAAATTTAAATTCTGCTCTAAAGTGGAAACACGGGCATAACCAATTTTCATTCAATGTAACTAAAAAAATTTAGGAAAGTCTATGAACTGTAGGGTATGATTAACCTTGATTAATTGCCAGAGTTTCCTTGCTATGAAAACCCTGCAAAAACAATAGACTAGTTTTGCGGTCAGGGTTGAAAAGAAAACGATCGGAGCTGTTGAAAAAGTCCAAGGTATATTTTCCTATTAAGGCCACTATTAGCTTAAGATTAAAGCAACTATATGATATTATTGGCAAAAGAAAACTTACGGATGAATTTATGTAGGGACGCCATTCTTACCAACCTCAACTTTTTATGTATGTTTCATTTGATTCCCTGATCCCTGAACATCACTTTCTAAGAAAAATTGATAAAATATTAGATCTTTCATTCATCAGAGAATTAACTGCTCCCTTTTATTGCGCAAGCAATGGTCGTCCCTCTATTGACCCAGAGCTTTATTTTAGAATGGTTTTAATAGGATACCTCTATGGTATTGCTTCAGATAGACAACTATGCGAAGAGCTTCAATACAATCTAGCTTATAGATGGTTCTATAAATTAAACCTTGAAGATCGCATTCCTGATCATTCTTCTATGACACGCATATACTGCCCCCAGTTTGGAAAAAGGTTGAAATAAAGGAGCCTTTTTGTTGATGTAAACAGCAAAAGGAAGACGACAATGCAACGACGCCAATGGACAAATGAGAAGAAAGCCTTGATTGTAT
>Ga0068628_1000234_pt1 | contig 16807 bp, 6 predicted proteins | sample InSIn2gowninarea_FD_77431 | JGI IMG/M metagenome (GOLD analysis project Ga0068628, IMG submission 77431) | Clean room microbial communities from NASA Spacecraft Assembly Facility at Jet Propulsion Laboratory, Pasadena, California, USA -... ... | reverse complement strand
ATGTAAGGATCAAATATCCCAAGAAAATTGACTAATGGGCAGACCAACCAGAACTTGTGTAACATTTTATGATTTGTTGGAATTAGTAGTCCTTCTGTGCAATATATATTTCAGAGAAATGCATGCCCAAATTTAATATTTAACCTGTACTTCTAGGCTATAGTCATACTGCGGGTACAGTGGTCAGCTACTCAACACCTCCTTTTTGAATCCCAGAGAGGCTTTTATGGACTTACCACCAACGCTTATAGCTCTTATAACTGAAATTTCTTTTCTCGTATTACATCTCACACTACGAAAAAAGTGGTTTAAAAATGCGGGATGGTTTGCAGTATTCGAGAGAGGCTCTTATGGACTGAGGGACAAAAGTGTTTTAATAATGTGGGATGGTTCTTAGTACTATTTAACGTTATTTTGATTTGCAATGAAAAATGCCATACTGTCGAAACAAAAAACAGTTTTCAACATAATGATCAACTACTATAAGAGAACCGATTGATGGGCAGAGCAACCAGAGCCTGTCCAATGCTATGATTTGTTGGGTATTGAGATTTCTGTGCAATAACTTTTTTTCATAGGACTGCATGTCCACAGCTGGTTGATATGTGCACTTTATGGTGGGGAATGATGTTTGGCGCAAAAATCTCTCTAATTGTAATTGCAGATAAGAAGATAGATTGATGAGATTTATATACAATATGTTTGGGAAATCTTTTATGTTTATTTATTTCAAGATTTTGCAATATAATATTGTAATAAGATAAAGTAATGGGATTTGTATGGCACGTTCAGGAATTTATTATGGTTATTAATGATAAGGTTTTGTAATATGAGAAGCATGGACAAATACCATCCAAGTCCACTTTCAACGGTTTATTCGTTTTTTTCTTTTTCTGTATAGTGGTTTATTTGTGTAGCCCTCGTTATCTGGCTAAAAATGCTTCACCTTTTTATTAAATGCTCACTGTATTTTCTAGCTCTTTTGACTTATCTTTTAAAAACACTAATATAATTTGCAATTTCAACTTCAATTTTTTCAAAGTGAATCGATGATCTTATCCAAAGTGATAGTGAAACCTTAAAAATCTAGACATGTTAACAGAAAGATAATAGTGAAGTATCATGAAACTTGGCTGAGAATTTTGAAATGTCTTTTATATGACTTTTTAGTGTTTTACGCGTGCAAAATTTTTGGTTATAAATACCCTGTAAGCGTGTGATTAGGGTAGAAACTTTGGCCCTGAATTTTAGGGCCTCGTAGATTTAGAGGATCTTGTGCAATGAATATGATTGTAAAGAACTCTTTAGTGTGAATGAAAACTGATTGTAGAGAATTTAGGAATGCGATTAGTGTAGAATGTGTTTGCTGTTGAAGAATCTAGGGCAATTATAGTTAATGAGATTCTTTTAAGCATGATAACTATTTGTGAGGTGTTTTTAAATTTTTCTTCTTATTCCAATCTTCACTTATTATTATTAGAGCGTGTCTTTGTTAGTTCATCAAATAGCTACCAAAACAAAGAGACAAGAACACAAGATGTTGACACCCTGCCGGGGCCAAAACTTCTCCCTCTTGGAGAGGAAAACCCGCACAAAATTTTTCTTATAGAAATTCCAATTGACGAATGCCAAGACTGTGACCCTTGAACTGCTAGGCCACTCCAAGACCAGGACACCAATTCTCTTTTTACTGCTGAGATCATCATCAACACAGCTGCTTCACCTTGATCATTATTCTTGCACCTTCAATGAGATGACTGTTGTACCATCTCTCCATCTTCATTAGTGCACTTTCACTGAAATCATCATCATGTCAACTAGGTCTCTATATTGACCTTGTCTTCATTGAGATCTTGACCGTATTTATGTGATTACTATGAGCATGGCTATAGTGTATTTCATGACAAGTATGCCGAGACTGTGAGTGCAATTGTGAGATCATCGTGATCCTCTTTATGCCAAGACAGTAAGAATGAGATTACACCTAGAATGTATGTTGAGGTAGTGAGGTTTCTCGAGATATTTCTTATCATATATATGCAAACACTGTTAGGAGATAGCTCCACCGACACTGTGATAGTGTTCTTCCCTACACTGAGATCTTCCCTACATCGAGATCGGTATCATGATGACTATCTGAGAAATGTAGAGCCACTATACTCACCGAGATTCTGAACCACTTTGCTTATACTTGATCGAGATTCTGAGCCACTATACTTTACCGAAGTTGCAGAGCTGTCTGAAAATCCTTGACTGTAATTCTGAACCTTAATTCCTATTTATAGTGGTTATGTCTCCCATGTTTAGCTGATGTGTCAATGTGAACCGATGTGTCTCTTTTATTGAAGCCGACATGACATTTATATATGCTTTGAGGCCAACATGACTATCTTCTTCATCATTTAGCTTGCAAACTTCTTCTTGTGCTTGTCTTGGAGGATTGTGGTTGTCCTGGAGGGCTACTTGTCATTTCTATAGACTCATATTTTTCTCATGCTCAAGAAGAGCTTCTTAATACATGACATTGACTCTTTGGTTTATCCTAAGGCTGTCAATGGGAACCACTAATAAATAAACTTTTTGCTCATGAAACCCATGCAACAAGGCATAATAAATTCTTTTTCTTATAAATCATAATTACAATGTCATGAAGACCGAACCTAGTTGCACTTTCTTCAACACTCCCTTTTAACTAGGGAGGTATTCATGATGGTACTTGGTCATTCTCAATCTGAAGAATTTCTCATAAGAAGAATCAGATTGGTAACCCATTAGTCAATTTTCTTGGGATATTTGATCCTTACATTGTGAAATGTTTTTCTTTTAAGTTTTGACAACGACCTTTTTCTTTGCGAATCAAAATAGAGCATTAAATAGTATTACTGCAGACCATCCCACCTTATTAGAACACTTGCTTTCTTGATTCCACAGGTTCCTCTCTTAGATTCAAACAGTATGTTGGTTCTCATTCAAATGTTAGTACGATGCAAAATTACAAAAGACCCTTCACTGGGATTTTGTTAACATGTGGATTGAATGTATTATAAGATATTATCCGCATAACAAGCAAAACATTTAAAGGTTACTCCACATAATTACACCTGCTTTCTTAAGTTCAGAAGAACCTCTCAGATTCAAATAGTCCACCTGCCACCTGGTCTCATACAAAAATATTAAACAGAAATTACAAGAGCCACTACAATGGCCTTTTGTTAAAATACGGATTGTATACATCTTGATATTTTATAAGAATAATAAGAAACAAAATAGTTGATAAGTACGCATTCCAAATATTTAATTTTTGGGCAGTTTAGAATATATTTCTTATATACATCCAATCACGAAAGCCTAATACTAGAGTCAAGATATTTAAACAAGTCCATTAAATTGCAGTTCTCAACATTACCAAGCCTTCAAGATTACTTGTTTTTCCATGACTAGAATGCTTTCTAGAGTCAAGATATTTAAACATGTCCATTAAATTGCAGTTCTCAACATTACCAAGCCTTCAAGATTACTTGTTTTTCCATGACTAGAAAAGGGCACATACGTCTCTGTGTCAGAATTCATCTATGATGGAAATGGCATGCTCTCAATTTACTTAACTATTTTTCAACAGGAAAACCAGCCACCTCACCCAGTTCTTGCCTACTCATGAAGTTCACTCATACCACATGACAAAATACATGCATTAATTAGAGAAATTTCCATATGGTTTATAAAACCAGTATCAAAATTGTGCCTCCTCTGTGAGAATCACTGGAAACAACTACTTAAATCGGCAAGGAAGAAAATGATGGTGCCATAGTATGTAAGGCAAGTTCCACCTTTGCCTCTACAGTATATTAGATTGCAGATCATGAAAAATATCGTCCAAGTGAAAGACCACAAACTAATACAACTAAGTAAATGCTAAAATCTATAGACACAGCATTTACCACCTTCCTTAAAATGACTAAAGTCTGCAAAACATTTCCAATCTTATTTGCCAAGTTCCAAGCCTCTGATGTTGAGTATGTTTCTTCAGCAGTAGGATCTGCAATATCCTCAGGATTAGGTTTTTCGGAACTCAAGATCATAGTTGCCATAACTAGTGTTATATCTGTTACTATTATTAGAAAGAATGGCCATGGAGGCACAAAACGTTCCAGCACACCACCTAGAGGGTTATTGAGAGATAAAAGGACACTGTGAATGACCAGAAAAACAGCTATTGCTACAGCACACAAGATACGAGCACTTTCAGACGAATCAATAGCATAACTGAATTTACTTATTGTGAAGAGGCTTGAAAAGGTTGATGCAGGGAACTTTTTGCCATCTCCTTTCTTACACACTGAAGCGGAAGAATCTAAAGATCTTGATGCCAAAGAACCATTTTCATCTCCCAGTTCTGCAGTGTTACTCTTACCTCCTGAATTGAATGGAAAACGATCTAGCAAAACTGAACTGCCATTCATATTATTAACAGCAATAGTAGGTTCATCTGCAAAAGAAAAATCTGAAGATCTCAATGCCACGGAACCTTTTACATCTCCCAATTCTGCAGTGTTACTACTATCTCCCGGATTGGCTTCAACATGAGCTGGCAAAACTGAACTGCCATTGATATTAGCAACATCGGTAGAAGGTTCGTCTGCAAAAAGAAAGGATTCAATAAAACACATGTTACATTAAAGTGTATGCCTTCGTATATCCTTAATAGGAGGGCATTGCCTCATTCCACACCTCATCTGAAAACTGTTTCCTGAATACAACTGAGAATCACAAACCTATGTGGTATGTACTACAGGAAACACAAGTTTACATCTGAAATATTAGCATGCCACTATTTTATCTTTAAAAGCTTGCAACAGAGCAATTCACAAGGCAACAAGAAAATTAGTGAAGTGGAATCATTAACAGTTATTATTACATATTTCATAAAGTGTAACAGCATGTTAGAAAATGGTCATTTTGTAATCCAATCGCCATGTTTTCCATATTGGCATCTGAAACAACTTTATGTTGAAGAAAAAAAAATTAGAAAACTACTTCAGTAATTATAGTGCAAGCAATAACTACAATTATTTAGGATAAGAATCTATATATGGAAACCAGTCAAAAGCACAGGCTTAGATTCTTATCCTAACTAACACACAGGCACAAAAGGAGTTGGATCTATTGGTGAGGAGCAAGGACTTTTTCAATGATGAGAGAGGTTCAATTCTGATGAGGACTCTTTCTGAAGCCATGGAGTCACATTGATGTAGTGGTCAAAAATGTGGTTGCAACCACAAATTAAATTAAATGATATTGTAACCAGTGCACAGATAAGTTGATCAAAGCCTACCCCCATGTCCTTCCAATTTTAAGAGCCCAGTGGGCTAGCTTGTGGATAAATGCTTTGAACTTCATAGTAAGATGTCTCAGAGTTAATTCGCAAGGATGGCTGCCTCTGTTGTGTACCTCACTTGATGTCCCTAATGGGTTTATCGACAGGGAAAACTACAAATTAGGTTGAAAGGAGAGTAGGACCATATAGTTCAACTAACTCTTCAAAGAGTGTTAAATTTAGGGCAGGAGATTCAAAAACCAGGTACAGACCAATTAGAGGCTACGCCACAAAGTTCGCCAAACTTCAATCTTGAGGATTGAAATTCAGTGAACCTCAAACAAATTGAGGTTCGTCAAACCTTATGGCCATTAACTAAGTCCACAGCTCAAGCTATAATCTATCCGTGTAGTTTCCATATCCATCATAGCATTTTTATATTTATTAATGTGGCCTTCTTACTACTTTAAGTTTGAATTTCATTTTAAAGTTTATATATATATATATATATATATATAAAAGAGATGGCAAGAACGTTGAATTTTGGGTAGCTGCAGGAGATATTCCCCAGTTACATTAGCCCACAAAATAATAAGGGAAAATTCAAAATTGAACTCAAGTTGGCCACGAAAGAAATTTAAAATGGAAGGAAAATCAAATTTAAAATTTGAATCAAATTAATTTGTTAAGGTCGGCTCCATCTGTTCAAGTCGGCCCAGCACAAACAGACGTGCCCCTTGGGCACCACAGGACCACTATATATACCAATTCGTCTCCCTCATTTGCACACACCAATTCAGATAATCTTTTGCTCTGTTCACTCATGTGAAGAGGAGGATTTCTGGGCTTAATTACACATGCAAAGGAGGATTTCTGGTCTGTTCACACATGCATCAAGACCTTGTTTCTGTATCTGTTCTGAGAGGTCCAAAACCCTAGAATGCTGTCACAGGAAGCCTCGGGACCGAAGGCATGAAGTTAAGAGAGGGCCACACATGGAGAAGAAGAACTGAGACCTTAGAGTGAATGCTGATCATTGGAGAAGAGCTGGTCAAGCCCTAGGAATCTGTTCATGGCAGAAGGATTGTTAAACCCTTGGAATTTCCAGGTTATCTTATAAATCTAAGAATGTACTTTTGATGAACTGATCAATTTCTTCTAAGAAAAGATTGCTGGGTTTTTCCCTAGTTAGAGTTCTCCTGGATAAAATTTTGTGTCTCTTGTTTTTGGCTGTCTCTTCATGATCCTACTGTTATTATTGTATTGTAGTTGACATTTTCTATGTATAATTGCTTGATGATGAATGTGACATAAGATGAATAAATTAAGAAATCATCAGAAGTAGTTATCAGTCTAGAAGATCATGAAAAATCAACATGGTTTCAGAGCAAGGACAAGTTATGGTCTGTGCTTGAAGAAAGTTCTGTGCAAGAAGAATAGGCTGAAGTCTGTGACCCATCCAAAGTCTGTCACGGCCAAAAATATCAGACTGAAATAGGACACAGGCCGGAGGCCTGGCCACAGGACCGAGGGCCTCAGTCTGACTGCAGACGGGGGCAAAAAGGCCTCAGGAGGCAGTGAACAGGACCGAGCAGCCTCAGGCCTGTGGAAAGGCCAGCAAGGCACAGAGAGGAGCTGTTGACAATGACAAGGAGTATCTAAGGCCAAGACTAAAGCTTGTTTTTGAGACTCTCACTGTGGCTAGAATTAAAGCTATATATGCTTGACAAGTCCAAATGAAAACCAAGCTGAACTGATCAACAGGAAAGTCTGTGAGGATACAGTTCAAAGATAAATTTTGTGATCTGTTTGAGGGCAAAGAAGGCAGACTTCTTCAAGCTTGAGAGGATGTTCTGATTGCATTACAGAGAAGTTTTATACAACTGCCATGCATTTTTCATGATACTGCTTATGATGCATGCTAACAATATTTGTCTGTAAGGGACCTTGTTGATGATTACATTCTAGTGGAGCATTGGGCTGTTGTATAAACAGAGAATTTGCACTATTTTTGCTATAAGCCAAGTACTGTCATGACCGGGGTGCTGTAGCTCGAAGAAGGCAGAGTACAAATCTTATAAAGGCTCTATTGGATCATTGATCTTAATACATTTGCTTGGACTGAATTACCAGAAGTAGATATTGGTACTCTGACCAAGACGGAACATCATTGATTGAGTGGTAACATGGCCAACTGCTCACTAAGGCAAGATAAGACCTGCTCAAAAATCTTGTACTATTGTGAAAGTGTAATCGAATAATGGTACTTGACAAGTACGTGTAAGAGATGTCTTGTATTTGCTGTCAATGTTTGCATTGACTTAGATATATTGCTAGGGTTTTGCCTGAACAGATTAAAAGAGCCAGAGAGAAAGGCTCTCTCGTATAAAACAAGAAGAGTTGTAACACTTGTGCTAAAGTGTGATCCCCTCTTGGAAGAACTGGTAGACTTTAGGTTTTGTAAACCCTTGAAGCCCTGAACCATGATCCTGAGTTTATTCTGAAGTCTGTATTGAAGTTGTGGCATAAACTTGAATTTTTGAAGCAAAACCTGAGCCCCATTTTAAGTTGATCTTTAGACCTTATGTTGTAGCAAGATTGTGCTTGTTGCTGATCACAAGGGTTCATTACTGAAGCTACTAAGAGTATCAATGTATTGATAGCTGTTTCTTAAACTGATGTTTAACTTGCCATGGCTAAGTTTAGCTCATAATGATGCCATTGAATATAGTGAGTGTGTTGGCTGTGTCATGAGTGAAGGACTGCCTGAGCTAAGAGGACAATTGTTGCCATTATGACCATGAAGAGGTTTTATACTGCTGAATCTGCTTGACTAAAGCCTAGTACTGCTAGGGCTGTTGATACAGATGTGTATTTAGCAGAATCATTTATAGCAGGAGTGCTAACATGATGGCCTAACAGCAAAATGACTGATTTAGTACTAAAGCAGCAAGATTGATAGTAATCAAAAGGACAGTCTGATACAAAATTAAAAATCCTAGGGTTTGTGGAACGAATCCCTAAATCAAGACCTATAATGTTGAATACAAGTGAAGTGGGTGTGATTCATCATCATGATGGCATGAAGATGACTTGGACAAAGAAACCCTAGCACATGCAAGGAAGCAAAGGAAAGCAACATGCTGATGATGTGGACAAGGATGATGAGTTTGCAGACAGATTTCAATGATTTCTGCATGAAGGCAAAAGGATCAAGAGGGAGTTGACAACTCTCAAATCAAAAGATAAGTATTTTTCTTCCTCGATTATTGCTTTATTACTTTATTATTAAGTTAGCCTCTTGTCTTTGTTTGTTTTGCTGGGTTATAATTGTTTCTTCCATGACCTCTTAATGAGGGTTGTAGGTACATCGTGAAGGTTGCCAAGCTCAGGGAGAACAAAGCAACGTTTGTGGCAAGAGAACTCTCCTAGGATCAAGCATAAACTCAGCTAGAGTGATTTGTGTTCGAGAGAGAAATTGTAGTGACATCTAGAACCATGCCTGATGACCGGAAGAGCTCAGGTTAAGACAGAGCAGGCAGGCCAGCAAGTTTGAAGGATGCCATGATGGAGAAAATTGTGCGGAAGAGAAGTCAAAGGTGACTTCCAAGTGGATCTACAATATCAAGTATGCTGTAGATGGCAATATAGAGAAGTACAAAGCAAAATTTGTGAATATTCTCCTAGAAAGAAGCAGGGGGCTATGAGGAGACATTTACTCCAATTGTCAGGTACACTTCTATTAGAACTATTATTTCTATTGCTTCTATTGGAGGTTTACATCAGATAGATGTAAAGACCGCTTTCCTCAATGGAATAATTGAGGGAAAAGCGTACATAGAGCTATCTCAGGGCTTTGAAGTACATGATGTTGAGAAATGTCACTAGTATCAGTGTTCATAATTGTATTTGAGTCATGATGTAATGTATTTGTCAAAAGAAAGAAAAAGAAAATTATTTATAAGCATGGGTTTCATGCTTCATTCATTTTATTTCTAGGTCAAAGCCTCCATTGAAGGCTCTAGGGTTAATGTCATGAGTCATTGTCCATGTCATTTCATCCTAGACCCTTATTGGGCTCACTATGTCAAAGAAGAAAATTATTTTTATGTAAAAAAGAGTCATTTGTCACTCCACCAAATCAGCCTACCCTCCAGTCAAGTTGGCCTCATTGTAGTAATTCGACCTCATAGAATGACTATAAAAGCAATGTTATTCAACCTCATTTGTACATCAATCAAGCAAATTTCGATCTGCAGTTGCAAGAGCAAGAAAGAAGTGTGAAATACCAAGAAAGGAAGGTGAAACCCCAGTGAAGAAGAAGGAGACACTTGTCAAGCAAAAGGAAGCCGAAATTCTCTATTTTTCTGCCACATGTGCGAGTTTCTAGGTCACTGCAAGAGGGTCGTGTTAGTGCTTAAACTAGCAGGGGTCCTAGGAGGGGATCCTATAGAGCGACTACTAGATCAAGTGGCAACAATCTTGCAATAGCCCACTATCACCTCAGCTAAAGCTCCCTGCTATTTACGTGTTGTAAGATGTAACTAGGTTCGGTCTTCATAATGACATGTAATTATGATCTTTGTAAATGATGAAATAAAAAGAATAAAATTATTTTTGTAATGCCTTGCTTCATGGGTTTCATGAGCAAGAGTTTTTATTTCTAGATGGTTCCCATTAAGAGCTTTAGGATTTGTCAAAGAGTCAATGTCATGTATGAAGATATGTCAAAAGTATTCTAGTTTATAGGACTGTCAAAATAGCCCTCCAAAAGACAAGCACGGTTCTCCTCTTCATGTCGGCCTCTAGAAGGAACAACTAACACAAGTTGGCTCACAAATAAAAGACACATCCCTTCATGTATACAGGTTGGCACCGTTGGCTTATTTATGGACATACTACTATAAATACATGGCTATGATCTTCGCAGAAGGACAATTCACAACTCGGTTATCTCTGAGAATTTCAGAGGTCAATTATAGAGACAAAAGTTCGGATTTGGATGAATAAAGACAATCAAGCCTTGAAATTCGGGTAACAAATAGAAGACAAGTTCGGACAAAACACAGAAGCATAACGAAGGGCCAGCAAGGGTTTGTTTAGGGCCAAACACAGAAATATCAGTTCGGATTTATGAAGGAAAGTTTCGGTACCTCAGCAAAGGAGCATTGCCTAATCAAAGACATATATATACTACATTTTGGTACCATGGAGAAACCACAGCTCGCTGAAATGATAGGACTATGATTCGGTACTATAAAGGAGACAACTCAGTAATATACCATGGAGTTTCGGTGCTGCTTCAGTGATATTCCAGTGAAGTATCCGGTGCTACCTCAAGAGGAAGGTCACAAGTGTGTGACATAATCTCATGACTGTTACAAGGGAGAAAGGTCTTTGTGCTATCAATAGTATCTATGGTTCAATGACATGACTTCAGAATTGGTGCTACGGGAGAAGGAGAAGTTCGGCATCCTTAACAAGTTCAGTGATTACAGTTTGGTATCATCACATATGGTGCAAGATCTGAAGTAGGAGAAACCAAGGAAGTTTAAACAAGAAGATGAAAGAGAACTTGTGTCTTGGTCTTGGAGGGGCTACTTAGTCAAGGGTCTTGGTCTTGGTATTTGTCAATTGGAATCTCTATAAGAAGAATTTGTGTGGGTTTTCCTGTCAAAGAGTGAGACGTTTTGGCCCTAGCTTATAGCGTACATGATGTGTCTCTTGTGTATTTATGTTCATGCATTGGTTATTGTTTGATGAAGAAGAACACTAATAATCTAACATGAAGAAGAAGATCCTAATCTAGAGAAATAAAAAACATTCACAAGTGGTCACTAATGGAAGAGAAATCACCTGACACTAATGCCCTAGATTTCTCAACATGGTAACAAAGCTAAGGTGTTGAAGTCAAAGAAAGGGCATGTAATCAAAGAGACATTCAAGGATCAAGTTTCAAGGAAGGCATCAAAGCAATTTGAAGGTTATCAAATCAAAAGATCAAGATCTACATTGAAGAATAAAACCCTAGATCAAAGAAGCAATATGCAACAGCAAGAGCTTTTGTTTCTATAGTTGTCATCAAAAGGCCACAAAGACCCTCATCAAGTTGTTTACAAGGCAAGATAGCTAGAAGAACTTTAAAGATGAAGATCACATCATCTTGGAGAAATTTGAAACCCTAGAAGCATTTCTGATCTATGCTACAAGAGAAGTCAAAGTATATTAAAGGCAAGAAGGCATTGTCACCATTTTCAAGGTTATAAAGCAAGCAAGAATCCTCTCCTTGCCCTAGAAGAAGATCATCCGAGGAAGCAGCAAATCAACCTCATCAAAAAGGAGCAACCTTTTCTATTGAAGGAAGGTTTCTTCCTTTGGGAGAAGATCATCCAAGAGGGAGCACTAATACATCTTCTTCAACCATTATCAAAGTGATCAAGGTGAAGATTTCATCTTCACTTGTCAAGTAAGTATTTTTCATTCTTTAATCAATTTGGTAAAATGACTTCGTGTTTGCAAGGAGATCTATAAGTTGGATGGGTCATCAAAATTCCTTGCATGGAAAAGGAGGATAGATATAGTCCTCTAAGAAATTGAAGTCATTGAACATATCAATGGAAAGGTCTCCATTGAATTCATAGAAAGGGATTCTTATTAAAGGTCCCTTCATATAGCAATATTGAAGACATCAAAGAGATGTATATGATAATCTAGTAGGAATACTCTCTAAAGATACGGTCTACACAAAATCAAAGGTATCAAAGGATGAAGGATATCTTCATAAGATCTCATCTACAAGATCTAGGAAACAAGATAATTATCATTGATCTATAATCCACTAACTCATAATCAAGGTAACAGATATCCATGGGGATAAGAAAGTTATCTCATTCGACAACTTGTGGTTTCTATGCAAGAAGACAAGTTGAGAGCAAAAGTGTTGAAGAATCAAATGAAAGGATTCAGAAACTTTGTCAAAAGAAAAGAAAAACATAGCTAAGATTCATTGCTATGAACATTACAGGAAACATTGTCCTTAGCTTAAGAAGGACAATATCAATAAGGATAGAGAAGAAGTCCATTTCACCGAAGAAGTGGAGGAAGTTGAAAGAAGGAAGTCTAAGGAAGAGAAGCATTAGAAGCAAGAGCTCGTGACATAACGATAGGGAAACATGAAGGACTGCTGGAACAAAATCTATGGTAGTCAACTTTGAAGGATATAGCTCTTGGTGACCTCATTGGAAGATCAAAGGAAGAAGTCATCCATGACAAGTCTCATCATACATCAAGGAAACATATGCTAAAATAAGGATATGCGAGATGGAATCCTCATTAGAGGATTCACCAATATAGAAAGGAAGCAAGTGTTTCATCAGGAACTCCAACTTATGGAGTTCATGGGATGATGGTATGGTGACATGAGAGATGAAGCGGATCAAGGGGTTGAAGATCTTTTCAATCAAGGAAGCTGCTGAAAGAAGTCTAGATGACCTAAAGGTAAATAAGGTATGCTTGTATTTAATATTATAAATTCATGTCGTATGGTTGCAGGTAACAAGGATCACTACTTCTATCTTGAGAAGCATGATCAAAAGGAATCTCCTCCTATGAAAGAATGTTGGAAAGGCACGAGTCACTCTAGATGAAATCAACATAATATGTCCTCATATGAAGTATGAGGTGGTTGACTACGATTGAAGAACTTTGATTAGAAGCCCCTGGGAATGAAGTGTGTGAAAAGATAGGAAGAGATCGTGATAATACGCAACAAAGAAAGAAGGCATTCAACATCCAAGAAGATTTGACTAGAAAATCTCCCAAAAGAATGTGAAGACTCTGATAGAAGTCAAAAAAGATAGAGACCCTTGACATTGAACATATGTGGGAGATGTGTCAATCTGCATGCAAGATGTTGATACTTACAGGAAGATGTCATGGTGAAAGATCATCACAAAGGTAATTCTAATTTGAAGTGTACATTGATTATTTTTGAACTAACATTTGGTTGGGCTTATGTAGAACTGTAAAAGGGAAGATTTGTGAATGACTTCCAAGTAGACCATATGGAAGGATGTAATGTTCTTCCGGAAATATGGCATGAAAGCAGAATGACATGAAGCAAACACGGATGGAAAATCTAGTGGATCACTTTCTGATGAGTTGAGAACATAACTAACTCATGAATAAAGTGATGGATGATCTATGCCCTATATATAGAAGTTCCCAAAAGTTGAAGACTCCTTAAAGAAATTCATGACATCGAAGAAAGGAGCTCTTGATGCAGCTGATTGTTTTAGGATCCCCACATGAAGAGCTGCTATAGGTCCTGGTTAAGAGGGAGCCTGAGAAGAAGTTTCTTACTTGGAAGAAACTCGGAAATTCCTAATCCGAAAGCTTAGGTACATCCCTCTATGATAGGAATGAGTACATTCCTTTAATGGAATAAAACCTCCCGGTATAAAAGGGAGCGATAGACACGTTGTTTTGTACTTCATGTGGGAAGACAGAATGGACGATTGTGTAATCATTTGGCATCCGATGCTCTTGTGGGATGAGATAGGGCATCCCATGAAAGAGTAGTCGTGAAGGATCGATACTCTTTTGGGACTTGGGAGTCCAAGTAAAGAATAGTCCTTATGGAGCATATCCTGAGAGAACCCGAGTGGAGTATGTTCCGAGAGAGACAATGATGAGTACGTCTATAAATCATTGGTCTCGTCAACATTGTGCTCTAATCTTGTGGAGAGATAGAGTTGTTAGTCAAGGCCTTGCTATATAACAATGAGGCTGATATGATGCTATACAAATGAGTTACAAATCTGAATTCTTCTTATGAGAAATTCTTCAGATTGAGAATGACCAAGTACCATTATGAATACCTCCCTAGTTAAGAGGGAGTGTTGTGAAATGTAACTAGGTTCGGTCTTCATAATGACATGTAAATTTGATCTTTGTAAATGATGAAATAAAAAGAATAAAATTATTTTTGTAATGCCTTACTTCATGGGTTTCATGAGCAAGAGTTTTTATTTCTAGATGGATCCCATTGAGAGCTTTAGGATTTGTCAAAGAGCCAATGTCATGTATGAAGATATGTCAAAAGTATTCTAGTTTATAGGATTGTCAAAATAGAGCACGGTTCTCCTCTTCATGTCGGCCTCTAGAAGGAACAACTAACACAAGTCAGCTCACAAATAAAAGACACATCCCTTCATGTATACAGGTCGGTTTATTTATGGACAGACTACTATAAATACGTGGCTATGATCTTCGTAGAAGGACAGTTCACAACTCGGCTATCTCTAAGATTTTCAGAGGTCAATTACAAAGACAAAGGTTCGGCTTTGGATGAATAAAGACAGTCAAGGTCTGAAATTCGGCTAACAAATAGAAGATAAGTTCGGACAAAACATAGAAGTGTAATGAAGGGACAGCAAGGGTTTCTTTAGGGCCAAACACAAAAATATCAGTTCGGATTTATGAAGGAAAGTCTCGGTACCTCAGCAAAGGAGCACTGCCTAATCAAAGACATATATATACTACATTTTGGTACTATGGAGAAACCACAGCTCACTGAAATGATAGGACTATGATTCGGTACTATAAAGGAGATAGCTCAATAATATACCATGGAGTTTCGGTGCTGCTTCAGTGATATTCCAGTGAAGTATTCAGTGCTACCTCAAGAGGAAGGTCACAAGTGTGTGACATAATCTCGGGACTATTACGAGGGAGAAAGGTCTTTGTGCTATCAATAGTATCTATGGTTCAGTGACATGACTTCAGAATTGGTGCTACAGGAGAAGAAGAAGTTCGGCATCCTTAACAAGTTCAGTGATTACAGTTCGTATCATCACATATGGTGTAAGATCTGAAGTAGGAGAAACCAAGGAAGTTTAAACAAGAAGATGAAAGTGAACTTGTGTCTTGGCCTTGGAGGAGCTAATCAGTCAAGGGTCTTGGTGTTGGTATTCATCAACTGGAATACTATAAGAAGAATTTGTGTGGGTTTTCTTATCAAAGAGTGAGACGTTTTGGCCCTGGCTTATAGCCTACACGATGTGTCTCTTGTGTATTTATGTTCATGCATTTTTTATTGTTTGATGAAGAAGAACACTAATAATCTAACGTGAAGAAGAAGATCCTAATCTAAAGAAATAAAAAACATTCACAAGCAATCACTAATGGAAGAGAAATCAACTAACACTAATGCCCTTGATTTCTCAACATTACGAACTTTCACCGATAGGAGGAGACACGGTATAAGAGGAATCACGAGGATGGATAGGTCAATGATGAGATAAAGAGTGATTCCTAAAGCCTATTCACAAGAGAGGCTTAAATAAATGGCTTACTTGCTTTAGAAGCAAGGTATTTGGCTCACTGAAAGGCTGAAATAGGAGAATATCCCTTGACAAGAGGTATCCTAGACCTAAGAATCTTTAAAGAGAAAAGGTTTCTATGTAATACCTGTGAAATTTGAATCACAAAGTTCAAGACCACAAAGAACCCAAGTGGACCCAAACTAGGTCAAGGGTGTGGGGTGGATCATCAATAGATGGGCTTGACTAGGTTTGGGAGGAGAATAGGATCAAAGAATAATTTTCTCTTAGAGTTTAAATGCAATGATCCAAATGAAGACACTAACCCAAGGGGACCTAGGGAGAAGAACAGTCTTCGAGCTAGGGCTTGCAATATCTCGGGATTCCACTGTCGAATTAAGCTCAATATTGGAGGACCCCTTGAGAAGACACCAGCGTAGTTCTAGACCCAATTTCAAGGGTTTTTTATGGCTACAAATGATTTCGTGTGATGCCCTAGGAGGCCTTCTAAGGTTAGGCCTAGAATTGGGAGAACGAAAGAAAAGAAGGGTTATTTTGATCACCAAAGGAAAGCGAGGATCAGTTCCTTGTCTCTTTGGACTAATGGAGTCAAGTTACACCTAGATCGAGAATTTTCATATGCTAAGGAGCCCTAATTGACCTTTGCTAGCCCTTCCATGTGCAGCAATTGGGTCATTAGAGATTTAAACTTCGGCTTGCAAAAGAGACGAAGTTTCAAGGTTTGTTAACCTATTAGGGTGCCTCTAGGAACATTCACCCTCCCTCTCAATGGCAACACATACAACATATCAATCATTCAAGGCTTTAAGAAGAATTTCGCATTACTTATGGCCCATACAAGAACAATGATAAAAATATCTCATGCATAAGACAAGTAAGAAAACAAAATAGCATTAAATTTTACTTACAAGAGAGAGAGAGTATATCCATTCATCAACTTCGAATAAATAGAAGCTCCAAAGATAATAGCGAAAATCCAAACATCATAGTGCATCAAGAAACTCCAAATTTTGTCCAAGTGAACAAGTACGAAAATCTCAACAGATACTAATCCAATCCAAGTGATGATGAGAGGAATGAATGATTGATATGTTGTATGTGTTGCCATTGAGAGGGAGGGTGAATGTTCCTAGAGGCACCCTAATAGGTT
>Ga0068628_1000233_pt1 | contig 16812 bp, 27 predicted proteins | sample InSIn2gowninarea_FD_77431 | JGI IMG/M metagenome (GOLD analysis project Ga0068628, IMG submission 77431) | Clean room microbial communities from NASA Spacecraft Assembly Facility at Jet Propulsion Laboratory, Pasadena, California, USA -... ... | reverse complement strand
GCTGAACTGAGGTATCATATTATTGAGAAACAAGCATATGCTCTTATTAAATCTTTGAAAGCTTTCAGAGTCTACATTCTGCATTCCAAGATAATAACATATTTTCCCTCTGCTGCAATAAAAGATGTCTTAACACAACCTGATGCTGATGGAAGAAGGGCTAAATGGATCAAAAAGTTGATTGAATTTAATATAGAATTAAGGCCCACTAAGCTGGACAGAGGTCAGGGTCTTGCCAATTTATTGGTTGAAGAAAATTGTAGATCATTGGATATAGATTTCTTGTGCACAATTTCAGAAAATGGTCAAACAGAAGAAGAGAAAGCAGCTGAACCAGAGAGAAAGCAGCTAGTGGCAGAAAATCTAGCTTCTTGTGATTGGTATTCTGCAATAGTTAAATTCTTGCTAAAGCTAGAAATCCCATCAGGCCTTACTCAAAGTCAAGTCAGAACTATTAAACTTAGGGCAGCAAAATATTGTATTCACGAAAATATGCTCTACTGGAGGGATCCTTCTGGGGTGCTTTTGAGGTGTCTGGACAAAGAACAATCAATAAAAGTTATGCAACAGTTTCATTCCAACATGTGTGGAGGGAATCATTATTGGAAGACTACAACTCATAAAATCCTCAGAGCTGGGTACTATTGGCCCTTCTTATTTTCTGATGTATTTTCATTTGTTAAATCTTGTGACAAGTGCCAAAGATTTGAAGGGAAACAACAACTGAAGTCCCCGCCCTTAAAACCAATACATGCAAAAGGACCTTTTCAGTAGTGGGGCTTGGATTTCATTGGAGAAATCAATCCACATTCCAGTGGCCAACACAAATGGATATTAGTAGCCACTGATTATTTTACTAAGTGTATTGAAGCAATCCCTACCAGGAACGCTGATCATAATGTGGTCATGAAGTTTTTGACAGAGAATATATTTACCAAATTTGGTTGTCCACATAAACTAGTCACAGACAATGCAATGGCCTTCAGGAAAAAAGAATTAGTGGAAATGTGTGATTCAATGGGTATTAAACTGGTTCATTCCACCTCATATTATCTTCAAGCCAATGGTCTAGCAGAATCCTCCAACAAAAGTCTGATAAGGATAATCAAAAAGCTGTTGGAGGACAACAAAAAGAATTGGGATTCTAAGCTCAAGTATGCAATGTGGGCTGATCGAGTGACCATTAAGAAATCCATAGGGAATTCTCCATTCAGGCTGTTATATCGCACTAAATTTGTATTCCCAATTCAGTTAACTCTCCCTGTGGCAAAATTACTGCAAGAAGAACAGGATGAGGAAGAAGACATGGCACGAAGGATCACTGATTTGGCAGAGGTTCATCAAATATGAGAATAGCTAGTTGAAAAGGCTGTAGCACATTAGAAAAAGATCAAGGAAACTTTTGAGAAAGGGACAAAAGCAGATAATTTTCATGTTGGAGACTTGGTTCTGAAGTGGGATGCACTAAAGGAAAAGAAAGGCAATCATGGAAAGTTTGATGCTTTCTGGACAGGGCCTTTCATCATTTCTTAGATTCAAGGAAAAAACACCTTCATACTGAAAAGTATGGGGGCAGAAGCAGTTTTTGATGGCCCAGTTAATGGGAGTTTTCTAAAAATTTATGTGATTTAAGGTCTTTTGGCCTTAAAATTGTAAATATGTTGTTTTAAGTAGTTTTAGTGTAAGCTCATTAGACTCCATGCCTAATGGAACACTAGAAATTTTGGCTAATTTTCTTTTCACAGGAAAGGCATTGATTTGTAGGTTCTTGAGACCTGACAGGGAGGATCTCATCCCCAGAAGGAGCCAATGTTAGCTCTGCAACATGTTTGAACATTTTGAGGGCCAAATGCAGACCCTTCTGTGCCACTGTTGTTGAAGGAAAGCCTGTATCGGTCATCCTCCTCGCTCCCCTCACTCTTCTCACACTCCCATAACCTTCCCGCATTCCCTGTTCTCCTCCAAAACTTAGCATAAACCTATATTTCCTTAGCTCCCGGGCGCCGAGTTTAAACGTCATGTTACCGTGATAACCTGACCGAGTGCTTTTGCAAGCCCTCTTTCATGTCACATCTGACGAAAACACGTGATTTTAACCCGTGTTGTCTGATCCTTTACCACATGATCCAATGGCGATTTCATTCCCCAATCCTGCAAACTTCTCGCGCATTAACCCGCGGGAAAAGTGGTTTTCTGCCTGTCCCATCGGCCACGCGTCGACCGATGAATGGGATCGCGCGACTGTGTACATTTATCACTTCCCTCCCATAAGTGGTGTGGGGAATACTGCCCACTGTGGAAACCATTATTCCCTAGCCATTATAACCCCATGCATCTTTAGCTCCTGATCACCATTGGATCTTACCGCATGAGATCCAACGACCCTCATCCATTCCGCCCTCATATCTCCTGTTGACTTCTGCAAACCAAATCATTGCCTTTCATCTGTTTCATCCAATGACCTACGATCATGTTCCACCTTACCTTCCCGATAGCCCCTGTCGCGCTGTATCCGCTGTCCATCTGTGCAATCCAATGGTTAGGCCCCTTCCTCCATTCAGTTTGTCCTCCTGCCATGAAGCCCACTCTCCTTAACTGCTCTATGCACCCAAATGATGAGCTTAATCAGTTTCTGGTACCGTTTGTGGTAGATCCTCAACCACTACATTCAAGAAGTGGAATGGCCGAGCGAAAAAAGACTGGCCTCGAGTAGTTAAAGCATTTATCAGTTATTGAACTTTTTCTATACAACACTCCACTTGTTCAGGAAGGACAACCGAGCAACGAAAAAGGCCAATTTTTTTCATCAAAGTAGGCAGATTGCAGCAGAGACTCTTTGAGAGAGTTAAGGTGGTTGGTGGTCAATTATGACCCCTCCACGCATAGGATAGCAGAGCATTTTTTTAATCAAACTCTATATGTACCCATAACAGAGATGTAATGAAGTTTGATGGTTGTAGTTTTGATGTAAAGTTCAACTTCTGGAGACTGTAACTACTGTGATACTTGCAGCATCTGGTCTTCATTTTCAGCTAATACAAGCTTCTTTTGCTGTTAATTTCTCACTTTCCATTTCTGATCTTTTCCAAGCTATGCCTGTTATGCATTTTTCATGTGCTCTTGATGTTTATCATTAGAGGGGTTGTCATCCCACCTTTTTGTTAGAATCTAGTATGTATCATTGAATGTGTTATGCAGGTTTCTGTTTACTTAGTGCTAGAGAGCTATCATCCTGTCTATGCATTAGGAAATAGATTTGTAGACCTCTTTACTGGTTGCAGCCGGCCATCACATGGTCTTGTGCATCTACTGGTGTGGTCAGTATTCTCCATGTTCATCTAATCCTCAAACTGTGAGTAATTGGTGGTCTAAAGCCTTGTAGTCTGGGGGTGTTCACCCATGTCTGGAGTTAAGCATAGTAGGAGCGGTTATCTAGCTTAAATATGCATCATTCCTTCCATTCATCCATTTCCAACATTTTGTTGAGTTTGTAATGTTCCCGAGCATCTCTAAGATACAACCTAGGAGAGTTTCTTGGGGTGATAATAGTGTATGTGTCCGGACTTCAAGGCCCTCAAAAAGCTGACGATCAAAGGTAAATTCCCCATCCCGGTTGTTGATGATTTGCTGGATGAACTAAATGGGGCTCAATTCTTTACTAAGCTAGATCTTCGCTTGGGCTATCACCAAATACGCATGAAAGAAGTAGACATTCCAAAGGCTTCTTTCTGAACTCATGAAGGCCACTATCAATTCCTGGTCATGCCATTTTGTCTCTGTAATGCCCCATCCAGTTTTCAGAGCCTCATGAATCACCTGCTCAAACCATATCTCAAAAAATTTGTCCTTGTTTTCTTTGATGACATTCTCATCTATAGCCTCACTTGGGAAAAACATCTTCAACATGTAGACCTGCTCTTACAACTGTTCTGTAAGCATAAATTATTTGTCAAATTTTCCAAGTTCTCTTTTGGCATTAAAGAAGTCGAGTATTTGGGCCACATTGTGGGGTGTGAAGGTGTCAGGGTGGATACCAAAAAGATCCAGGCAATGCAGGATTGGCCCCAACCAAACACCTTGAATAGTTTGAGAGGATTCTTGGGTCTCACTGGCTACTATCGCAAATTTGTCCACAATTATGGTCGCATTGCTAGACCCCTCACTCAACTTCTCAAGAAAAATTTATTCCTCTGGTCTGATGAAGCACAACAAGTGTTTATGGCTCTGAAACAGGCCATGTGTTCCACTCCCATATTGGCACTACCAAACTACACCAAACCTTTTGTGATTGAATGTGATGCTTCAGGTAAGGGTATTGGGACCGTCTTAATCCAAGAAGGTTGACCCTTGGCCTTCACCAGCCAACAACTAAGTGGGAAATATTTGGGACAATCTACATATAAAAAGGAGATGATGGCCATCTTACATGTAGTGGATACTTGGCGACCATACTTATTGGGGTGGCATTTCCAAATCCTCACAGACCATCAAAGCATTAAATATTTTTTGGAGCAACGACTATCCTTGCCATAGCAAAATAAATGGCTAGCCAAAATGCTGGGATATGATTATGAGATAATTTGCAAGAAAGGGCATGAAAATGTCGTAGCAGATGCTTTATCACGCCAATTTGAGCCACCCTACTGGAAATCTCTCTACCCATTCTATATTGGATTGAAGAAGCTAGCAAGGAATGGTTTTCACATCCTTCGCTCTCCCAAATCATTAATAACTTGTAAGTAGATCCTAATTCCACAACGGGCTACTCTTGGAAGGATGAGATTCTTCGCTACAAGGACCAAGTAGTGATATCACTGACATCCACCCTCAAAATGTGCATTTTGGCAGAGTTGCACTAATCTCCCACTGCAAGCCATGCATGCTTTTAGAAGACTTATGCGCACACTCGTCATTCCTTCTTTTGGACAGGCATGAAAATAGACATTCTTACTTTTGTAGTTGAATGTGAGGTGTGTCAGCACCACAAAGGAGAAACAATCAAGTCCCCAGGCACTTTACAACCATTTCCCATCCCTTCGTCAATCTAGACAAATGTTTCTATCGATTTCATTACTGGTCTTCTGAAGTTAGGCAACAAGTCAGTCATCATGGTGGTTGTGGATAGACTTTCTAAGTATGCTCATTTTTGCACCCTACCCCACCCCTTTACACCCACTTTGGTGGCTCAATCTTTCATGGACCAGATCTTCAAATTGCATGGCATGCCCACTTCCATTGTGTCTGATCATGACCCAATCTTCACCAGTAACTTTTGGCAGGAAATTTTCAAGCTACAAGGCACTCAACTAAAACTAAGTACTTCCTATCATCCCCAAACTGATGGTCAAACTGAAGCTGTCAACAAATGTCTGGAGACCTACCTCAGGTTCTTCACTTCAGAATAGCAACATCAATGGGTATAGTGGTTACCTTTAGATGAATGGTGGTATAATACTAACTATCATGCTGCCACCAATATGACTCCATACGAAACAGTTTATGGTCAACTCCCCACTTTACCTACTTCTTATATCCCTGGATGCTCTAAGGTGCAAGCAGTGGATCAACTCCTACAAAACCGTGCAACCATGCTAGCCCATCTCAAAAATAATCTCCATCAAGATCAGAATCACATGAAGCAATAGGCAGACCAACATCGTTTGGATTGAACATTTCAAGAAGGGGATCAAGTATTCTTGAGGTGGCAACCATACAAGCAAACATCACTCGAAGACAAGGGTCATCAGAAATTATCTCCAAAATTCTACAGACCTTATCAAATACTTCAGTGCATTGGCGAAGTAGCCTACAAGCTATATGTTTGGTCAATTTAGTGTCCTAAATTGCTGTACATAAATTATCAATCTGGGTATCGTAAACTGATGAAGTGTAGTGCACTATATGTGCTAGATGGCCCTTCCTACTTCAGTGTTTTTGAGTTTTAAGTTGTTTTGGGGTTTTGACCTTTTAATTCCTAACAAAATCTTAAATCTATTGCTATTAAGAATCTAGAGAAAATGAAATGAGAGCTAAAAGTGTTTTAAGCTAGATTTGGAAGTAAAGTTTTAACCAAGAAAATGAAAACGGAGTTTCTCTTCTTGCTATTATGTTTGTTTCCAAAACATGAACTAAAATTACTTAAGAGTGAAATTGAAACTACTATTTAATCAATTACAAAACCAAAGCTTAAATGAGATATTAAAACTGAAAATGAGTTTGCAGCTATCTATGACGAACCAAAAATGAAATACTGAAAATAAGATTACAACTATTGTGTAATTTATTGCAAAATCAAAACTTAATGAACAACTGAAAATGGAATTGCAACTAAATGAAAAACTATGATTGAAAATGAAACTGCAACTAATCTATCATAGAAACTAAATGAAGTGTTTTGTCACTCTGCTACACAATTTTGGGAGAACAACCTCCTTGTGATAACATTTTGAGGGATTCAATACTTCATTGTTCTAAAACTAAAAATGAAATTGCAATAAATTTAAATGAAAGACTAAGACTGAAAGTGAAATTGCAACTAATCTACTATAACAACTAAATGAAGTGTTTTATCACTCTGCTACACAATTTTGGGAGAACTACCTTCTTGTGATAGCATTTTGAGAGACTCCATACGTCATTTCTCTAAGAAAAAGTAAACATAAAAATGCAAAGAAAGACTCATTCATAAATGAAATATTTCACCACTTATTTTTAAGATGTACCATCAACTAAAAGGGCTTTCAGAAACATTAACTTACAACATGAGTTATTAAACTAACAACAAAATGGAATTGATCGATTAAATTAAAAATCTAAAGACTAATGACAGTAAATGAAGGAAACTAGACTAATGATCGGTGAATCTAAATTACTCTATGCTACTGACATCAACTTCAAGCTACTAATAAGAAACTAGAAAGTAGTGAAACAAAAGAGATATTATGTGCTAATAAGAAGATGACACAAGTTGCATTATGAACAGAGTTAGAAAATGGTTATAAACATCATGGAAGAAAAAAACATAGTGAATTTTCAGTTAATCATGAAAGACAAAACAAAAATAAAATGTAACCTTGACCAATGCAGGCGCCCTCTGCAAAGGTCTCGGATTATCAACACTTAATCAACACTCCAACAATGCTTCAGGTATCCATTGAAACCGAGTCTTTATATTAAAACAGAGAATCAGTTCTTCAAACTACAAAGCAAAAATCTCAACTTAATACGTAAGCAAAAACTTAACTTGTTCTGTATTCTTCAAACAAGTACTTATAGAGAAATATACAACTTTTTTAAAGAGAGAAATAAGCTACAGCAAAAGACGTAGGTAGGAAAGTATGCAGAAATCATGCCCTTGGTTGCTTGAAAACATAAATCTTATGGTAATGGCTGTTGGATTCCATTTGTGCAGGTGGTAGATGAAGTTCGTGGCCTCAAGAAACTGCTTCGGATCCCTATCACTGAGAAACGTGTGCAAAACAGAGTCCTGTTTGCCATAAGTTTCTATATTTGACTTCCCTTTGACCGGATTCTTCCTCATCGATCTAGGCTAGATAAATAGGATACGATCCATGCCCTACTATTTTCCAAGCTACCCATGTAGTCCTTTTCCTCTCTTGACACCTGGAACCTACAGAAGCGTGGAAGTAGTTGCGGAACAACCAATTAGCTATAGAATGTGGCTGTGTTCCATAGCTAAAAAACAAAAACTTAATCAAATAGAAAACATAATATTATAACATGTAAATCACTGAAATATACTCCTTGAGGTTATGTATAATGGTTTTTGATGATAAGGATGCTTTTTTCATGGAAAAACAGAGAAGGAAGGATGAGAAAGTAGCTAAGGGAAAGGCAGTTTTGGAACTCAACATATCCCCATTACAAGACTATTGCATATCCCCATGCAATCAAAATTGTGAATTCCCTCCTTCTATTGCATTTGTTCTAAGACTTCAACCAAAACATCCAACCTCTTTTTTATTTTCTTTGCACCAACTTCCATCCTAGGCCTCCTCATGAGAAATCTATACTTGAGGTTAATGAGTGCCCTGTTTAGCTTCTTATTCTTCCTTTTTAGTTTTTTGTTCTTCTTGCGCCATAAACCCAAGTGAAGCATAGTGTTATCATGGATAATCTTATCCAACTTGTTCTGTTCTTTTAAGGCTTCATCTTCTCTTTAGATGTGCTTATTTAGAACTTATAGCTCATAGATTTCATGTTTAAGTGAGCTAGTTAAAGTCTCTTATGATGTGGTAGGCTGCTAAGGATTAGATGAAGTACCTAGGTCCACTGATGTACTCTTTTTCTCCAATGACTCTATGTAGTCATAAATCTGTTGTTGGATTGGATCAATGCCTGGAGAGGCTCTCCTTGGGCTTCTTTCAAAGTTTTGTTGAGGAGAGTTCTGTGGGCTTTGCTCATATGGAATATTGTCATGGGACTAAGTTGGAGTTTCTTCCCCAAAATCTATGAACTGGGTCTCTTTTGATTTTTCTTTCTTCACTTTGCCCCTGAGTCTAGAACTTCTCCTCAAACTTTGGGAGCCTATGATTTCTTCCTCTATAACCTATTTTCTCTTCCCTTTCTCTTTATCTTTCTTGACCTGTTCTCTGATTTTGATAAGTCTCTCAGAAAGCAATTGTTCATCATCCTTAGATGATGAAGGTTCAGGAATATTCTTGTGGATTTCCTTAACATTTTATTTCATTTTTCTTCTTTGTTTTGTCTGCTTTCTGATCTCTGTTAATGTTTCAGAGATGGGATCTTCTTCATTGTTTTTTCGTGCTGAAGTTTCAGGAGTGTTTTGAATGGTGAGATTGGTCTTCCTTCTCCTACTTATTTTTACAAGACTTCCCTTAGGCAATTCTGGAGCATCTTGGAAGAAGCTTCTGACCAAAATGTCCTCCCATGTGTCCCCTACACTCTTTAAGTGACATTCAACTAAAATTTTTACTAGTCCATGGTGATAAAGAGTGGTTTCTATTGCTTCAATTTTCTTCTGAACATTAGTGGCCATTCTTCTCAAACTATTCAACAGGAAAAATGGGAGATTGAGGGTTCCATCTTCAAGAAAGTTCATTAATAGTCTTATGTGGTATACATATATAGAACCAAATCTTCCCTCACATGCAATAAACTTTTGCAGAATTATTAACATGCTACCCCATTTGCTCTTAAGTGCAGAGATTGGAATCCCTTTCCTAAAAACTGAACTGTCCATACATGGATTTTTGAGAATGACCTTCCAGGTTTCATCATGAAATTCTTTATTCTTGAACCACCTCTCTCCTAGCCGTGGTAGCTCAGTTTCTTCAGCAATAAAAGACTCGGTCACTGCAAATTTTATGTCAGCTATTTCCACATCCATTCCATCAAACGATCTAGCAAAAGATTTGGTGATTTCTTTATGGTAACCATTGAATTTTTCAATGAAACTCAACCAATCAGCCTTCTGTAACATTCCTTTCAGCTGAGGATAACCTTCCATGTACTTCACCCCTATGGGTTTAGTTTTGATGATGAGCCCCATCACCTCTATTCTCTGCTATTCTTCAAAATTCCCTTCACTGTTTGAGAAATGAGTGATTGCGTAAAGATGACTGTGTATACGGTGGTGAAACAACTGGTATATAAAAATAACTATGGATATGGGGACGGAATGATAGAATATATGGAAGTAAGATGAATATGAGTATGAGATAAAATTACTGTACATATAGGGTATAAGAAAACAGAGTATTTGTATGCATAAAATGTATGGAAACAGAGTGTGCCCAAGGTATATGAAAATGGAGTGGTTGTACACGTGAACTATGTGAAAAACAGAGTGACTGTTATACACAGAGGATACGAAAACAACGTGACTGTTTGTACAAGGTAACAGAGTGTTTGTATGCACGAAATATATGAAAAGCGAAGTGATTGTATGCACAAAAAGATTGCAGGAGTATAAGAGAAAAACTTGGTGTAATAAATGAAAAATCAAGGTTTTGAAGAGTCATATTCAAATAGGTTATGTCATGAATCTAACCATTTAACAGATGTGTTGGAGAAGTCAGATTAAGTACGAGTCATTGAGTTTAAAATGGAGATTGCATCATTAAACTCTTAGGTATTAAAGACAGAAGGTGTGGCAGAATCATCATGCCAGTCAAATCTAATAATGATAAATCAAAGAGTCATGTGATTATACGAGTTATACAAACTTATGTTTTATATTGCTTTTTGAAATAAGTTTTTGTTTTTACCTTTTATAACCATACCTTCCGCTTGCTAATCTCTTGTTATTTGCTTCCACATATGCTTAGATGTGACTGGCCTTCAAAAGTTGTTCTCTCCTCAATTACCTACATATGAAATTTTATTATGAACTGGCCTCTTTATGCTTGGACTAATGATCAAACTATTGCTGTAGAATCAGATTGGCTGCAGAACAGGATTAGCTACAGAACGAGAACAACTGCAGAATGTGGAAACAACAGCAGAATGTAAAACAGAGAACAAATTATGGCTTATCGATGAATGGAATGGAAATGGTTGCATGAGTGAAAATGTGTCAAGATGATAAATGAAAAATGGAGATGGAAGAGACGCTGAAGAGGAAAAATTTATTGGTGGAATATGATAGTGGAGTGAAGTGAAACTTTGAAGAAGTAAACAGAGTGAAAATGAGATAAAACAATGAATTTTGTAGAATGAAATGTGAGTCACCATTTTTTTCAGAAAAAGGAAATGGAAAATATAGGGTGTCAGAAGCTTTTGATTTTCACCCTGTATTTTCTGTACAAGCATGCCAATCAGTGATTGGTTTTCAACCTTATACAATATATATATATATATATATATATATATATATATATATATATATAGGAAAAACAAATATTAAGTTGGTGGAGAAGAAGGATTCTTCTTCACGAACTTCATTTCAAAATTGTTCTGAAAGATCTTGATGAACTCCTCCCTTGAGATTGGTTGATAAATTTTCAATCTATGACCATTCACAAGGAGAGGAGTTTGACTTTCATCTATTGTTCTCATCCTTACTGCTCCATTACTGAAAACTTTTTCAATCTCATATGGCCTAAGGCAATGAGTTTGAAGCTTCCCTTGAAAATCTTTAAACTTTGAATCAAATAACAGTGCCCATTATCCTTCCTAAAACTTCTTGTCCTTAATGTATTTGTCATGCCACTTAGCCCTCTGTTGCTGAACTACACCAGTCCTTTGAACAACCTCTTATATGATTTCATCAAGTTCATTCAATTGCTTCAGTCTATGATTTTGAGCTTATGATAAATCCATCCCTAACCGGATTGCCATCTTGAAAGTTTTGACTTGGAACTCTATGGGCAACAGGACTTGTTTCCCATGAACAAGTTCATAGGGTGTATGTCCAGTTGTGTTCCTCCATGTGATTCTATAAGCCCATAAGGCTTCAGGAAGGATTTCTACCCAATCTCTTCTATGTAGATGCATATTCTTGGTGAGGATTCTTTCAATCACTCTATTTGTAGACTCCACTTGACCATTTGCTTGTGGATGATAGGGAGTGGATTTCCTATGCTTGATTTTGTATTCGTCCGTAATCTTCTCTATCATGTTGGATGTGAATTTAAGTCCCTGATCTATCACAATTTCTCTTCAAACAGAAAGCAAGTAAAAATATCCTCAAAAATAAAACTAACTACATAATTTTCATTGGCAAAAAGTAATGCTTTAGCTTCTACCCATTTGGTGACATAATCAGTGTATACCAATATATACTTTTTCTACTTGGATGGAGGATTAATAGGTCCAATAAAGTCTAAAGCCTCTTTTTCAAAGGGTTTGATAAGTACCTGAGGTTTTCATGGAATTTCATTTCAGGGAGCATTTTTCCCTACCCTTTGGCAATTGTCGCACCTTCTGACATATTCTTTAGCATCTTTGAAGATGGATGTCCAAAAATATACGAAAGAAAGGATATTATAGGCTATCCTCTTATTAGCAAAGTGCCCACCACATGGCTCATCATGACATGCTTTGAGAATATCAGACATTTCATCTTCCCTGACACACCTTCTGATCATAAGATCTGGCCTTGTTTTATACAATTCGTTAGTGATCCATGAATATCTTGCACTATCTTGCATAATCTTTCTTTTGTCTCTAGGAAATAAATGTGAAGGTAGCTTCCCTGTAACCAAGTAGTTAACAACATCTATAAACCAAGGAGTTTGTGTAGTTACTGCAAAGAGATATTCATCAGGAAACTTATCTTCAACTAGAGAGTCTTCTCTGATATTCTGAATAATGGACAAGAAATCAGCAGCTATGTTTTGTTTTCTAGGTCTATCTAGCACTGTAATGTTGAATTCTTACAAAAGTAAAAGCCATCTTGTAACTCTGCCATTATTAATGGTTTTATTCATCAAATATCTAATTGCAGAGTGATATGTATGAACAAAAGTTTCATATCCTGTTATATAGTGTCTAAACTTGTTAATTGCATGAACAACAACTAAGAATTCTTTTTCAGTCATAGTATAATTCAACTCAGTGGGAGTCAAATTTTTACTTGTATAGTAAATGGCATAAGGATTGAAATCTTTTGTCCCAATATATCTCCCAGAGTTATATCAGAAGCATTTATAGAAATATGGAAAGGAAGTTTCGGATTTGGTCCTCTCAAGATAGGTGCTTCAGATATTTTTTCTTTCAAGGTTTCAAATGCTAGTTGACAATCAAGATTCCACTTGAATTCACAATCTTTCGTAAGAAAATTGAAGTGTGGAGATGCTATTTTAGTGAATTTTTCTATAAATCTTCTATAGTACCCTGTAAATCCTAGAAAACATCTAACATCCCATTGGAAATTTGGAGTTGATAACTTAGAGATGACTTCAACTTTAGATTTGTCAACTTTGATCCCATCTCTCGAAATGTGATGTCCTAAAACAATACCTTCTATAAACATCATAAAGCATTTTTCATGGCTTAGTGAAATGTTTTTTTGTTACATATTTTAAGGACTTTTTCTAAATTTTCCAAAGCTTCTTTAAATGTGTTACCATAGACTATAAAGTCATCCATATATACCTCTACACAATCATGTATTAGATCAGAAAAAATTACTAGTATTGCACTTTGGAATGTTGCTGGTGCATTACATAACCCACAATGAAGCACTTGGTAGGCAAAAGTTCCCCATGGACAAGTAAATGTGGTTTTATCCTAATCCTTAGGTGCTACCTGAATTTTATTATAACCACTAAAACCGTCCAAGAATGAGAAATACTTTTTACCTACTAATGTATCTAACACTTGATCTATAAAGGGCAAAGGAAAGTGATCTTTCAAGGTTGTTTTATTCAATTCTCGGTAATCAATGCACACCCTCCATTTACCATTCTTTTTAGGCACAATTAACAAAGGATAAACCCATTTGCTATTGGAAATTGGGTAAATGAAGTTTACATTGAGTAATTTTTGGAGCTCTTCTTTCACAATTTCCCTAAGATTTGGATTCATTCTTCTTTGAGGTTGTCTAATTGGTCTATTGTTTTCCTCAAAATAGATATGATGGATACAAGTCTTAGGATCAATACCTTTCATGTCGGTGTACTCCCATGCAAATAAATGTAGCAGAATGTCTTTGTAATATTTTGGTTAGCTTTTCTTGTTGTAGTTTCTCCAAGTTTTTTTTATGTTCAATGTCCTACCTGGAAAAATTTCAATTGTAGATCTACCAAACTCTTCCATAGAATAGAGAGACATCTACCTAGAGGACAAGTATTCAACATTAGATTTTCTCGGAATTGTGCATGATCATATTCTAAAGATGTTCCAAAATTTTCCAGTGTGTTCAAAATTTGACTATCTTCACTAATTTCTAACATAGTAAAGAGAGGTTGAATATCATCTTCTTCATCAATCCATTCCTTGTCATCTATTTATGTGATTGCTTTTTCTATAGGATACAAAGTAAATTTCTTTGTTGAGTTACCATCAGAAATATACATGTCACCAAATCTACAACTAATAAAAGCATCAGCTGTGGCTAGCCAAGGTCTTCCTAATATGAGTGGGTGTCCTCCTAGATTATTCTTGGGAGTTAAAATCATGAAATCAATAGGATATTCCCAAGAATCTAAGGAGACTGAAAATTCTTCTATCACACCATCTGGTCTGATTACTGATCTATTTGCAAGTTGTAGTAAGGTTGGTGTGTAAAGAAGGTTAGGAAGTTTAAGGCGCTCCATAGTTTGTCTAATCATAATGTTTATTGTTGCCCCTAAGTCAATCAATGTGTTTGGAATTTCAATTCCATTTATATGTGTCTTGACAATTGGACTTCCCGGATCCACATATTTGTGCAAGATAATCTTTCCCATCATGGTGTTTTCTATCTTTCCTACCAGGTGAATTCTTTTTGTTTCTCTTGGTTTTCTTCCTGGCCTTTTGATGCTCAACTCCTTTATTATTTTGGCTAGAATAGGAATTTATCTAATGGCTTGCAACAAAGGAATTTTTATACAAACATTCATCAATTCATCTAGAAAATCATAATTGGGCAATAAGATCTGTTTTTCTACCCCTCTATCAATTTGTAATCTCTCAGGAAAAGGAAGTGTAGAAGTAGATGCTGGTTGCTCAATAATAGGAGTTGTGTTTATTGATTCTTTTTGTTTTACTTTTTCAATGTTTTGGTTTTGGAGGGATGTTCCCTAAAAACTTTTATTGAACTTTAGAGAGTCTTCCTCAGAGTTATCTTGTTCTTGAATGACTATAGAAGGTTTTTCCTTTTCTGATACCCTACCAGATCTAAGTTGAACATCATTAAGATCTAGAGGAGTAATCATGTAAGTTGGAAATTGTTGTCCTTCTACCATGTAAGCATTCTGAGGGTTTTTATTATTGGGGTTTGGTAATGGTCGAACATGTAACTGATTTGATTTTTGTTGAAATGGAGGTAAGAGTTGAGGATTTTGACCTTGTTGTGGAAATTTCAATAAAAGTTGAGGGTTTTGATTTGGAACTTGCTGTTGATTTTGTGGCTGATTTTTTGAGGGAGGATAGCTCTCATAAGATGGAGGATATTGATAATATCGAACAAATCTCCCATAAGGATTTTGTACCCTTCGTGCCCAGGGTTGAGATTGATACTGAGATTGAGGCCAAGGTTGCTACCAAGAACTCCAGTTTGGTGGGGGCTGAAAATACATTAGATTGTTAAATCCTTGATTTTGTGGCCCTTGCGAAGGTCTTCTTGCAACAAAACAAAGAGGTTCTGCAGGATTTGGGACTATTTCCTCTTGGAAGACAACCTTAAGATCTAGGATTGAGGGACAACCCTTGGTCTCATGACTTTCTGAACAAATCATACAAGTTTCTACAATTTTTGCATCTAATGGGCATTCCCTTAGAGCATGTTTTCTTTCTACATTTTGGGCAAAAGATGGCTAAAGCATCAGCCTCTATTTTCTGCTTGTTTTGAATTTTAAGGGTGTCTAGTTTCTCACTAATTCTCCCTAAAATGTTAGTTTTAAAATCATCAAGCATATTGCCAATTTCTGCCCTACTTACATATCTGTTTGCAGATTTGTTTGCTCTAACAAGAGAAGGTTCTCTCAGTCCTTTCCCAATTTTAGATTTTCCTCTTGAGAGATGAACACATAGTTCTGCTATGTCACTCAATGGAAGTTGAGAGATATCTCCCTTCCCCGTCATGTTAAGGATATCTATCCATTCATCTCTAATGGACTTTAACAAAAGAGCTTTCAAAGTTTCTTCATCTACATTGTTCATTTTTGTTGTTTTCAAATTATAGTTGAATCTCTCAAGCAAATCCTCTAAGTTTTCATCTTCTTTTTACATCATTTTAAACACCTCAACTTTATGATTGGTAGGCATACAATAATCCAAGTATTTATCAAAAAATTCCTATTTCATGTCATTCCATGTTCTAATGGATTGAGTGACTAACCCCATAAACCATTTCAAAGCAGCCCCTTTTAGTGTTGAAGGGAACAATTTGAGTTTTTGAGACTCTTCTAGATAGTCATAGGTTCTGCACAAGACTTCAAACTCAAACAAAAATGTTTCTGGATCCTCACTTCTCAACCCATAAAAGTTTGGGAGGACAGATGGTGAAATTTTTTTCATTGTGGTATGTGTTTCCTCATCCACTATAGGGAATCCAAATGAGTTATACACTTCCCTATTTCCTCTGCCTCCTCCATTATTACCTCTACCTCCTCCATTGTTTCCTCTATCTCTCCCTCTACCCCCTCCTCCAAATAGTGAGAATTCTCCATCTTGCTCTTCTTCTACCATTATAGTTTCCTCATAGTCAGTATAGGGCTCAACCTACAAGGTTATTCCCTCCTCGTATGGTTCTTCTATCAATGGACTATGAGAGGGAGTTCCTAGTTTTTCTTCCTCACTAGGTATTCTTAGTTCTTCAGCTATAATAGGCTCCCCTGTGGAGGTTAAAAAGGTCTTCTCTCCTAGGACTATTTTGGTGGATGATGTAGGAGAATTTTCTGATTAAATTTCTGCCCCTTGAATTCCAGGAATCCTATGGCTGGGAGTATGAGTCTAGGATGGAGGTGTGTCTTTCTAAATCTTGGTGGAGTAGGTGGAGTTGTGGGGATTGAACTTCTACCCCTAGCTATAAATCTACCCTTGGAATCTCTTTCTCTATGCATGTCACTGTTTTTTTTTTTGTTTTTTTGTTTTGTTTTGTTTTGTTTTTGTGTTTGTTTTTGTTTTTGTTTGTTTGTTTGTTTTTTTGTTTTTGTTTTGTTTGTTTGTTTTTTGTTTTTTTTT
>Ga0068628_1000232_pt1 | contig 16839 bp, 19 predicted proteins | sample InSIn2gowninarea_FD_77431 | JGI IMG/M metagenome (GOLD analysis project Ga0068628, IMG submission 77431) | Clean room microbial communities from NASA Spacecraft Assembly Facility at Jet Propulsion Laboratory, Pasadena, California, USA -... ... | reverse complement strand
TCAAAACCTTCACTGTTTTCCTGACACATTTGTTCTTCTGGGTACTGTTTTGTATGGAGGGTTCTTGCTTGAATCCCCTTTGTTATTTTATTTTTGGATGAACCTAAATAAAATATTTCCCCTTACTTCTTAGTGGCAGAACTTCAGGTTTTTATACTTCCTATCTTTTTAGGAGGTCACTGCTATTTTTAGCAGGTGCCATTCTGGGGAAATTTAGTTACCATGTGTGGCAAGTGTTTCCTAATTTTTGGAAGACATCATTTTTATGGGTAGGGGGTGATATGGACAACATCCATATCCATTTATGTCATCATAATTTAATTTAGCATAGGGTTTGCTTGTATCAATATTGAACAGAAATTAATTTTTTTTAAACACCTGGGGCATACCAAACATTTTTTGTACTGCTGATCTAATGATCTAACGTTCTCAACACAATGCTACCTTTGCCTTTTACTTGGTAAGTAGCTTCAATGACAATTGACAATGTATTTAAATCATCATCCATGTCCACCAACTCTTTACACCTCATGATATGCCAGGTTTAACCCGTGCTAGGAACATCCACAAAACATAGTTGTCCATGAGACAACATGTTCAGGCAAATTATGAGCACGTTGTAAGAGTTTTAGAAAAAGTATTTTTTTTAAACACTTGGGGCATACCAAACATTCTTTACACTGTTGATTTGGTGATCTAATGTTCTCAATATAATGCTACCTTTGTCTTTTACTTGCTAAGTAGCTTCAATGATAATTGACAATGTATTTAAATCATCATCCATGTCCACCCACTCTTTACACCTAGTGATATGTTAGGTTTAACCTGTGCTAGGCACAGGCACAAAACATAACTGTCCATAAGACAACATGTTCATGCAGATTATGAGCACGTTATAAGTGTTTTAGAAACATTGTTATAGTTTTGAGAATGTTTATACACATACCTTACATATATAGCATGGAACTTACATAAAGCATTTTTATTTTGTGCCAAAAAACGTTAAAAATTTATGTCCTAAAAGGTTAGCCCGCCTTTAATAGTGATGTGAATGACAATCTCAACAACTCATGTAGTAAGTTGCTTATTAAGTTCTCTCCTTATCCATGTTCCCAACATGCGCAAGAAGATCAATCAGCTAAGTATATTGCTATGCATTCGGTTTAACCCATGCTAGGCACATGCACAAAGCACAGCTTTCCATCAGTCAACATGTTCAGGCAGATTTTGAGTACATTATAAGAGTTTTAGAAACATCATTACAGTTTTTATAAGGTTTAGACACTTACCTTACATACATAGCATGGATTTTACGTAAAACATTTTTATTTTATGACAAAACATGTTAAAAAAATTTGTGCTACAAGGTCAACTCATCTTTAATAGTGGTGTGAATGAAAATGTCACTTTCATATCTTGTGCCCTTATTATTGTTTCACCATCAAAAGTTATCTTTGTTAGATTACATTCTGCATTCACATCACATCTTTCTTTATTATAATTTTGTGTTGTGGTTAATTTGATGAATTACAGGTATTACTATCACAGAAAAAAGATTCCCTCTGTTAATATTATGGAGCCAACCTTGACTACGAACACCATTCCTCTGTTGCTGAATGGTTCCACCGAGATTCAACCACTACTCCAGATAATCAATATGGGTTCTGTTACCTCATTAAAAAATACATCCTCCCACTTCCACATTACTCTATCTGAAGGAACACATCAACACAAGACTTTGCTACCATCTGCATATAGCCCACAAGTTGCATTTGAAGACATCCAAATTGGCTCAATAATTCTGCTTAAAAAGGTAGCTTGCACGGTGCTTCAAAACTCCTCATAAGGCCCAACATTTGAATATACCCTTTTCTATTTTTTGTCTTTTATACTCTTCCTGCATTACAAAAACAAAAAACAAAAATGGAATTTTCATTAATTCATTTCTCATTTGTTTACATAAGGTCCATCCGAGTGGTTGAGCTTGAAGTTGTGATGTGTACAGCAGCATTGACCAAGGACTCATCAACACTACTACATGCAAAGGCAAGTACATCCCAGTATAGCTCTTCATTAGCACAAGAGAACTTGCCCTCTGTAGTTACTCCACTAATTACGGTGACAACTACAACTATTCCATTCAAGGCACTCAATCCCTACTGAAAGTATTGGTCAATCCAAGGTAGAGCATCTGCAAAAAAAACATTGAAGACTTACAACAATGTGTGTGGCTCAAGAAAAGATTTTGGATTTGACCTTATCAATCATGATAAGGAAGAGATCCACCTTTCTGCATTTGCTGAATTGGCCGAATCTCTTTACAGTCTAATTCAAGTTGGCTAGCTATACTTTGTTTCAAATGGTATAGTTAAAGAAGCAAACCCACCTAAAACCACCTCAAGAACAAATGGGAAATTTACTTGTTTGTTGCTTCCACTGTCAATCCATATTCCATAGATGATCCAACGTTTCCTTATCAGAGCTTTCACTTCAAAACTATTGTTGAAATAAAAAAATGGACGTCCAAATACGAATGTGGATGTCATTGGTGTTGTTACCTCCACCTCACCTGCATCAACAATTTGATGAAAAGAGGGAACTCGAACATTAAGGAAAACACTCATATTAAAAGACAAGTCGGGTTTTAGCATTGTTGTAACATTATGGGGAGATCATTGTGACTCTATAAGACAAAACCTTGCTGAATTCTACTCTTTTGACAACCCACCAATCCTTGCAATCAAAGGAGGTCGTGTATCTAAATTTAATGGAACCACAATAGGGACGATATCAACGAGCACTTTCATCATAAATCCACAAGTTGAAGAAATTCATCAACTACATGCATGGTTTCGTGAAACATGTTATAGCTCTTCTTCTCCATCTTTGAGTAGAAACTCTGGTGTTGCTTCGAAACATGCCCTGACACAAAAAACGTTTCATGAAATTTCTTACATGCAAGCCTCCGATAAAGCAATATGGGTTTCAGTTCGTGCAACGATAACTGCTCTTCACATGGACAACTTCTACTTTCTAGCATGTCCATTAGATTTCAATGGAAAACAATGCATGAAAAAGGTTGTGGAGCATTATAAAAATCTTTGGCACTGTACAAAATGTAACGACGACTTCCCAGAATGTGACTACCATTACAAACTTAAAATTGAGCTGCATGACCACACTGGGAACCTACAAAATGTCACAACTTTCAATGATGTAGGAAATGAGCTCATGGGCATCACGACAAAGGACCTGTTCCTTCTATCTATTGAACCAACTAATCTGCAAGAAATTTGTGGCCTAATTTCAAGACATCGCTTCCTGCTAACACTTTCCATTAAAACAGATTACTTGAATGGTGTTAAGCGCTTGCAACCAATACTGATAAATTCAGAAGAAATTCAATATGCCTCTGCATGCAAAGAAGCCCTCAATGACATTCAAGCAATGTCCACTTCAAAACGACCTGTTGTTTGCCTCCTTTGAAAATTTTTAGGGTTTCTTCAAACACTATTGTTTGTATATAAATTGACATTTCTGTATAGCTCATTGTTCCATATTGTTGTAAATTACGCCCATGTTATTATGTTGCACACTTTTGCTGCAAATACTCTTTTTCAGTTATTCCAAAATATGTATGTTTACCCTTTTGCATTTTACATAATATAGATATCAACATTTGTAAAGACTTACTACTTGAGTTTTCTGTTCATTTTTTACATGGCTATACATTCATCTCTTGCTTACTAATCAATTCATGCTATCGTTCAATCTTGTTGAAAATAAATGAAGAAGAAGAAAGCAAAATATTGGTTATCTTGCTCTTCTGCTCTCAATAATAGATGCCATAATAACATATGTTTTTGTAATACTCCTAATTGCAGGTTTTCCTTTTACCTTTTCTACCTATACTTCACCGACGTTCAAATAAAAAAAAAGAAGTAATTCTAAAACTTGTAATACATTCTCTATACATGAAAAACTCGGTTATGAAAACTAACAATAATTATTTGTATTTGTTTAGATATACCAAAAAACACTCAAAATGCGGATAAAAACAAGCGACATCATCTTATTTATGCACAACACAAGGATACAATAAATGCAAGTCGGCGACTTCTTTATAAAAACTGCAACAACCCTACTACTTCCTCTACATCCCTTCCCACCTCAAATGCTCTCCCAACTATACAAACCAACCCACCTCACCTTCATCAAATCCAATATAACCCTCCCCTAATGAAGAACATCGTTGCTTTCGATAAAGGATACATGAACTTTCTACCATGCATGTTTGCACAATATGAATGAATCATACCCAGGAATGAAAACAAGACTTTTACAAGGTAGCCTTTCTTGTTTTCGTTGTGCATCATCTAATTCTACTAATCGTTTTTCTCAACTGAACAACACGAACCCTAGTAAATAACCATATGTCCTTCAACATTTAACACAAGTTGAAGAAATGCTTATTGCACGTGTAAGCCCCATTCTACAAGTCACTCATGCCTGTGGTGGTCAATACAAATATAGTGGCCATACAATTAGCTTTCCTCAAGACATCACTACTATTGCCAAATACTTACCCCAAATGATTTTTGACTTAGACATCCTCATTGTGAAAAGACAAAATCCATCTGAAAAGGCTTATGAATTCTTCATTTGCAAATCACGTGTCCTTGCAGCACATGAATACGAAATAAAAAATGACCCTTACTATAGTGATGCTCAATTCAGTTCATCTGCAATTTCTGCTCTACTAAATCACCCTATAGATATTTCTTCTCTTCTCCATAATGCAACCGCCTCCTCTTTTGAACCCCATCAAACCACTATTGATTCTACTTATGATACTGATGTCATGCTACCTCCATTAGAAATCCAACCCTCTTCTTTCGTTCCAATACTCCCAAATTCATGTATTGAACTAGAGCACATTTGTGATTATTTGCAGTTGACCCATTCAAATTCAACAAGCTCTATTGATTGGCCTCCAATATCTTTAACAGCTATGAATGAATACAACACCGTAGGCCTCTTTGCCATGGCATTCCCCACGCTCTTTCCTACATGCATTGCCATGATCATGCAACCAAGACTTACAAAAGTTGAGATGCATGAATACGCTTTGCACCTGTTGCACTACCATGATAACCGCTTTGGAAAACACCCAAGATTTCACTACTATCTTTATAACATTGTAATGCACCATTGTAGCCAAACAACTGCTACTATTTTTGTGAAGAAGTACATTGAGAACAACTTTCCAACAACGTTTTCAGACCTACAATAGTGTCTTCGTGACTCTCCAGATTCAAAATTACCCGAGCAAATAATGCGGTTCAGTTTAGGCCTACAAGGAACACGATCTTTCTGGAACAAATGACGATCTAAGCTGACTGACATGATCACACAAATAGGAAGTTCGACATTCTTTTTCACTCTCAGTGCAGTTGATACTAAATGGCATGACTTGCACATGATCATGCTTGCCAATGTTCATTCCAATTCAGACAACCACTTCCAATGGAGAATTCAAAACATAATTAAAAACCCACATCTGAAATCTCAATATATGCATTGCATATTTACAATCGAAGAAATCCTGCAAAAAGGCCTCCATGCAATAGACTACTGGTGCAGGTATTTTTTAATATTCGTTTCTCTCTGCATTAATTTTCTACACTGCATATATGTTTTAACCAAAATTTACATTCATATTATATTCGGATACGAATGGCAACATAGAGGATCCGCACACATTCATGGCTTCCTCTGGTTGTAAAATGCACCAAATATGGACACAATAGATTGGAACAATGCATTAGAAGTTGCCGATGCACAAAAGTCTTTCAACCATTATGTAACTGCCTGGAATCCATGCCAGCTAGAACACCAAAATCTTCCACTTCACCAATCAGCAATTCATAACCCATGTCTTCTTGACATAGCATCAATATTCAAGTCCAACCAGTCTGAAGACTATACAGAGCTCGTCAACTGCGTTCAACGTCATACAAAGTGTCATGAATCTTCTTGTCTTCGCAAGAAAGACACTGTACTTAGTTGTTGGTATGGAGTACAGTGGGAGTTAAACTCCACATCTTTGCTTTTCATTGATGATAAAGGTCATAACACCTACGCCCCTACTCACAATGATGAAAGATTGAATATTCATAATGCTGATCTACTTTCTTTTTTGGAGAGAAAATGTTGAGTGTTAACCAGTTCTATCTCGCCATGTTGTGTTAAACTATATTTCAAACTATGCAGCAAAAGCAGAAACAAGATCTGAGAGCTACCGTCAAATTCTATCACGGCTTTCGCAAATTTCCATTTCAGAAGCACCTATTGTTGTTGTTATCCGAAAACTCTTTATAGAAACCATTGTAGATAGAGACATTGGAGCACAAGAAATATGCCATATGTTACAAAAGATACCTCTCTCTGTGCAGCCGTACATTTCTTTCTTTGAATGTCAACAGGACTGTTTTCAAACGTGTTTCTCAAGATACTGAGAATCCCCATTTGACATCAAACTTTATCCTTGCATACATGAACATGTCTATTTCATTGGAATCACTGCCCCTCCTTGAAGCTGCATGCTCTTGGTCATATTCTTCCCGTTGGAAAAAAAACCAATGGAAACACATATTCCCTCCAATGGTTGTACATGTCTTGCCACGCTATAGTGTCATTCCTTCCTCTGATGATCCTTCTTATGCCACTTTTTGCTGGAGTGAATTACTATTGTATTTCCCTTTCTGTACACTCCCCAATGATATTGGTTCAACTGATGCATAATAATTGTAAACTGGGAACAAAAAAGGGTACATATACACCATGGCATGTCCACCGAGAAAATGAAAACCCACAAACCCCACATACTAAAGATCAATCTACCTCTGACACCCCTCCTGATTCCATGCAAATGCATGATTGGAAAATCCTGTCTCAACTCCACCTCTGTTACAATATTGAAGTTGATGACCTCGACATGATTGGGTACCACGACTTCGATGCCAACCACAATTGGTCACATACTACTATCCCTCTCTACTCGCAAGAAATTGCCATAAATTTCGTTGAATTCAACTGCTCAACTATTCAAAACCAACATCATTATTTCCAACCTTCCCCAAGATCACACATTATCTCCTACCCAAAACATATCTTTTACCACAATTTTTTCACACTTCAAAACCCCTTTGCCAAAACCCCCATGCAGAATCATCATACAAGGAACTGGGATAGGAAAACCCCATTTGATTAAATTTCTGCACCATGTATTTGTGGAAAACTCACCAACAAACAAAAATCCTTTGTTGTTACTTCCACCAACTGGCGTTGCAGCTTTCAACATAAATGCCCTCACAATTCACTCTGCCCTTCGTATCCCTATCCAAACAATGCATCCTCTTGAAGGCCATCCACTCCTACAATTGCAAGAACAACTCCGTCATGTAAAATACATTCTCATTGATGAAATGAGCTTCATCGATCCAAAAATGCTTTCTCGCATTGACGATCGTCTAAGAGAGGCATCCCCCCTTCACTGAAATGCACCATTTGGTAATCGTTCAATTATCCTTGTCGGAGATTTAGGCCAGCTACCACATGTAAAAGACATTCCTCTATACGCTGGGACATCATGGGGCACTGCACTTTAGCGCAGCTTTGACACATTCATAACACTTTCAACCATCTTTCGCCAACAAGGAGCTATCTCGTCCCATCTTGCTTTCTAGCAAACACTCGCAAATCTCAAAAATGGAATATCTACACTTGAAGATTGGAAACTCCTATTGTCAAGGACAAATTCCTCTCTTACGCATGAAGAGAAACACACATTTGAAGAATCCATGCACCTATATGCAACGAACAACTCAGTTGTCTTGCATAATAAGAAAATGCTTAAAAAAATGAACATTCTAGTCGCACTTGGCTCTGCAGAACAACAAACGTAGAAAACTTCTACTACAACAAAAGATGAGCATTTGCCTGCAAAAGTACTCTTATGCAACGAAAAAAAAGTTATGCTCACCAGCAACTTGTGGGTAAATGCAGGCCTTGTCAATGGCGCACTTGGGAAAGTCATTTCAATATTTTATTCAATTGACTCAGAGCCCCCAGAATTACCATCCTTTGTGGTTGTCGACTTTAGGCAATATAAAGGAACACCATGGGACATTTCACACCCAACATATGTACCCATTTCTCCCATCACAAGGGGTACATGCTGTCAGATATCACTTCGAATGGCATGGGCTTTAACGATACACAAATCACAAGGAATGACATTAGACAAAGCAATAGTAGACATCGACACCAAAGAACGACAAGGGATAACGTTTACTGCAATTTCAGGAGTACGGTCATTGGCAGACATTCAAATCAATCCAGCATTTCCATTCTCAAGCATTGCACAAATGCATGAGAATCCATATCTTGAGTGTAGATAGCAAGAGGAATCATTGCTCGCATCAAAATTTGTGCAAGAGAATACACTCTAGCCAATCGTACAACCTGTGTTCCAGATTTACCCACATGGTAAACACCACTTACTACATAACCAAATTTCACATACATTTGCTTGTTATTACATTTAACCTCATATTATTTTATATCAGTTTAAAAATTGTTTATTTTATTCCAAACCTTCAAACAAAATGTTTTTCACAAAGAACGACATGGTCTAGCATTCACTGCAATTTCAAGGGTGGTTAAGTAGCAAGAGAAATCACTACTCGATTCAAAATATGTATAGGAAAATGCACTCTAGCCAATCATACACCATGTCTTCCATATTTACCCACTCCATTTAACCTCATATTGTTTCATAATTATTTAAAAAATTGTATATTTTACTTCATTTCTTAAAAAAATATGTTTTCCGCAAACACATCCATTGCCACTTACAATGTTTTCTTTTTTGATGGCCACAGGTATGGATATAGGCTACCTACGAATGTTGTATGAGTATTGCCAAGAAATTTAGCAACAGGAACTTACCTTACAAGATATGCAAGCAAGGATCCTGCCTCGACAATCATTGCCTTTTTACTGTTTGCGTCCAACTATTGAATTGTTACGGAAGATAAGAAAAATAAAAAAACAATTCACATCCCTGAAAGGGACGCACACAGGAAAATGCAGAATCAATTGCAGGAACAACTCACATAATTTGGCACCACAATAAGCATTAATTGGTGTTGTCGATGCCATGCCCCATCATGCATATATGATTAGCTGCTCATTGTCAATTACATCATATGTCATAGAATGCTTTTATTGTATATATGTTTAGATTTCAAAGAATACTTTCATTGTATATATGTTTAGTTATTAACTACCAATCACGTCTCTATGTATAGACCATATGTAAAATTTCAAGAAATATATTGCAAAGCATGTACAAAATTGTTTCTACTTTTATGACAATACTCGTCAACATTGTATATGATTCAAATTTTAGTTGCTCATCATTGTACATAATTACTTGGTAATGTTTTACTTTTAAATATATCACTTAAAGACGTTTCTGGTACGGCTTCATCAACCAAAATGCTCAATTACGCCTCTATTTTTAGATAATAATATATTATTAATTTCCTGAAATAGATAATGCTAAAGATCCTGCTATTTTGGTTTGTTTCAGCCCATTAATATCCTTGCCCTTCTTTGCTCATTTGAAAAATTTTAGGAGCTAAACTGACGCTTTCTAGCTTCACTACATTTGTATGCACACCTAGCCTTTCACTATGACTATGCAGCATGTCTTCCTTTGCCTCTTCCTCCACATCATCTAATACAAAATATGTGTCTGCAACATACCCTCCTTTCTCCATCTGCTTAGCCAAGCTATTCAACATTGTATATATTTTCTCAGATTGACGATGTGTCTTGTCTCCCACAATGAATGCATGCCTTTTGACAGTTCCACAAATTTCTAACATATCAAACCATAGCCACAACATTGCGCCAACTAACAATATTCAACCCCAGGGGATGTTCCGTGCAAACAAGAATAGTTACTTTTGCTTAAAACTACTCTGTTACTAGTGTTGTATGCAGGAAGATGACAAGAACACTAGGTTAAGCAACAAATAGGGAAAAGAACAAAAGTTAACTGTGAAAGCAAAAGGAGGTTAGCTTGAACAGAAAGGATTCCAAAGAGTTGGATGCCATGGCATTGAACATGTCTGTTATGCAAGACTTACATATCCAAGGTGAGACTTTCCATGTTGACCATAACGGATGGACCATGGTCTCAAGAACCCCAATGGTAGAGCAACCTACTCCAACATTGCATTGATGCAAAGTTGACTACAAGGCATTTGTTAAAGTCTCTGTTAAAATGAGGTGTGATAGGTGTGCCTTGAAAGAGAAAGCTACACTTCTAGATCAAATTGTTGAAGGTACCTATCATGAATATGCATGTAGCTTCACAAAAAAAGGAGAAAATGGTAAAAAATGCGTCCTCAATAAAACTTAGGTCGCATCTTTGAGCAGCAGAAAGTCCCCAAAAGATGCATAGGCTTTGTCCAGTTGGGTATTCATCCTAAGCATTTGTTTTCTTGTTGTTTTTAGTTATTTTTCATAATTGTGCTTCCAATCTCTTCAAAATGTCTGCATTCTCCCAGCTCAATAATAACAGATGACAGGATGTCCAAACCCCCTAACTCTAACAGTCATTGGCAAGACAGGGGACTGATATGCAGTATCACTATAAAAAATTATCAATGACTTTGAGAGGGTCAATGCAATCACGAATGATATCCTCAGGGAAGTGATCAGAGAGATAAGGTGACCCAACCATAAGATCATATCCCTTACCATAAACTCCTAGTGACGGGATAGAGCCCTCGAGAGACCATTTTACCATAATCCCAACAAACAAGGTCTCCCACTGCTTTTTCTCCAACTGCATTCTGTAGATGCTCCAACAGTATGCTCAAAAATTCCTTCTGACATTTCCTCATGGAATCCAATCTGTAGCGTAGCTACCAAACACATGAAAACGTGACATGATGTACAAATTTCATGTTTCAGAATCCCGACTCATCTAAGATGCACAACATATTCTGCCTCTGTTTTTCCATTTTTAAAATCTTACTTTCCAATTCAAAAACTATCACCATATTTCACAGCGTTCTATGTAAGGTTTGGCAAAATCTCATACGAGATTTCCAAAAATGACCTTAAATATATCTTAAATATGCATATATGTAAAAAATGTTGCACAAACTTCTTTGGTTTTCAACTTTAAAATTTATGCTTTTTTATTAGGTGGAAAGGGGCTAAAAGAGGGGGAATGAGTCGTTTTTATCTTTTTCTGTAGTGGCTGCTTGCTGTAAAACACTATTGGTTGTTTGAGATATTTGGATGGAATTTTAAAGAGAGGTGGACTATGATGGCTTTACTTATGGGGACTATTTGGAGTCTTCTAAATCGATCTGAGGTCAACCTGAAGGAGATTCTCTGTGATGTCCTGTTCAGCAGGTTCATTTTTCCTTTTGACAAGCTTCTATGAAGATTCTTCTTCGGCAAATGAGCCCTTATCTTCCTTCTCGTTATGTTGGATTTGTATTCTCACATCTTAGTAAAATTTCTTTTACAAATGATTTGAAATATTGATTTATTTCTATTTTTGTTAGCTGTATTTCAAATAGAGGACGTTTACTCTAAACCATTTCAAGAAGTTACGCTTTATCTTTAGCATGACTCGAGGAATTGTTCTATTGCCCCAGGATAAAATGTCTCTCAACTTTAAATTACAGGCATAGAACGTAGGTAGAATCAGAACTCTTATAAGTCGAGAATTAGAACTCTTATTTGACACAAAAATACCTAAAAACCCTGACACCCTTGGATTATGGTTAGGGTTTTAAAATCTCATAATACAACCTTCGCCTTGAGGCTTTGAAAAGATTGATGCACATCATATAATTAGTCATCCATGCCCACACATTTAAGCCAGCTTCACCAGGAACCTCTTTAGACTTAGCAAAGTTGACTCCAATTTGAGATGGGCAGTAACTTATGCTACTCATTGTCTCAAAGTTTAGGAACAATAAACAGAGAAACAAAAAAGAACATGCCTTCTTTATGTATTCATGAAAGTGAACCAACTTCCACAACTTGCTGTAATTAAGTTGGTTGTAAGAGACAAGATGATAAAGCAATTAATTTCAAAACTGACAGAAATAGCCATAATTTGGTAGCGTAAGGTCAGCAGTTTCATTACTAACCAGAAAAATAAAAAATAAACTTAAACTTTAAGAATTGGGCTTGAATAAGTGAAAATAACAATGAACTCTTTCACCTGGACTTTTCCATCATAAGCAACTACACAAGAAGACTCAACAAATTCTATGGGAATCTTTAGGCCGTGATTTTTTAGTTGAAGTGACCTACTATGTGCAGGCTGCCTCACTTTGGCCATCAAGTGGAAATCACCATCATCAGGTTTGATCTCAATTTGTGGTTCTGTTCTTTTTAATCTGTATTAGTTTATCTGAATCTGCCTCCAAAGTGAGCAAACTAAAGTATTAATTTTCTGTGGGAAGTTAACGGTATCATTTTGTGGTTTTCAGTTTCCAGCTTATAATATTGGCAACATACATGGGAGATGAACTCATTGCAGTCTATCGGTATTTTCGAAGCTTGGCAGTTGAAATTCCATTCTCTAATACAAGAGACAATTTGATTAAAATATTTGACAAGGTATTCGTCTTTTTCCCTGTGAAGTAAATCTGATTACAATGAATATAATTTTTATCTGGTATGGCTCTTCACGTAGGTGTTCAAGGGCTAAAATATGTATGTTCGTTTAATGTATTATATTTTACTCTCTTGAAGATTATTGTTACTATTTAACTTGCAAGAACAACAGTTTGTCTGAAGAAGATGAATTTCTGAGGCCTTATCTTCTTTCCCGGACAGAATACTATATGGGAGCTCATGGTACGTCTTGTTCAGTGTGAACTTCTTGTTGGTGACTGAGATCAGAAGCAGGGACCGTTAATTTCCTTGTTGGGTGTGAACTTCTTGTGGGTGGCTGAGAACAGAAGCACGGACTGTTAACTTCCTTTATGAGCAGCATGGATACTTGATTCGGTTGTGTACATTACCAGTAGGGGTTTTATACCATCTAGGAGTTGCATCTATAACATGGAGGTGTGAGCACTGAAGGGAAAGATAGTGATTCTCATTTCTGGGAATTACCTCCTCTTGGTAACTTGATATTCATCCTTGTATCAACCATACAGTCAATATAAAGACCATATACATGTTGTAACGACCAATATTGCAGAAAACACTCATTATCTACATTTCTATGCAGTTGTTGAACCATTTCTAATAGTGTGGCATTCATTCTCTATTTGTGTTCTCGCTTGTTATTGGCAACTTTTTCTTAAGAGCACTTTTGTATTTCTGTTTTCAGCACTTGTGCCTAGATTTTTCACTCTCTCTCAAGCAACACTAGAGAAAAATCTCTCTCCAGGGTACTTTTAAGGAGGCTATTTCAAATTTTGGGTGAGATTTGGTTCCATCCTAAGCTGTAGGAAATGCCTAGTCCAACCATGTTTCAATTCCTAAAGTACCCAAATGGGTACAAAATGCCTTGGAAACATTGCCAACCATAGCATATGACATTTCCAAATCTAGAAAGATTGCACAATAAGGCCAACACTATTTCCAAGGCATTCCATCCATCTTTGGTGACATTTTAGGGACTTTATTAGAAGTTTCTAGGCCCATTTAAGAGCCCGAGAGTGGTATGGGACACTTAGGAAAATATCACCCTATCCATGACTCCATGTCAAGCACCTTTTAGGACAAAACAAAGATAGAGATTAGGAGTTTGTCACCTTGGTAATCACTGGTAATATTAAATCTTAAAGTAAAAGGATAGAAAGGGTAAGATAAAGGAGAATGGATAGAAAATGTAAAATAAAGGAGAACACCAAATTTGACTTAAATTTTTAACAATACCATTAATTGTTTCAAGATGCTTGAGAGTGGTTCCAACAGAGAAGCAAAGGTGTATGTATGTGCTTGTCAAGGTTGTGTCCTGCTGAAAATGATGACCATGATAACTTGGTATGTTTGAAGAAGGATGAAGCTGTTAGGTCGATAAGTCTTTATGTTAGCCTAATTGCATTCATCATACCAAGGATAACAAAGGTCCAAAGGAAATCTATAATAACTTCAAAAGTCTCTTTGCAACAATAAATACCACTGTAGTCCACTGACTTGAAACTAATATCTCCAACCTAAAGAAGGGTGACTTCGACATAGCTGAGGAATATATTGCCAAGTTTTAAACCCTGAAGACCGATATTATTCAAACAAGCAAAAATGACAAATAATCATTTATAAACTATTTCTTATTGCACTGCACTAGTGTGGCAGGTTTTACAAAACATGACATAGTGCATAAATGTTGGAGTAGAGTTGCAGTTATGGAAGCATATGTTTCTATAAAAGTTTTAACTTTCATGACGAATAATAACATCAAATTCTATACATATCTATAGTTCATCATTTTGGTGTACCATAAACCATATTGTGTGTAACCAAAACTCAAATTGACAATACAATTGGAATTATATTATTAATTCATATATATATATATATATATATATATGAATTAATAATATAATTTACACTGTAAATGTTATGTGGTTTCCAACATTCATTCTTCTCTATTTTTAATATTTTGTTAAAAAAATACTTGTACTTTTTAATCTTTTATAGAAATTCAACAATTCCAATTTCATAATTCTATGGACTTCTCTTCCTACATTTTAAGACAATTGCTAGCTATTGATATATACTTTGAGTAACTTATATCATGGTTACGAGATTGCCGAGATTGCCCATAGTCCGGAGAAAAAATAGCAATATTGATATGCGAATATTGAATGGCGACGTCTATTTGAGGGGTAATTGGGAGTCTTTGCATGAATTTTGGGTTGTCCACAAAAACTCCAAATCCACAAGAACGAAGACGATTATAGAGATCGCTGGCAAAAATTTCTTTGACATCCAGCCCCCGATGATTTATAAATATAAATACATCATAACGGGGACGCTAAGGGAAGTCTTTGAACACATTTTCTACCACATGATTCAAGAGATCTTCTTCGCTTCTGCATATCGATTCATTCGTAAAATAGACACTCATAAACACTTTACTACTCATATATATTTCTTTCACACAAATTGAAAACTAAAATGCATTCTGATAGTGGGAGATTCTCACCTTTGATCCTCTTCCAAGACGAAACCGCTTATTCCTGTAACATGGGATAGAGCGTCTCTCCACTCTTTAACTGTCTGTGGATCATACAGGTTTCTATTCTCATAGTTGAACAGTGCCTTACAGTAGGCTCCATCATTGGCTTTGCAGGTCCACCTAAGTTCACTAGGTTTGACGTAGTAAAAGATAGGAATAATTATGAGAACGAGCTCATCCAGGCACCATTTCGATTGCGCAAAATTTGGAGGAAAAATGGCTATGTCAACAGAGACGAAATCTTGTCATCCAGGCACCATTTCGATTGCGCAAAATTTGGAGGAAAAATGGCTATGTCAACAGAGACGGAATCTTGTCATCAAACAGCATGTCTCGCAAGTCTGGCTTGTCCAGAAATACTTGCAGTTCGTGGGATTCAAGGCGACTACAAAGTTCGGTTGCAAAAGTGTTGACAACTCTGCTACAATAATTGAAATCACAAAGGTTTATGACTAGCAATTGTCCCAAAAGGTACAAAGAGAGGCCGATAGGATTATTAAATTAGAATTGTTGAATTTCTCTAGAAGAGAGGTTGGTTCAAGCCTACAAGGAGCAAAGAGATTTGATGTTTGGAGTTCTATGCTTTTTGGACACCATATTCCTTTAAATACAACTTAATTTTTTAGAAAAGTTCAAGCCCAATGCAGTTCTGCCATGCAAACATACACTTAAATCGCTACTAGGCTTATGATAGTGACAAATTCAAAGTACACTGATATACAAGAGAATGTACCAAGCTAAACCACAAGTTACACATCTTCAGACCTGAAAAAGTACATAACAATGGTTTGGCAAATCAATAACGATATCATAATTGTTTTTCCTTCCACATACATACAATTGCTCCAAAGGGGAGTGCAAAAGCAATCTCCTATAAAAATGGACCTCTATATCTAAAAACAAGATCTTAGCCATGAGGAAAAAGAATAGAAAGGTCTGAGGACCATAAAGCCACAGCCATGAGGATATCATAGCCTACTGTTGTTGTCTGATGAATGAACCGTGAAGGGGGAAAGCTATGGTCCGTGACAACTGCTTTCTTTCACACAACTACCGAAGGGAGAAGAGAAGAAAACAAGACATCTAGAATAAGGCTGGAAAGAAGAACTCAGATCAGCTCTGTGTATTAAGACAGCAGCAAAATCTTACTACCAAAACTTGCTAACAGATCCTTTTGATATCTCAAATCCCGATAGCAGACTAAACATGGGTCTTCGTCCAGGAAGAACTGAGATCAGTTGTGTACTCAAAGGAAATAGGTAAGGGCCCAAGCCTGTTGGTTTCCCTATTGATTTCTACCAAAAACTATGGCACATTATTAGTAGGGACCTTTTAGCAGCTGTTGAGGAATCTAGGGTGTCTGGAAAGATACTGAAGGATATCAATTTAGCTTTTTCCTCACACTCAGAAGTAGGGGAAATATTTTATTTAGGTTCATCCAAAAATAAAATAACAAAGGGGATTCAAGCAAGAACCCTCCATACAAAACAGTACCCAGAAGAACAAATGTGTCAGGAAAACAGTGAAGGTTTTGA
>Ga0068628_1000230_pt1 | contig 16874 bp, 7 predicted proteins | sample InSIn2gowninarea_FD_77431 | JGI IMG/M metagenome (GOLD analysis project Ga0068628, IMG submission 77431) | Clean room microbial communities from NASA Spacecraft Assembly Facility at Jet Propulsion Laboratory, Pasadena, California, USA -... ... | reverse complement strand
TAAAACAGACAAAGAAGGATCTAGTCAAGGAGAAGAAGGCAACAAGGATTGTTGCAGCACAACGTCGAGCAAATGAAAGGATTGAAAGAGATAAAGCAAGGCAAGTTAAGGACCAACAAAAGCAAATGGCAAGACAAGAAAAGGAAAAATGAAAGGCACAACAAATGCTTGAAAAGGAACAAGGGATGATCAACGATACAAGAATAGCTCATGAAACGAGGATTATTTCAAACTCATTGGACTCCATTGCAGATAATACACCATTATTCCAAGATCATAAACATTCAAGTGCCCCACTATCAAATTGAGGATTTACCAACTTGTCTTGTTCCTACCAGAGTTGGTGTCAATTCTCTGTATGCTCATTACACACCTCCACTTAATGCAGGGGTCAGTAGTGCAAATGTGAGGTATGGGTACTCAGTACCTCCACGGTTGGAAGCTGCAAATCGGAATCAATCATATGGCAGCAATCAACCATTTCCTAATCAACCCTTGACTGGTAGGCCAACCTACCTGGCTCAAGAAGGTAACTCGGGGAGTTTTGGCACTCAAGATTCTCAGGGCCATAAAGAATAGGGGTGTCATATGTTTTTGGTTCTAACCACATTATGATGTGGATTTTGGATGGATTGTGTCCTTTTCTTGGCACAGAAACATTTTGGCTTACAACACTAGATTGTATCTTTTTCTTGTCACAGAAACATTTTGGCTTACAACACTAGATTGTATCTTTTTCTTGTCACAGAAACATTTTGGCTTACAACCTAGTAGTAATTTCTTGTGGCAAGCTAACTATGTGTTGAAAATCAATGGAATATTTCTTTATGTAAAATATTAATTATGATAAAACTATTTCTATAAGTTATTATGTGCGCCCTCCCCCCACGTCGCAAAACCATGTGTCAAAGCGCATGGATCCGGTACGACACCTGTCCACCATGGAGGTCCACGTGTTGGGCATCGTGTCACCACATAAAATTCTGTGTCTGCGCCATTTCCTCCGTTTGTTTGGGATCATTGCTGCGATGTTAGGGAATTCAATAATAACATTCCATTCCAACTCTGGACAAGAGATAATGGCCGAAGGCTTAGGAAAATGGCTAAATACAAAAATCAAATGACCAAACAGTCTCAAATGAGGAGGCAATCTACCTCATAATAAGTTTTATTAAATTTCAAAAAGCCACTGATAATTTTATTCATTGAGGGGACACTTGAGAAATTGAGAGCACTCATTATCAAGTTGCATATGAAAAAGGCTAAATACAGAAATCAAATGACCAAATAGTCATATCTCATAATACGTTTTTGAGAGCACTCACTATTAAGTAGAGTAGGAAAAAACCTTCAAATTTAAATTTAGATATTCAAAATCCTAGTTCCATGTCCAAACATAGATCACTAAAATAACAACACCCCATCTCAATATAATTGTTGTAAATATGAGAATAACCTAAATCCTTAAGCAAATGAAGTTTAATCATCCTCCTATGCATTTCTGACCAATAACCATACCTAAACCCAAATCTCTTCTCAACCCCACAAAAAACATGACGCAAAAATTTCAATTGAGGTGGCTACAAACTATAACAGTTGAGTAAAACTGGAATCATTTAATCCTCTTCTCAACCCACAAAAAAACAGGACACAAAAATTCCAATTGAGGTGGCTACAAACTACAACAGTCAAGTAAAACTGGCATCATTTAATGATCTTCTCATCCCCAAAAATAAACAGGACACAAAAATTTCAATTGTGGTGGCTACAAACTACAACAGTTAAGTAAAACTCGTATCATTTAATCATGTATATATAGAACTGTACATCAAGATAGCCAGGGCATGAAGCCCAGCTATGGCAGCCCATCATCGTGAACAAAATTTTCCTGTAAACTAATAGAGAAGGGGACAAACAAACAAACACAAATGTTATATACAATGACAATTCTTAAGGATTGTTAACATCAGAGAACCTGAACACATTTTATTTGTTGATAGACAGAGCCTGTGCTCTGTCCTTGATGCCAAGAGGAGAGGCAATTGCTGGCCTAGAATTATCTTTATCTTTAAAATATAGTTGACATCTATTTATAAAATGGAAAAAATAATGAAATTTTCATTATAGGATTCTGAGGGCGTTAGGATTATTATTTCAGTCATTTTTCACATTTGATAGGGTAGATTCAAAGTTGCGAGTAGGCGTAGAGACTTTATGCAAGAGACAAAACCAACAATTAAATAATTGTAAATTGACCAAAAATTGGCTAGGAAGAAGAAAATTTCTCATTAACAAGAGGAATATGCCAACAAAGCTATAGAATGATTTGTTGTTGTTTAATGAATGAGAAAACCAATCTTCTAATTCGGAATACTATTACAGACCAATAAATGAAATAAACATTGCAGAAGCGACAACACTGGATATGAACAATAGACAAGAGATAATTGCCAAAGGTATAGGAAAAAGGCTAAATACAGAAATCAAATGACCAGACCGTCTTATCTCATAAAAAGTTTTTGAGAGCACTCATTATTAAGTAGAGTAGGAAAAACCCTTCAAATTTAAATTCAGATATTCAAAATCCTAGTTCCATGTCCAAACATAGATCACTAAAATAACAGCACCCCATCTCTATATTTTTTTCCATATGAAAACCTTCGAATTCAAATTCAGGTTCTAGGTCCTAGATCACTAATATGAAAACCTTCAAATTCAAATTCAGGTTCCAGGTCCAAACATAGATCACTAATATAGCAACACACCCCATGTCTAGATCTTCACCACCACATGACCAAAGAGTCACATCCAATATAATTGTTGTAAATATGATGATAACCTAAATCCTTAAGAAAATGAAGTTTAATCATCCTCCTATGCATTTCTGACCAATAACCAGACCTAAACCCAAATCGCTTCTCAACCCCACAAAAAACAGGACACAAAAATTTTAATTGAGGTGGCTACAAACTACAACAGTTGAGTAAAACTGGCATCATTTAATCATCTTCTCAACCCCTAAAAAAAACAGGACACAAAAATTTCAATTGAGGTGGCTACAAACTGCAACAGTCAAGTAAAACTAGCATCATTTAATGATCTTCTCATCCCCAAAAATAAACAGGACACAAAAATTTCAATTGTGGTGGCTACAAACTGCAACAGTTAAGTAAAACTCGTATCATTTAATCATGTATATATAGAACTGTACATCAAGATAGACAGGGCATGAAGCCCAGCTATGGCAGCCCATCATCGTGAACAAAATTTTCCGGTAAACTAATAGAGAAGGGGACAAACAAACAAACAAAAATGTTATATACAAAGACAATTCTGAAGGCTTGTTAACATTAGAGAACCTAAACACATTTTATTTGTTGACAGACAGAGCCTATGCTCTGTCCTTGATGCCAAGAGGAGAGAGGAATTGCTGGCCAAGAGGAGAGGGAATTATTGGCCTGGCCAGTTGTTGGTCAAAGCCTTCTGTCGAGGATGGCACGGGACGACCGAGGATGGCACGGGATGGCGAAAATAATAGCGAAAACAAGGAATCTATCAGACATATCAGAAATTAAGTCATACCAAAAGACAAGAGGGTTTCGAGGGTTTGTTTCGGGTCATTGTTGCGATGTTCCATTTTCCCTTTGTCTTTATTCTCGAGACCAGTTGTTGGGCGAAGCCCTCCGCCGAGGATGGCACGGGACGACCGAGGGCACGGAACGACCGAGGATAGCACAGGACGGCCGAGGATGGCATGGGACGACGAAAATAACAACGAAAACAACGAAATTTCCACAAAAACCCTAAACCCTCAACAACAAACAACATCAAAATATGCACAAAAGCCCTAAACCCTCAAAACCTGCCATAGAAAGTTTACAAAATATCCAAATAGAGTTGTTTGTGTTGAAAAACACAGAGAAATGGTTGGTAGGATTAAAATCCTATTGGATACAGGCCATGGATGCTCGTTAACCTTCCCCGAAGCTCGCCAGACCTTCTCCACACTTGCAACGAACTTCTCCACACCTGCAACGACCTTTTCCACCCCTGCAACGAGAAGAAAAAGCCATTAGACAACAGAAAACCACCAAAAAAACCAGAACAAAACAACAAATTAAGCAATTACCTTGATCTCAGTGAAACTGCAACCGGCTCCTCTCCAAACAAAAAAAACTGCGAATAAGACCACCACCAGAGAAACCCTAAATAACCAGCAGTCCAGAACAACCAAGAAATCCAGGCGGGAAACCACAAGAAAAGCATAAGCGATGTTCCAACCACAAACCCTAAACCTAGAACAAACATTTGCACCAGCACCTGCATACCAGACGAAGCGCGCAAGTCCACAAACCCTAAACCTCGAACAAACGCTTGCAATAGTACATCCATACCAGACGAAGCACGCAGGTTTTGGAGTCGTCCCGCGCCATCTTCCGCAGGGGGCTTCGCCCAACAACCGACCCCGAGCAGAAAGACAAAGGGAAAATGGAACATCGCAGCAATGACCCCAAACAAACGGAGTAAATGGTGGAGACACAAAGTTTTATATGATGACACGATGCCCAACACATGGAGCTCCACGACAGGTGTCGTACAGGCACCATGCGCTTTGACACGTGGTTCTGCAATGTGGCGGGGAGGGCGCACAGGTAATGGCGACCCTCCCCTAGTTGAGAGAGTTGAATGTAGCCAATAAAATCTAATTATATTTTGTTTTACTATTATTTTATTGAATTTTAGGAGGATTAATGGCCTCAGCATGCAAAAGTGAAGACTTTTGTGGTGGTTGTTTTTGTTGTAAATACCTAGGCCACAAACCTTTTTGGTCATAGCATCACTGGTATCATTTTATTTAATTTTGTCTATAATATGTGGGAGTAATAATGGTGTCCCTATCTAATCTCTTGAAAATGTTTGCATTCAATGAATGGTTAGTTTGTTAATTCTCATTGTTATCAAATGCCCTTGTTACGCAGAAAGGTGTTTTCTCTATTGAGTTGGTTGGGCAAACACTGTTTAGCCCAACCAATCTCCTCACTCCATTTTCGTCATTCCTCCATATCATAATTGAACATGCGGAAACCATTCATTAGTCCCTTCGTACAGGGTTCTTGGCATCGAGTTTACTCTACATATAAAACCCAACTGCAATTCCAAAAGCTTTTGCAACAGAGCAAGCATCAACAGATCTCTGACAATGGATTTGTGTGCAGCACTGGCGCCCCTCGTATCTAGGACTCGTCAAGGCTTCTTGACGTCTACGTCATAGTTTTCTTCGGCGTGCCTCACATAAAACTGTAGACACTTGAGAAGGAAGACATTATTTCGACCTTGTTTTTTAGGGTTGGGCTGGATAGTTTGGACAAGTTAAAGTTGTTCATAGCTCTAGATTTGAATCTCGTAGTCATCCTTGTGAAAAAGCCTCTTCTCAACCAAACGGAGTCTCGATTGCTTCAAATCTCCTCTGCGATTTTTCCCTCTCCTTACATCTTCGAATTGGAATGATTCCCATCTAGTCTCTTGTAATGTCAAGCAATGGGAATGTATCCAGACTTGCAACAAATTTATGACACAATGATATGTCTTATGTTCATGCAATCGAAACGTGAGTCAATGTACTTAAATCAAGACTAAACCAGTTGACCACACAATAATTCTCATACTGCCTCAAGTTGGGTGTATTTTATACATATATACATTATAGAAATCGTTGTCTATTTCATAGTCCTAATCCTCTACAAAGTTGTTGTGAATGAATGAAATTATTAAAAGCTAAATCATGGCAACACATGTTGGACCATAACAGAATTAATATTTCATATCACTTCTAATGAAATTAAAGAGTGGTTTGTGTCTGAGATCTCTAATATATGGTATATATATTAGAGTAGGGTTTCTGTTATAAGTAATATGGGGTACTAAAATAAAATTGAGGTCCCAGAAGTTGAGATTGAGTTAAGTGCAGTTTTTAACAATAATTAAGATTAAAATCTCAATATTAAAGAATTGTAACTACGATTATGGGTGTTTGAATTTTCATCAATAAATTTTTATAAAATACTCATCATTTGGCGAAGAGTTGGCAAGAGCATCTTTGCGTACAATGATTTATGATTCAAGAGTGGTTTAAAAAGTCTGCATTTCGATGAGTTTGTTAGAATTTGATAGTACTTTACCATGGTTTACTTCCGGAGTTTTTCTTCACTTTTCGCAAGTCAATGGATGCAGGTTACAGATTCCCTGCTCACCGTTTTCACATTACTTGTCCATATAGCTTTTGCATGAGGCTTTTCTTTTTCATAATTGAGATATATTTAGTTTTATATCCTTTGATGAGGTTTTTCTTCCTCATAATATTATTGAGATTTTTTAGTTTTTAGAAATTTTTTATTAAAATATTTTTTTAAATATTGCTAAATTTATATTAATTACACTGAAAAGCATTTTCTGTATGGAATTGTCTGGGCAAACACTTTTCAGCCCATTCAATCTCCTCCTCCATTTTCATTGTTCCTCGCTATCATAATTCAACATGTGGAAATAATTCATCATTCCCTTCATACAGGGTTCTTCGAGTCTAGTTTACTCCACATATAAAATCCAACTGCAATTCCAAAATATTTTGCAACAGAAAGAGAGGAAATTTATTTTCAAGCATCAACAGATCTCTGATAATGGATTTGTGGGAGCATTGGTGCCACTCAGATCTAGGACTCGTCCAAGCTGCTTAATGCCCACATCATAGTTTTCGACGGTGTGTCTCACATAAAACTACAGACACTCGAGAAGGAAGACTCGGTCGAGAGCCATGAGCCATGCCAAGGATACTTCCTTGTAGTCGATGAACTCGTGGTAGTTTCTTTGGATTCTCCATTCACGCTTCTTAAACTCCGCCACAACTGCTGATTGATTCTTTTTTGAAATTGGGGTGCAAATTGAAGTTTGTAATGCTCCATGTCATAGAGCTCAGATCTCAAGTGTCAATAGGGCCGATGGAAATGGACTGAGGCACCGCCAATAACTCTTTGGGCACATTAAAAACGAACATACATAATCCCTTGACTTCTTCTTCTTCTTGTAGATAAAAAATTTACTTGATTTGAATAACCCAACCATTCTCATCGATATTCAATTGAACATGAGTTGTGGACTCCATGTTTCTCAATCGGAGGCAAATGGTCTCACAGGAAACACAAGAGAAGAAGTGGGAAATATGTTAGACAGTTGAGCGACTGCGGAACCTTGTATGGAGCTTCTATGGTTAATGAATACACAAACCAGGCCCGAGGAAATGGGTACTAACTAAATCTTTTCCTTATTTCCTTCCTTTGAAACAAACCTTATAGCATATTATCCAGCACCCCACAGAGTCCTTATACAGTGTCATTGTTGAAAATATATTTCAAATGTTTAACATGATTTCTATATTTATGCCGAAATCATTTTTTGTTGTGGAAGGGTTGCGGAAGGACAGATGCTTTCCAACGCCAATTTGGACAATGCAGTTGTTCAATTCATCATTGCTTTTTCCCTGTTTCTGCACCAAAAAATCACCACTTGTTATTTTTCGTTGGACCCTTTGGGAGCCTTTGACTTCTTCGGGGCCTTGGGCTCCTCAGCATTTTTTCCAGGATCTGTCGTAACAACTTCCTCGATGGTGATAGCAATTCCATCCTTAGGAGCATTCTCGACACGTGTGGAGACCATGGCTGTGTTTCACAAGATTTAATCACAAGAAAATCTCACAGAATTGTTGGGCCGGGGGGAGGGTTGGTGGCGACTTCATCACAAAACAATGCAAGCATGCCAAGAAAATTGAAGAATGAGCATATATAAATTCAAGAGTGCAGAAAGAAGGAATTTATTAAGTGACTAATTTATCACAAGTGTCTTCCCACATGTAAATAGCTCGACAACCACGTGTGACAACGAGGTGAATTTGTGAACTGCCACGTATGAATTGAAACAGAGCACAACCACCAAAATTTTCAGTGCCAAATGATGCCACTGAGTTTCTCTTCTTCGCATCTAGCGCCAATAGGAATTGAATCATTGAATGTAGATTTTTGAGACGAGGCTTATTCAATGAAGAGGAAGATACACTCTTAGAGTTGTCCTTTGTGTTAAACGTGTCACAGTATACACTACCATGAACTCGTGCATCATTTAGTGCAACTCGTGAAGATCTCAACCGTTCTCTGAAATGTGAAATCTTAAAATCAATTTCAACGCATGGTCATTGGTAGAGACCTTAAATTGATTTTAGGGTTTAATTTTGAGTCACATTCCAAAAATATAGAATCTTAGTGTAGCTATTAGGTAGATTGCATATTACACATAATGATATTTCTCTTAGCACGATCACAGATTAGACTTCCACAAATTTGAAATAGGCTATTGATTTAGTCTACAAGAGGGTTTCCACCATTAGATTCTCACCTCTCGTCTTGAATGGAAAAGGAACTCATGGCCATGCAATTGAGTCATTAGAGAGTGGTGATTGTATAACACACGAAGAATTTTGAAGTCCCTTGGAGTATGCAAACAAAGGTGGCATGGAGTCTAGCACTGTAAACAAAGGTGAAAGATCTATTGCAGGGTAATGTTGGAAGCATGGGGAACATCCATTAAATGCCTTGCGGAAAATCTTGAGCAAGGAGGTGGATACATGGAGTAAGCCTTCTATTTTTTCGACTAGGATTCAAGGAAGGAGAGCTCTCAATCACTGCTTTTGGACATATTGACTCGAAGTATAGAGCAAGGAAGGTCATTCTACTATCTGGATAGATAAATTGTACAATACTTTATACCAAGAGGATCGCGGCGATGGATTGACAATCCATGACAAATTTTGGTTATCGTAGTTCTTAGCTCAGGTCTGGTTCTTACTATTATTTCTCAAACTTGGAAACCGTACCATATTATCATTGCAAACATTTCGTTTTGATATCCAATGAGATGGAAAAAATATCGGTGAAAACAAATTTGAGCAGGTGAGCTATTGTTCTCCTGATACCGTTGGTGCTCTATTATGGTAAAATGGTTGAAACTTGAAATTATATATTATTAGGTTATAATTCTAACTCCCCTTTATTTTTGGTTGAGGTTGAGGTATTTTACCCACTGCCACTATACCGGTCTTTTAATTTCCTCTTTACCAAACTCCTCGAGGGCTAAGTTGACTCAATTCTAAGACCAATCTTTGGGGAAATAATCAAATCGGGTCCATTAAGAGATAACTTGATCTAGCGCATTGTCGCAATAGTCAAATTGACTATCAAACTTTATTTTATCTTTTAAAGGACATAAAATCGTTATCCTTGTTTATTTATCCAATTTCAAAACTTGATCTCATAACATACAGATGGAAAAATACTCGTCGATGTGCAGAATCCATGGAATTTTGTTGGATGTGCTATCATCTATAACATAAGTGGATGTTATATAAAAGTAAGACTCAAGTAGAGATCACATCCATTGACACGACCCCTTTGATTGCAAGGAATAGAGTGGTTCCTCATGCTCGGAGGTTAAAACATTTTTCCCCTTCATTGTCCCATTGTGCACCCCATAAGATGACATTGATGATGTACCCTGACATGTAGCACAAGGATATAGTTTCCTTCCACACTCTTTGTTCCTCCTTTTGGCGTTCCTTTGCACCTCTTAGTGCAATTGCTAGTTATTTTGATGTCCCGTGTCACATATCCCACAGGGTTCCAACCGACACTTCGTTTCCCTCCATCTTATCAAGCATCTTTTGCATTTTCCTCTTTGGAAACAATGGTTCTACGACACTTGTAATTATTATTACAACAAATATGTTCCCCGTCAGTCACAACATATACTTATTTTATGACTACCTTGAATATAATTTGTGTGAGAGGCTTACCAAATGACAAAATTTCCTTCCTCGACATATGCTAAGCATCTGTGGCACTATCAATGCTTTCCGTGTTGCTTCCCACTCTGAGGAACATGGTTGCAATCAAAGAAACATGGCTACAATTTTTTAATCACCTAAAAAAAAACAAACATAAATCGAAACAAACACAAACATTGTGGAAGCGGCTTCTGAACTTCAAGTTGCTCAATTTTTAATGGTCAGTGATTAAAAATTAATTATGAAATCATATAAACAATGGAATTATTATTGAAAATTGATGAATGGCCTGCAAATACATCAAATATAACCCATTTTGGGTGTACACTGGGGTGTTTGGAGTGGAATTCATGTTGACCCATCTGTTGTCTTTGAAGAGTTGAACATTAGGCACCATGTTATGTAGAAGGAATGTGACTATGCTATTGTCTGTGTGCACCTCCAATGTAAGAGAAATCAATGGTTGGGGAAATTGGAGATATTAATTTTATTGCATTTCCATGTTTTCACCCTCTATGTGCGCATTCCATTCTCCCTTCTTTTCACTCTCATCCTACAGTGAAAATCGACTGACCATGTGACGATTCATTTGGATCTCATTTGAATATAGGTAAATTAATAAGAAACCAAAATTGAAACATAAAAGAATCACTAAGTGGAATGTTACTGTGTGCTATGAATATTTGAAACGATTCCTATTACCACATGGCAAAGAAACTTTGCCATTAATATTAAAAACCAAAAACTATGATCTTTCATTTCCCAAACCTTTAATTTAATCTGTCTCATTGTGGTTACAACGAAGAATGTTCCAAGATGATAGTCCAAACAACTTTCTATTTATGAAGAATTCAAATTCATGAAACCCAATTCCGATATAGACCACACTTATCTACATTATTAATAGTGATAGCAAACTTTTATCATAAGCGCAAAAATAAATCTAACAAGAGCCACATGGTAGCATGTCACAACTTATTTGCATACATGAATTGTGTGTGTATAGTTTTTAGATTATGTGGTTGAAACGATACGTGTGAAGATCAAATTATTTGAAACAAAAAAAATAATTAAAAATTTATATATTTAAAATTTCAATCATATTTTTATATTAAAATGAATTGATAAATTTAAATAAGTTTTTAGCTATAGTTGAGTTAAAAATATGGTTATTTGAAAATATTTTTAAATGATTTATAAAATACACTTATATAATTTAACTAATCAAATATAAAATCAAATATATCCTTAACTAAAGGTTTATATTTAAAATTTTAATTATATTTTTATTTTAAAATAAAATAAATTTATTAAAATATTTATATGTTTAAAATTAAAATTACATTTTTATTTAACATAAAATGAATTCATTGAAAAAAACAATAGTAGTATGTGTATTAACAAGTAAATATTTGTTAATTTGTAAATGTTCTATAAAAATATTACTAGTATTTGATGAATTTTACCATTTTTTTTCATGAAGATGAATGGGAATTAGGTGGAAAAATAAAATCGAATAAAATTAATAATAAAAGAAAAATACGATTTTCTATCTTTTGAACATTTTCTCTTTTGAGTCATTTCTCTTTTGAACATTTTCTCATTTTATCCACTTATGAGAGTATGTACTTGGTACCATGTAGAGTCCTCTACCATTAATCTTTCCTTATGTATACTTCCTACATTTTCCTAATAGAAATATTAGGAATATGTATTGGGTTGGTATTTTTCTTTTATCCTTCTTATGGATCCCATTTTCATAATGGCAATTTGAATTCACTCACTATCAATTGCATATGTACCCACGAGTAGCCAAAACATGTTCTTAAATGCAATGCCTACAGAAGTAGAGAAACACTAAAACAATGCCAACAATTCTTTTAATTTAGTGCAGACATTGTCATTTCTACAAGAAGGTCCACCCACAATTTTCTTGTCCTCGTGATATTACACATTATTTAACTAAATTCTATATCACACGACATTATACATAATATATTATGTATGAGCACCTACATAAAAAATTACCCATAGGAAACGCACTTCCAAAGGACACGCCATGGAATACGTTGCTAATACCATCCTTTTTGCATAACACCTACCCCAACAAAGCATTAGAGGAATTTAACTCAATTCTTAACCTTCCCACAATCTACTCCTCACTCTCCCTCATCACCAACTTGCATACGTTTGCATGCAAGTGAAACCATGGTAGAGTTTGAAGCAACTCTATAAGAATGTGAAGGGATGATCATCTCCTCTTCCCTCACCCATCCTCATTAAATGTTTCTTCTACAAGGAACAAATCTGCGTTATTTTGGTTCTGATGAATATGACACGAAATACCTTTCATATATCGAACAAACATCTACTTAACATACTTTAAATTACCAAATTTTCTATCCATAAAATACCAATGATATACCTAATTAGTGGGATGATATTCAACTCCCAACTCCATAATTTTGTTTACCAACATCTAGCATGGAGCAACTAGTGAAATTGCAAACCTTATCTAGAACCATTATCCTACCTTGCTTTACTTAGCATCAATAAGCTCCACCATTATGTGGTTACATTGATTCACCATTAAGGTTATTACCACTACCTATATTTCCCATCGTCAAATTTTTCCTAATTTCAACAAGACGATTACAACTTTTCTTTCGAGACATTCAAGTTCACATCCACTTCCTTGTAAAGAGTTGCTCAAACTTAATGCATCATTAGAAACTAGTATGAGATCCTCTATATTCATAGGTCTAAAATAAAGGCTTCGCCCCACTTTATGCATATCCATTCCTTTCACTTCTAAGTTGAGGTTGGTAGGCAATGATGGTTTCCAAAATGGTTAATAATTATTCAGTTTTAAACCTTTACCTAACCTCAATACACTACAAAACTTCTCTTTCGCATCACACTCATAACTCCCATAGAATTCCATTAGTTAAGTCATGCTCCTGTGAAATTTCATCCCTTGTATATGTTTCCAATGATAGACTATTACATTGATATTTTCTTACAAACTAGTTTCTCAGGTTTCCTCTACTTTGCCATAATAAAATGTTTTTTTTTCCACATGCCCATAATTGAACTTTCAAGTAGAATATATTCTCTCTTTTGAAACATTATTCTCTCCTTTGAAGCATTGATTGAACTTTGAGGTTACCTAAAAGAAACTTACAGAAACACCCTTTGTTTCAAAAACTTAACAAAACACTTTTATTGTAACTTGTAAGACAAAACATTTTTCATGGTAAGTGTTAATTTCAAGTGAGGACAACTTAAGATAAGTAGTGAATATAATAGTAAATACTAACTATAGAAATACTCACAGAGAATGTCTCTCCATTGAAAATATCCTCTTAAAGCATGTCTTATTACAGTATACAATGTACATTTCTTTTTGCATTCTTTTGTTTTGGCTACCTCACTGAGAATTTATATGTAACTTACAAGGTTATAAAGTAGTAGTTAAAGGTGTTGATTTGCTTCTCTTCCATGATTAAACAAAATATATCCCTTCCACACAAAATGAATTTTAGCCCATTAACCATTTCCATTTAATTTGAACCACCAAACTATATACAGTAAGTACCTTTCGTACACACTCTACATGGAAGTACCATCGTTATGTATTCAATTTCTTGTTCTGCTGGAAAACTTTTAGTATTACATAAAATAAAAAAGAAAGAGAATTTAATCCTTTAACTAATTGTCGAATACTCTTGAATATCATTCTTGTCACAAACAAGTGAATGATGTACCAACAATTTCCCATATGTTAATGGAAATGAATGGTTGTTTTCATGTGCACCAGATGGATCTGCAGAGGTTGTTGGATCACGAAACTCTAACTTCACATGACCCTTGTATTCAATCCAAAAACGTCACATCAACTCACAAAATATTTTTTCAAACATGAAAAAAACTCATTCAAACATGTAACTTTTGTGATCCATGTAAGAAATGTTATACATAAACAACTAAGCACAATTTTCCATAGAGAAAGACTAAGGAAGAGATGGCATTGAGCATAAAGAATGAATGCCACTTTTCGTACATGTATTTACATGCACTTTCTTGGAATGGAATCTAAACACAGAATCTTTATTCTTCTTTAATGCAAAAACCCATACTCCATTTAGTTGTCGATAACATAAAGCATGTGGCAAAGAGACTTAAAATTATCATGATCAATGATAGTGGGGCATGTTGAAATTCTTACATTTATGGGATGGTCCATTGACTTGCAAGCTATTGATTGAGATCCATCACATAGGAAGAAAGAAACATGACAATTAAGAAACATATATTTACACCTAACATATCAATTAAATAAAAGTAGCTCTCCTATTGGAATAGCATCGTTGCAACTAAAGAATTGGATCAAGGTAAGCACTCTCTCAATATCTAAGGTATAATTTTGGTACTAAGGTATAATTTTGTATTAGAACCGCTCTTGCATGTGTAAGTGAAGTTATATGCTAAAGCACATAAACCGTGAGATAGGTTGTTTCTGCATCTCTAATTTAACATATAGAAAATTTATTGCCATTAGAGGAAGATATCTCTAAGAAAATGAATTGAATAGATAACTTCTTAAAGTATAGTCAATAACTAAAGATGATTTTCATTTGTTGATAAAATTTGTCTTATAATACCAAATTATAAAATTATATTAGGTGTAATTCAGAGATGTGCTCCATTTCGATCTTAGGCTAGAAGAACAAGCATGATAAATGGAGCCCCATAATTTCTTTCTGGTCTAATCTTTGTAAATATACTTTTGAAAGTTAATAAGTGAAAAGTTAACAAGGTCACTTATAGGAGTTTGGTTTTTCATAGGATTTTGAATGAACTACTAATGCTATGACAAAATTTACTGAAACAAAGATCATGATAAGTCAGAAGGGAGAAAAGCCATCCAACATTTTGAAATGGAGTAGCACAATAGACCAAAGTAAAATAGTCCTCCCTGGCCAACAACTAAAATAAGACAACTATTATACCCTCCCTACCTCGTTTGTCAGAGGAAAAGCTTGTTGCGAACTAAAGAGGAGGATTCTTGTTGTCATCATAAGCTATTGTAGTTGTACCATCCAACTTATATACACCAAAGAAAAAGAATCCATAAGAGAAATTCCAATTGTAAATTGTATGCGAAAGAGGGGAACAAAGTCTTTCATAACCAAATATTAGGTGGAGCATATGAAAGCGATCAAATCAAACAAGGAACCATGGCATACTGCTCCCTCACAAAAATTGGAAAAAACATGAAAATGAGGATGAGGGCACTTTCCCAATGAATGTCGATCAATAGAAAACATTCATCCAACAACGTTCTGTCAGCTTGGGACATCTATTTCCAAATATTTTAATCATATAACTTATAGTAGCTATCCTATGCTGTAATTTGTGTGAAACATGACTCATCAAGTTGGCGAGTACTTTATGACCCAAGTTAGCATTTCATTCAAATCCTTGTGCATTTCTAGGAACTTTTAAGTACATGGATGATGTCTTGACTTGCAAATATAAGAGTGATTTCACACTATTTGGCATTATTCTCTCATTTTTGTTGTAGATTTTAAGTGAGATGAGGGTTTCTGTTCTTAAGAATCTTATACTGCATTTGAAGGATGTTTTTCAAGGTCTGTTGAGTATTTTCAACAATCTAGAGTCAAGACAATCATCAAGAAACAAGCGGGCTAAATTTTCAGATCATAAATGGAAAATCCTAGGATTTTGCCTTATAAAAAATAATATTCTATTGCTAAGTTTTTTGTCAATTTTTGCTGAGTTTTCTTTCGAGTTTTGATGAGGTGCCATTTTGACTCTCCATTTTGGCTTTGGCAAGTTATTGCTCAGTTTTTGAGCCCAAAACATGTATTTATATTATTTTTAATGCTAACCTGATATAATCACCCTGCCATCTAACTAAATTGCACTTATAGTTGTCAATCAATTTATATTACCAGGCCAACGATCATAGTTACCAAGTTCAACTAGACCTACCTTCCCAACAAATCCAAACTAAACCTCCTAACCTTTCCTAAAAACAAGAAAACAGATATTACCTAAAATAAATTTAGAAGCAAATGAAAAACTACTTGTTATGTTTATATCTTCTTATGTGATTTTTGAATTTTTGAGCAAAATGTATAATTTTATATGTTCCATATTTATGAAACTTTCTAACTTTTTTTGGATCCTAAACTTTTCCAGCCCTCCCCTCCTGAACCTACGAAAAATTTTGAACCCATGCTCAAGATGCACTACACTCAGAAACATCCATTCCATCTCTCTCGGTTGTAGCAGGCTAAAAGAAAATTATTGTATTATTGGGAAAATATTATTGCAAATATATACTAATTAGTTTAAAATGAAATAACATATTTCCAAATGTGGTACCTATACTAAATCATTGTAATAGGAATTTCCCTTTAAATAAATATCAATACCATATATTTAACTTTACCTCAAGTCTCTCGATATTAAAGATCCCAACATGATCTTCCACATTTGAACACTTCATAAGCATTTGGGTGTTGAATATCAAATAAGAAGACATGAGAGAGAAAAAACATATAGGTGTATCCATAGATCAAACCTCTTTGGGCATATCATGTTGAAATGATATATCTGAGAAAAAACGTTATGCTAATGGGTTTTGGGTTTAAGAGATAGAAATCAGAAACCTGAAGGGCTAGCAGTAATTGAGGCTGGTAGTGGATTTGAAGCTCCTAGAAACCAGAGAGATTTGTAGCTTCATCGAACCCTCCTCTTATTTCATCCGGTTTATTGAATCCTACCATGAGTGATTTCAGAGATCATGAGTGACACCACTGATTTCAAAGTAATTGAAGCTCCTAGAAACCAGAGAGATTTGAGGTAAAGTTAAATATATGGTATTGATATTTATTTAAAGGGAAATTCCTATTACAATGATTTAGTATAGGTACCACATTTGGAAATATGTTATTTC
>Ga0068628_1000229_pt1 | contig 16899 bp, 23 predicted proteins | sample InSIn2gowninarea_FD_77431 | JGI IMG/M metagenome (GOLD analysis project Ga0068628, IMG submission 77431) | Clean room microbial communities from NASA Spacecraft Assembly Facility at Jet Propulsion Laboratory, Pasadena, California, USA -... ... | reverse complement strand
ATGGATGATTTTACAATCTAGGGAAATACATTTAAAGAATCTTTGGAAAATTTGGAAAAAGTTCTTAAAAGATGTAAGGAAAAAAACCTTTAACTAAGCCATGAAAAATGTTTTATGATGTTTACAGAAGGTATTGTTTTAGGACATCACATTTCAAGAGATGGAATTAAAGTTGACAAATATAAATTTGAAGTCATCTCTAAATTATCAATTCCAAATTTCCAAAAGGATGTTAGGAGTTTTCTGGGATTTACAGGGTACTATAGAATATTTATAGAAGACTTCACTAAAATAGCATCCCCACTCTTCAAATTGCTTACCAAAGATTGTGAATTCAATTGGAATTCTGATTGCCAGTTGGCATTTGAAACCTTGAAAGAAGAATTTCTAAAGAACCCATTTTAAGAGGTCCAAATGGGAAACTCCCTTTCCATATTTCTACAAATGCTTCAGATACAGCTCTGGGAGCTATATTGGGACAAAAATATTTGATTCCTTATGCCATTTACTATACAAGTAAAAATTTGACTCCCACTAAGTTGAATTATACTGTGACTAAAAATGAATTTTTAGTTGTTGTTCATGCAATTAACAAGTTCAGACACTATATAACAGGCTATGAAACCTTTGTTCTTATAGATCACTCTCCAATTAGATATTTGATGAATAAACCTATTACTAATGGCATAGTTGCAAGATGGCTTTTTTACTTTTGCAAGAATTCAACATTAATATGCTAGATAGACCTGGAAAACAAAACACAGTTGCTGATTTCTTGTCCAAGATTCAGAATATCAAAGAAGATTCTCCAGTTGAAGATAAGTTTACTGATGAATATCTTTTTGAAATAACTACTCAAACTCCTTGGTTTGTAGATATTGCTAACTACTTGGTCACAGGAAAGTTACCTTCACATTTGTTTCCTAGAGAGAAAAGAAAAATTATTCAGGAAAGTGCAAGATATTCATGGATCGCTAACAAATTGTATAAAACAGGGCCAGATCTTATGATCAGAAGGTGTGTCAGGGAAGATAAAATGCCTGAGATTCTTAAGGCATGTCATGATGAGCCATTTGGTGGACACTCTACTGACAAGAGGACAACCCATAAAATCCTTTCTTTAGGATATTATTGGCCATCCATCTTCAAAGATGCTAAAGAATATGTCAGGAGATGTGATGACTGCCAAAGGGTAGGGAAACTTGCTCCCTCAAATGAAATGCCATTACAAAATCAGTTACTCATCGAACCTTTTGAAAAGTGGGCCTTAGATTTTGTTGGACCAATTAATCCTCCATCTAAACAGAAAAAATATATATTGGTATGCATCGATTATGTCAGTAAATGGGTAGAAGCTAAAGCATTACCTTTTGCTAATGAAAATCTATAGTTAATTTTCATTTTGACGATATCTTCACTCGTTTTGGTGTTCTAAGAGAAATTGTGACAGATCAAGGATCTCAATTCACATATAACATGGTGGAAGGGCTTGTGGAAGAATACAAGATCAAGCGTAGGAAATCTAGATCAAGCATAGGAAATCTACTCCCTATCATCCACAAGCAATTGGTCAAGTAGAATCTACAAATAAAGTGATTGAAGGAATCCTCACCAAGACTGTGCATCTATATAGAAGGGATTGGGCAAAAATACTTACTGAAGCCTTATGGACCTATAAAACTACATGGAAGAACACAACAGGACATACACCCTATGAACTTGTTTATGGGAAACAAGTCATGTTCCCTATAGAGTTCCAAATCAGAACTTTCAAGATGGCAATCCAACTGGGACTAGATTTATCAGAGGCACAAAAGCATAGGTTGGAGCAATTAAATGAACTTGATGAAGTCAGGCAAGATGTAGTTCAGAGGATTGGTATAGTCCAACAACAGAGGGCTAAATGGCATGACAAATATATCAAGGACAAGAAGTTTCAAGTCGGAGATTGGGCACTATTGTTTCATTCAAAGTTTAAAATTTTCAAGGGAAGTTTCAAACTCATTGTCTTGGGCCATATGAGATTGAAAAAGTATTTAGTAATGAAGCAGTGAGGATTAGAACAATAGATGAAAGTAAAACTCCTATTCTTGTAAATGGTCATAGATTAAAGATATATCAGAAACCCATTTCAAAAGAGGAGTTCATTAAAATTTTCCAAGACAATTATAAAATGAAGTTAGTGAAGAAGAATCCTTCTTCTCCACTAACTTAGTCTTTATTTTTCCTATAATAAATAAATAAATTGTATAAGGTTGAAAATCAATCATTGGTTGGCATACTTATACATAAAATACAGGGTGAAAATCAGAGGTTTTTGACACCCTATATTTTCCATTTTCTTTCTGTAATAAGTAGTGACAAAAATCCACAGTCACTTTGTAGTTTAGATACTGCAAAATTCATCATCTCATCTCGCCTCACTCCATTTTATTTTTTCAGTTTCACTTCATCCCATTGTCATATTTCATCAATAAATTTTTCAACTTTTCCTTTTTTGAAGTGTTCATTCCATCTTCATTTCATTTATCATCTTGTCTTACATCTCATTTCATTTCCCTTACATAACCATTTCCATTTCATTCATGATCCATAAACCATCTTCTACTTTATGTTTCATGTTCTACAACCGATTCTGTTCCGCAGTTGATTTTGTTCTGTAGCTAATCTGATTCTACAACTACAGTATGTTTATCAGTTCAGGCACAAGTGTACAATTCATAATAAAATCATGTATCCAGGGAATTGAAGAAAAATCAATTTTGAAGACCAATCATGCTCAAGGTACCTATGGATCAACATCAAAAAAATTAGCAAGCGAAAGGTAAAGGTTCCAAAGGTAAATGAAAAAATTTATTTCAAAAAGCAATTTGAAAACATAAGTTTGTATAGTATGTATAATCACATGTCTCCTTAATCAACCATCATTTGATTTGACCACCACGATGTCTCCACCATATCTTCCAATTTTAATGACAAATGGTCTCAATGATTCTTTCATAACAAATCTTGGCTTCAAACTCCATAACCTATACTCAAACGGTCCTCCACAAGTACACCTATTAAACGATCAAGATAACGATGTGACCTACCTATCTACGACTCTCTAAACCCTTACTGTCTATTTATTACATGCCAGCTCTTAATTTTTTCTCTCATATTTACGCAGCCATTTCATACACACAGTATTTTCGTTTTCTATATACACAGTCATTCCATTTCCATACACACAATCATTCCATTTCCTAAATAGCACTCGTTTTATAGATAGTGAGAGTAATTTTGAGGTTAGTAAATTCTACAAAATAGAAGATATGGGGTTTATTGTTAGGATAGAGCTAATAAGGGTAAAGTATATGGAAGGGTATCCACATCTTAAAGGGATGCTACAGAAGGGAAAATGGTTAAATTTTATTGAGAAATTTGACGATTGCCACAAGGAAATTACCAATTCTTTTGCAAGGTCATTTGATGGCATAGAAGTGGAGATAGGAGATATAAAATTTGCAGTCACAGAATCCTTCATAGAAGAAGAAACAGAACCGTTGAGACATAGAGAAAGATGGTTTAAAAACAAGGAATTTCATGGTGAATCTTGGAAAGTGATCCTTAGAAACCCAAGTATGGATGTTACAATATTTAAAAATGCAATTCCTATTTTAGCACTGAAGAACAAATGGAGTAATATGTTGTTGTTTATTGCAAAAATTCATTACATGTGAAGGAAGATTTGGGTCTATGTATGTTTACCATATATGCTAATTAATGAATTTTTTAGAAAATGGAACCATCAACCTTCCCATATTCCTTCTAAACAGTCTGATAAGGATGGTGACAAATGTCCAAAAGAAAATTGAATCCATGGAAACAACTATGTATCGTCATGGATTAGTGAAAATACTAGTTGAATTCCATTAGAGAAGTATAGGGGATACATGGGAAGATTTCTTGGTAAGAACTTTTTTCTAGGATGCTCCAGAGTCACCTGAGGAGAGTCATGGTAAGAAAAGTAGGAGGAGAAATATTAGCATTAATATTCAAACCTCCTCACAAAAGAATGATGCAAAGACAACTTCTAAACTAGAGGATAGGAAGCAGAAAGGAAAAATGAAATAGAGAGCTGAAGAAATCGATGAAGACATTCATGAACCTTCATCACCACAAGAAGATGAACAATTACTCTTCGAAAGGTTGACCAATATTAAGGAGCAAATCAAGAAAAATAAGGAGATAGGAAATAGGAAGAAGGACACAAGAGAAAAAACCATAAGCTTCCAAAACCTGAGAAGGAGCTCTAGAATCCAAGGTAAGGTGAAGAAGGTAACATCAAAAGAAGCCCAGTTCGTAAACTTAGAAGAAGAAACCCCAGTTCAATCTCCTAACAGTATCCCATCCAAACATAGTCCACAAAGCTCCCCTGTACATAATTTTGAAGATAGCCCAAGCAGAGCTTCTCTTGACATAGATCCAGTACAAAGGAAAATCTATGACTACATAGAGTCATTAGAGTAAAATACTACCTCAATGGATCTAGGATCCTCAACCAATTTAGAGAAACCTGTCAATCCACAAGAACCTCTAACTAGCTCTCTCAAACAAGAAATCTTTGAGTTAGAGATTTTTAACAGGCACATTCAAAAAAGGAAATGAAACCTTGAGGGAATAGAATAAGATGGATATAGAAATTCATGACAACATAATGTTACACACAGGATTATGGTACAAGAAAAATAGGAAGATGAAGAGGAAAGATAGTAAGTTGAGCAGAACACTTATCAACCTCAAATGTAGACTTCGTATGAAGAATCCTAGGATCGCAGTCAGTGCAAAGAGAACTAAGAAAAGGAAGTTGGATGTGCTGTCAGAAGTGTTAAAATAGATGTAATAGGAGACATAATTTCACATTTTTGAAAATTTCATGGGGACATGTAATGATTTTGCAATGGGGGTATGTTGAGCCTCAAAATTACGCTTTCCGTAGCAACTCTTCTCATTCCTTTTCTTCGTTTTCCCAAGAGAAAGATGCATTCTCATCACCAATGACTGGTATATACTATGTTGAGGAGGACATTTAGTTATTTGCATGTTATTCTTTCATGTTTTTATATTTGAATAAATTTTTGTATATTAGGTACAGAACGTAGCCTATTCTGCAGCTAATCAGTTGTTCTGAAGCCACCTTCATGCTCTTTTGGGTTCTAGGTGTCAGAAGGAGAAACTAGCTACATGGGCAACTTGGAAATCATTGTGACATGGACCCTGTCCTATTCACTTAGCCCATATCGACAAAGAAGATGGCATAAGACTACGGTCAATGGATAAGTCAAACGAAGAGACCGAAGTAAAAAGACTCTGTTTTGTGGTTAATTAACACGTTTCATAGTGATGGGAAGTGTTATCCGGAACAACTACCTATACCTATGGACTCCAACGGCCACCTATACAACCAAATCCAACAGTCACCATGTCTTGGATTTATGTCTCTAGCAACCGAGGAAGAAATTCCGCATATCTGTCTTCTACGTGTTTGGCTATAGAATGTTTTTCTCCACAAATAGTTGTATGGTTTTCCTTATAAATACCTGCGTAAATGACCAAAGAAGTTAGTGGTAATAGTGATAGTTTTATTGTGGAATCGAAGTTCTAAGCTCTGTAATTTCTAGGCATTTTGTGTCCCTATTTTTGATATGAAGACTACATGTTTTATGAAAATCTGGAGGAGTTTTCTTGGAGTTGATTGAGAAAGTGTAGCCTACTTAGTTGCAGAGTGCCCCTGCACTGAAGAAGGTTTCATTTCATTTTATTTTTCTTCTTCTTGTTAACTGTAAATTCATCATTTTCTTTCAGAGTTTTTATAATCATTTTTTTACTAACAATGTTTATAATGCAATTTTCATCATTTTCTTATTCATAGTATTCATAATTTAGAGTAGCTTCTATTTTCTTGATCTCTTTCTAGTTTTTATCAGTAATTAGAAAATGAAATTCAGTAATGTAATCTATTTTACTTCATTCATTGTTTTACTAGTCTTTAAATTCTCAATTAGACTGATCAATTCCATTTACTATCTTTGCATTTTATTTTTAGTTTACTGACTCATGGTGTTAATGAATGTTTTTGAAAAACTCTTCAAGTTGATAATTCATCCTAAACTAAGTGGTTGAACATTTCATTTATGCAATGAGTCTTTACTGCATCTCTGTATTTGTTTTCTCTTAGAATAATGAAGTACAGAATTCCTCAAATGTCATCCCAAGAAGACTTTCTCCCAAAATTGAGAGGCATAGTAACTAAATGTTTCATTTAGTTTTATTTATGTAATTAGTTAGACATCAATTGCAAATTTCACTTTCAGTTTTAATTCATGACTTGGAAATAATAGTGAAACAAGAATAGAAACTTTGTTTTCATTTCTTTGTTAAGCTCTACTTCCAACTCTTTCTTAAGATTTGTTTTCATTTTTTTAGAATTTGAATACTCTTTATGAAAGTTAGATTTAAGTTTTTGATAATTACATTGTAAATCATTAGGAACTAAAGACCAAGAGCCCCGAAAACAACATAAAACACTAAAACAATGAAGTAAGAAGGGTTATCTAGCACAAAAAGTGCACTACACTTCATCAGTTTACGATACCCGGATTGATAATTTATGTAGAGAAATTTAGGACAATAAATTGACCAAACAACAATCCCTATGCCATGCTACTGAGAATATATTGGGCCACTGATATGAACAGGGTGATAAATCTAAAGAAGCACAAAATGATTTTTGAGAAAAAGTCATTGCGCATAGTGGTACCTTTAGACCCTGCGGAAGGATTGCACTACACAGAGACAGTGCATGGCAATGAAAGCAACGACAATCTAGACTATATCTACAAGATAACCACTTGGAAATAGGATTGGGTGAATCCTACAATGGATAGTAGGATTTCGTGGGAGTGCAAAAGCTTAGTCCAGGTCCCTTTATAGGTATGTCCCTCCTTGGAACGAGAAAACCAAAGTGCCGAAGGACCTGGATGAAACAAAGAGTTCAATCTAGACCCCACTCCTCCCAGATGACATTGTGTTTGAGGGAACGCACCTAGGCCACGTGACAACCATGAAATTTGTAGACTATGACCTCGTTGACCGTGAGAAGTTCCCGCACCTAGAGACGGAGAACCTATAGAAGTGGAAAACTAAGGGGGCAGTGAAAACATTAGAGCCACGGAAGTGGCTACGCGCTGTGGAAAAGGCTAGGTTGTTGCAATTATTATGGATGCCACATTTCCATCGCACGCCCATCACCATTTTCGTCATGAAGCAGTGACTTTGCCTGGTGCATGATGGGTATCTATGGTTGGAGGATCCTATTCCATGACGGCAGACTTCATTCACTGCATGTCTGATGAGTTCAAGTGGTTCACAGTTCGACTCTGCATGCACGTTGCTATGCGCACTTCCCTATTCCTCGCAGCCTGAGGTGCTGCCTTCACACAACCCTACTAGGGGGCTGAACAATGTTATTACCCAAGTCCTTACTAGTAATCTGATATCAATTGATTAACTTAGCTTATTTGTATGTTTTTAGTTATACTTAACAATATTCACAATTCATACAAGTATGCGCAGTAAAGAAACAATATATTTGCAAATGATATCACACATGTAATAACTCAGAGCAGATACATAGAATTGGAAACAAAACCTTTATTTATTAATCTCTTCTTCGATTACAGACTCGACTCCACCCTGTGCACTCAGCGGTAGGGGTTCGTCCTCTCAGCTGCGAACTCTACTAGACCTCTGCGCACTTAGCTACAGAGCATTTTCCTACTCTATGACTCAAGACACACTTCGACTTAATCCATAAGACATTTCATGCCCATTCTTCATTGGATTGGATCTCTTTACAACTTAGAGCCTCACTCTATTTATACAATCCCATGGTCTACGGACCATGGGTAGGCCAACATTATATTCAAAACTAGGGTGGACAACCCTATATCTCTAACATACATTTTGCACTTGCAATTCACGGAGCTTTACAACAATATCAACTCAAAACTTGGGCTTTGAGCCCCAAAATATGTCGTGGGGGTTTTCCATGCCCAATAGGCCCCCAACACAAACATCGTGACTTTTCCTCGAGTCACTCTTTCAGTGTGGTGATCTTGGCATGGAGTTCCTCCAACTATCCTTAAACTGTGCTCCTCCTACTATCCTTACTTGAGGGGGTTGCACCTGTAACTCGTGTAGCTACGCCCTGAGGGCCCCCAACACAGTCCAGTGCTTCCTGCATAAAATCTTGAAGTGCTTCACTTGTGACATCAGGGACCATCTCGCCATTGTCGTGGACATCAGCTTCGGTTAAGGTGGTTGAATCAATGGAAAACTTCAAGGCCTTGACCTTCTTCCTTGGTCTTGCTTTCTCTGCGATGCATGGGCACTTTAACTATGTTGACGCAGACCCTGGGAGCCTGCTCCCTTCTGCTATTTTTGTTTCTTCTGCCTCCCGCACATGTGAGGACATTGGTTAGTCCTCATAAGCCTCCACTGTTGCTTCTTCTATCGCCTGTGTTTTTTCTGCTTTTGTAGTCTTTTTCCATTCTGTGGCTTTCTGTGTCACTTCCCGTGATGCCTTTTCCTTAGCTATCGTTATTTCCTGCCACCATTTTTTAGCTAATTATGTGATGCACAACTTGGCATTGTCCTTCTTCTTCTATGCTACTACCCTCTCAAGTTTTTCCAAGTCTAGGGCGCGCCATTCTAAAGGCCATGTCTCCAAGATAGTGAAGATGGCATTGTCAGTGGCTATCAATGGGAGCTTCATCCATTGCTTTGTTGTATCCTTGCATGCCCTGATGTATACATTACGCATGTTGGATTTGAACTTTGTAAAACTCTGCAAACTATTGTACACCATAGGTGACAGGCGTGGCCTCCGATTGATCCACTTTCGAATGCTCATCTCCATGAGCACCCAGAAAATTTTGGCGTCACAAATCCGTTTTATGTCCTTTGTGGCCTAGAGCAAAGCGTAATTCGCGGCCGCCGGTAAGTCTCTGTCAATGTTGGGGAATTGACTGTCTTCTAGTAGTTGCCCTGCTATGAGCATGATGGATAACAACAACTGCGTGTAGTGGAAGGTTTTACCCTGCTCCTGGGCTTCGTGACAGTTTTTCAAAAATTCCTTGCAGAGGAATTTGGACCAATTTAACTGGACCCCCTCCCTGAACTGCTTGGCCAATGCGACCAGTGGCGCGAGTACCTCATCAATGCGGCACTTCCTCATAACCTTTCCAGCAAAGAGTTGGGTTGTTACATGTACCCCTTTTTCCTTGGTTCTGGAGATGGCGTAGCCACTCTTCTTCTTCTCCAACTTCTATTTTGCCTTCATGGCTTCTGCGAGAGCCAAATCTCTGCCCTTTCCTTCAGCTATGGTAGCAGAGTCCTTTCCTTTTTAGGGAAGTTCATAAATGTGGTGAATGAGGTCTGTCGTGATGGGAAGAGGCTCATCCAGCCATAGATACCCATCATGCACCAAGAAGAGCAGCTGGATGATGTCAAAAATGGTGATGGGCGCACGGTGGAAATGTGGTATCCATAATAAGTGCAACAATCCAACATTTTCCACACCACGCAGCCACTTTCATGGCTCTAACATTATCATTGTGCACTTAGTGTTCTGCTTCATTAGGTTCCCAATCTCTAGGTGTAGGAACTTCTCACGGTCAGTGAGGTCCCAGTATTCAAATTTCATGGTTGGCACGTGGCCTAGGTGCGTGCCCTCAAGCACACTGCCATCTGGGAAGAGAGGGGTCTAGAGTGAACTCTTCATTTCATCCAGGTCCTTTGTTACTTTGGTTTTCCCTATCCACGTAGGGACAATACCCATTCCTTGTAGCCTGAGATGCTACCTTCACGCAGCCCTACTCGAGGACTGAATAGTGTTATTACCCAAGTCCTTACTAGTAATCTGATATTATTTGATTAACTTAGCTTATTTTTATGTTTTCAGTTATACTTAACAATATTCACAATTCATACAAGTGTGCATGCCCATCACCATTTTCTTCATTAGGAAACTGCTTTTCCTGGTGCATGATGGGTATCTATGGCTAGAGGATCCTATTCCATCACAGCAGACCTCATTCACCACATGTCTAATGAGTTCAAGTGGTTGACGGTTCAACTCTGCGTGCACGTTGCTACGCGCACTTACCTGTTCCTCGCAACCAGAGGTGTTGCCTTCACACAGTCCTACTCGGGGGCTAAATAGTGTTATTACCCAAGTCATTACTAGTAATTCAATATCAATTGATTAACTTAGCTTATTTGTATGTTTTCAATTATACTTAACAATATTCACAATTCATACAAGTATGCACAGTAAAGAAACAATATATTCTCAAATGATATCACACATGTAATAACTCAGAACAGATGCACAAAATTGGTAACAAAACCATTCTTTATTAATCTCTTCTTCGATTATAGACTCGACTCCACCTTGCGCACTCAGCTGCAGGGGTCCACGCACTGAGCTACGGACTATACTAGGCCTCTGCGCACTCAGCTGTAGAGCCTTTTCCTACTCTATTACTCAAGACACACTTCACACTTCAACTTAATCTCTAAGACCTTTCATGCACATTCCTTATTGGATTTCTTTACAACTTAGAGCCTCACTCTATTTATACAATCCCATGGTCCGCAAACCATGGGTAGGCTGACCATATATTCAAAACTAGGGCAGACAGCCGTATGACTCTAACATACATTTCATGTCACTGATTCACGGAGCTTTACAACAATATCAACTCAAAACTTGGGCTTTGAGCCCCAAAACATGTCGGGGGGGGATTCCATGCCCAACAAGCCCCCAACAAAAACATTATGACTTGCCCTCGAGTCACTCTATCAGCGTGGCAATCTTGGCACAGAGTCCCTCCAACTATTCTCGAATGGTACTAATGTCTGTAGCACACTGAGCTACTCCTTCTTGAAACCACTACATCCGTTCTTCTAATACCTCTATGTCCAGCGTGCTTCCCTGCATCTACCCGTGCGTCCTGTGTATGTGTGGGAGCTTTCTTTCAATATTCACCATGATTATGAAGGCCTCATCAATCCATGGCTAAACACGTGCTTTGAGAATTTTTTCCTTATTTTGTGTCATGTCTACCTTCTCCTTCAGTGCCTTAGCTTGCTACATTCTCGCAAGTTGCTGAGTGAGGATGACTGTCTATGCAATTCCTCAGACACTGTCATATTGCTACTGGAGTTCTCGCGCCTCTGTCTCCAGGCACTAGATGTTGGGGTCCTCCTACAAAGTCATTAGGACTTCTAGTTCTTGTTCCAACATGTCGGTGTAGTCGTGCACTAAACCTCTAATTTCTGCCAATCCTGCTGCAATAACGCTAGTGTGATGTTCTTTGATTTCTAAGGGAGTGGAAGGCTGTGCCTTCAATTGGAGCTTAGTGATCTGAAGATTCATCTCCATCTAAACCTTTTTTGTTTCTTCCCTGGCCTCGCAGACTCTGGTTGCCAATTTGTGGATCCACACCTCTACCAGTAGATCTGCTGGGATGGCCAGCTCTGGGGTGCATCGACAAGCTTCATATACCATCTGCTCCAAGTGTCATGGTGGTGTGGTATGCATAGGAGAAGAAATTAATCAAGTCTCTCCGATGAAGCTTTTGCACCATAGCAAGGCTGTGAAGGGACTGCAGGAACTCATCACTAGGTGCACTAGGTCAGGAGAATTGCACATAGTCTGGAAGCTCAGGAAGCACACAACGTGAATAGGAAGGGAGATGAGATTGACTCCACAAATCAAGGAATATGAAATGGATCAAGTGATATTGGATTTAGGATCAGACGCGAACATACTGCCAAAGCACACATGGGAGTGCATGGGTAGGCCCACATTGCAATGGTCCCCTATTCAATTACGAATGGCCAACCAGTGAAAGATCCTACCCATGGGAATATGACAAGGAATAATGGTAGACATTGAAGGTGCGAGTGCACTTGGAGTTTTTGAAGTGATGAAGATTTTCGATGACAACTCTCCCTATCTCACACTACTGGGAATAGATTGGGCCACATATATGAATGGGGTGATAAATCTGAAGAACTGCAAAATGATTTTTGAGAAAAAGTCACTGCACATAGTGGTACCTTTAGACCCTACGGAAGGATCATGCTACACAAAGATAGTGTGTGACGATGATCTAGACTGTATCTACAAGATAACCGCTCGAAAACTGGATTGGGTGACTCCTACAGCGGATGGCAGGATTTCGTGGGAGCATGAAAGCCTAGCCCAGGTGCCTTTATAGGTATGTCCCTCCTTGGAAATGGAAAACCAAAGTGCCAAAGGACCTGGATGAAATGAACAGTTGACTCCATACCCCACTCCTCCCAGATGGCATTGTGTTTGGGGGCATGCACCTAGGCCGCGTTCCAACCATGAAATTTGTAGAGTATGACCTCATTGACTGTGAGACGTTCCCACAACTAGAGACCAGGAACCTAATGAAGTAGAACACTAAGGGGGTAGTGAAAATGTTAGAGTCACGGAAGTGGCTACGCGGTGTAGAAAAGGCTACGTTGTTGCACTTATTATGGATATGACATTTCCCCTGCATGCCCATCACCATTTTCTTCATTAGGCAACTGCTTTGCCTGGTGCATGATGGGTATCTATGGCCAGAGGATCCTATTCCATCACAACAGACCTCATTCACCGCATGTCTAATGAGTTCAAGTGGTTGACGGTTCAACTCCGCGTGCACGTTGCTACCCGCACTTACCTGTTCCTCGCAACCTGAGGTGTTGCCTTCACACAGTCCTACTCGGGGGCTAAATAGTGTTATTACCCAAGTCATTACTAGTAATTCGATATCAATTGATTGACTTAGATTATTTGTATGTTTTCAATTATACTTAACAATATTCACAATTCATACAAGTATGCACAGTAAAGAAACAATATATTCTCAAATGATATCACACATGTAATAACTCAGAACAAATACACAGAATTGGTAACAAAACCTTTATTTATTAATATCTTCTTCGATTACAGACTCGACTCCACCCTACGCACTCAGCTACGAACTCTACTAGGCCTCTGTGCACTCAGCTGTAGAGCCTATTCCTACTCTATGATGCAAGACACACTTTGCACTTTGACTTAATCTCTAAGACCTTTCATGCCCATTCTTCATTAGATTGGATCTTTTTACAACTCAGAGCCTCACTCTATTTATATAATCCCATGGTCCATGGACCATGGGTACGCCAACCTTATATTAAAAACTAGGGTGGACATCCCTATGTCTCTAACATACATTTTGCACCCACAATTCACGGAGCTTTACAAAAATATCAACTCAAAACTTGGGTTTTGAGCCCCAAAACATGCCATGGGGGTTTTCCATGCCCAACAGGAGCACCCTGAGGGCCCCCAACAAATTTTGGTGCTCCTACATAAAATCCTGAAGCACTTCACTTGTGACATCAAGGACAGTCTCATCGATATCATGGAGATCACCTTCGGTTAAGGTAATCGAGTCAATGGAAAATTTCGAGGCCTTGACCTTCTTCCTTGGTCCTACTCTCTTTGCGATGAGTGGGTACTTTAACTGTGTGGATGTGGCCCCTGGGTCCCTACTCCCTTCTGCTATTTTTGTTTCTTCTACTTCCTGCCCATGTGAGGACGTTGGTTGGTCCTCATCCACCTTCACTATTACTTCTTCTGTTGCCTATGCTATTACTGTTTCTACAATCCTTTTCTGTTCTGTGACTTTCTATGTCGCTTCCCGTGCTACCTTTTCCTTAGCGGCCACTGTTTCCTACCACCTATTTTCAGCCAATTGTGTGATGCACAACTTGGCATCATCCTTCTTCTTTTGTGCTACTACCTTCTCAAGTTTTACCAAGTCTAGGGTGCGCCATTCTAGAGGCCATGTCTCCAAGACAGTGAAGATGGCATGGTCAGTGGCTATAAATGGGAGCTTCGTCCACTGCTTTGTTGTATCCTTACGCACCTTGATGTATACATTATGAATGTTGGATTTGAACTTTACAAAACTCTGTAGACTATTGTACACCGTAGGTAACATGCGTGACCTTTTATTGATCCACATCCGGATGCTCATCTCCATCAGCACCCAGAAAATTTTGGTGTCGCGAATCCGTTTTGCATCCTTTGTGGCCTAGAGAAAAGTGTACTTTGCAGCCTTTGGTAAGTCTCTATCAATGTTGGGGAATTGACTGTCTTATAGTAGTTCCGCTGCTATGAGCATGATGGATAACAACAACCATGCGTAGTGGAAGGTTTTACCCTGCTCCTTAGCTTCGCGACAGTTTCTCAAAAATTCCTTGCAGAGGAATTTGGACCAGTTGAACTAGACCCCCTCCCCACACTAATTGGCCAGTGTGACCACTAGCACCGGTACCTCATTAGTGCGACGCTTCCTCATAAATTTTCTGGTTGGGAGTTGAGTTGCTATGTGTACCCATTTGTCCTTGGTGCTGGAGATGGCGTAGCCTCTCTTCTTCTTCTCCAGCTTGCATTTTGTCTTCATGGCTTCTACGAGATCCAAATTGCTGCCCTTTCCTTTGGCTATGATCGTGAGGTCCTTTCCTTTAAAGGGAAGCTAAGAAATGTGGTGAATGAGATCTGTTGTGATGGGAATAGGCTCATCCAGCCATAGATACCCATCATGCACTAGGCAGACTAGCTGCCTGATGATGAAAATGGTGATGAACGCGTGGTGGAAATATGGTATCCATAATAAGTGCAGCAAACTAGCCTTTTCCACACCACACAACCACTTCCGTGGTGCTAACATTATCACCACCCCCTCATTGTTCTACTTCATTAGGTTCTCAGTCTCTAGGTGCGGGAACTTCCCACGGTCAGCGAGGTACCAGTATTTAAATTTCATGGTTGGCACACAGCCTTGGTACGTGCCCTCAAACACAATGCCATCTGGGATGAGCGGGGTCTGGAGTGAACTCTTCATTTCGTCCAAGTCCTTTGTTACTTTGGTTTTCCCTTTCCATGGAGGGACAATACCCGTTCCTCACAACCTAAGGTTTTGCCTTCACACATCCGTACTGGAGGGCTGAACAGTGTTATTACCCAAGTCCTTACTACTAATCCGATTTTAGTTGATTAACTTAGCTTATTTATATGTTTTCAGTTATACTTAACAATATTCACAATTCATACAAGTGTGCATAGTAAAGAAACAGTACATTTGCAAATGATATCACACATGTAATTACTCAGAACATATACAAAGAATTAGTAACAATACCTTTCTTTATTAATCTCTTCTTTGATTACAAACTCAACTCCACCCTGAGCCCTCAACTGCAGGGGTTCACGCACTCAGCTGTGGACTATACTAGGCCTCCATGCACTTAGCTACAGAGCCTTTTTCTACTCTATGACTCAAGACACTTCGCACATCGACATAATCTCTAAGACCTTTCATGCCCATTCTTCATTGGATTTCATTACAACTTAAAGCCTCGCTCTGTTTATACAATCCCATGGTCTACAGAACATGGATAGGCTGACCATATATTCAAAACTAGGGCGGACAACCCTATGACTCTAACATACATTTCAAGTTAGCGATTCATGGAGCTTTACAACAATATCAACTCAAAACTTGGGCTTTGAACCCCAAAACATGTCATGGGGAGATTCCATGCCCAACAGGCCCCCAACACAAACATCGTGACTTTCCCTTGAGTCACTCTATCGACATGGCAATCTTGGCGCAGAGTCCCTCCAATTGTTCTCGAACAGTACTGATGTCTGCAATGCATTGAGCTACTGCTTGTTGAAACTACTACATCCATTCTTCTAAGACCTCTATGTCTAGTGTGCTTCCCTGCATCTCTGCGTGAATCCCCTATATGTGCATAAGCTTTCCTTCAATATTTTCCATGATTGTTAAGGCCTCATCAATCCCTGGCTGAACTTTTGCTTTGAGAATTGCTTCCTTATTTTGCGCAGTGTCCACCTGCTCCTTTAGTGCCTTAGCTTGCTGCATCCTCGCAAGCCGCCGAGTGAGGACGACTATATGCACAGTTTCTTAGACACTCTTGTATTGCTACTAGAGTTCTCACACCTCTGTCTCTATGCACTAAATTTTTTGGTCCTCCTGCAAACTCCTCACAACTTCCAGTTCTTGTTCCAACATTCCAGTGCAGTCACGCACTACACCTCCAATTTTTTCCAATCCTACTGCAATAGTTCTAGCGCGATCTTCTCTACCTTCTGAGGTAGTGGAAGGTTGTGCCTTCAACTGCAGCTCAGCGATCTAAAGATTCATCTCCAACTGAACATTTTTCATTTCTTCCCCGGCCTCACGGGCTCCGGTTGCCAATTTGTGGATCTGCACCTCTATCGGTAGATCTGCTAGGATGGCCAAATCTGGGGCACATCAGCAAGCTTCATCTACCATTTGCTCCAAGTGTCATGGTGGTGGGGTATGCATAGGAGAAGAAATTAATCGAGTCTTGATGGTGAAGCTTCTGCACAAAAGCAAGGATATGAAGGGACTGCAAGAACTCATCACTAGGTGCACTGGGCCAAGAGAACTGTGCGTAGTCTGGAAGCTCGAGAAGCACACAACGTGAATAGGAAGGGAGATGAGATCGACTGCACAAATCGGGGAATATGAAATGGATCAAGTGATTTTGGATTTAGGATCGAATGTGAACATATTGCCAAAGCACACATGGGAGTGCATGGGTAGGCCTATGTTGCAATGGTCTACTATTCAATTATGAATGGCCAACCAACAAAAGATCCTATTGATGGGAAGATTGTAGGGAATAATGATAGACATCAAAGGTGCGAGCGCACTTGCAGATTTT
>Ga0068628_1000228_pt1 | contig 16903 bp, 19 predicted proteins | sample InSIn2gowninarea_FD_77431 | JGI IMG/M metagenome (GOLD analysis project Ga0068628, IMG submission 77431) | Clean room microbial communities from NASA Spacecraft Assembly Facility at Jet Propulsion Laboratory, Pasadena, California, USA -... ... | reverse complement strand
TTCTTGTACCATTTTTTGTTTTTCTGTAGCAATTATGTTCTTCCTGTAGAAAAATTTTCTCTTCCTATAGCAGCTAATATTTGGATGCCAAGAGGTAGTGGGTATACCTTTTATTTTTTTATTTTTGTTCCTTTATTATTTCTTTTATTATTTTACAATTTTTCTCTCTTTCTTCATTGCATGAAAAATAAAATCAGTGTGTTTTTTTTGTTAACTAAAGTGACCCTCACTTACCCCTTCGCACTCCTCATCCTCCATCGTGACTAAATGATTGCATCCCACTTTCTCAAGTCCTCTTCACTTATGTCTTGTCCTCTCCCCATATGCAGGTGTCATGGTGGAAAAATTAAGTTAACTACTAGATAAGGCCGAGGCTTCTCTTCTACTAAGTTTGTCTATAAAAACATTTCCCTTCATACACTTACAACATTTTTGGAGCTAAAATAAGTCTGTAGGAGAGGTTTTGAGGATTTCATACCTGGGCCTTACCTTTGATGTATTTTTATAGGTGATATTGAGGTTGTTGATATAATTGTTGAAGCTACCTTTGGTGGTTCTAAAGCTAATAGTGATGATCCTTTAATGGTTACATGATGCTTTTGAATAAACGTAATAGCTTATCTTTTGGCTTCTTGAGGTGTCATCTTCTAATTCTTATTACTCCTTGTATTTGCTTTGAAATGTGCTTGACTGATCGAAGTTGGCACTATAGGTCTTGTTGATGGTGGATCAAGTTGATGTTGTTGGAGATGATCACTGACTCTGTAGAATCCCTGCAAAAGTTTTGTGGATTCCCAAGATCAAGGAAATGATCCTCAATTCTTCATGTTGGTCAATTCTTTATTCCGATGCTTCCAAGTGCTTTTGATTGTGGTTCTAGAGGGCTTGGGTAGACTGCTATAGGACTATGTGTATTCCTGTAGCAGCCACATAGACCCTCCTAGGATCTTTTTTCCTTTAGGTGATACCTTTAAAAACACTGATAATTCATGAGTAATTTGTTGACAAGGATCAAGGGACTTTTTTGTGGTGGAAGGAATGGAAGAAGGGGTGAAAATGAGTTCTTTTCATGGACAAAGATGAAAAGGAGAGTGGAGAAGAGGTCAAGTTGTGTGGAAAATGAATGATGAGGATATGGTGGCCCCCTAATCTTGTTCCTAGATGAAAAACATAAGATATGAACCCTTTTTCCATGCCAACCACACTCTTGTAGCAATTCTGGTCACTCCTGTAGAAATTTTGGAATGTTGTTTTATCCAAATTATTTTATCCATATCTCCCAAATGGTAGATTGGATTGACTTGAAATTTGGTGAATATGTTTCCATAATCCTTATGCATCTCCCTACCAAAAATATTGGTCAATGGATGCACGAATATTGAGAAAAAATAAAAATGGTTGTAGGTGATGGAGGCCAATTTCTTGAAACATGTGCACTAGAATTTGCTGAAATTCCTTGAACATGTTACCGTCATCCATATGCATCTCCCGATGAAAGGGATCAACCAATGGATGAATGATGTTTGAGATATGGTAAAAGAAATTTATGCCTTGTGTATTTTGGCCTCCTGTAGCATTTTAGGACAACGATTGAAATGAATGGGAAAGGCTTAGGAATTATGGGTTGATGTTAGAAATGGATGAGGGTGATGGATTGACATGCCCTTGGTCCTTCAGAAGGTAAGAAGCCCAAGGTTGATTGTTTTTTACTTTTTTCTTTCCTCATTGCTCATTTATTTATTTTTCTATTTTTGTGGTGCTAGCTTAATTCTTTTCTTTATGCAGGGGGAGTACATGTTGACACCTAATTATAGCGATTGGGTGAACAACTGTAATTAGTGTAAATAAATAATAGAGGAAATGGCGAGTGATCGATAGATGAACTGAACAGTCTCTCCCTCTTGTATATAATAATGAACAACCTAAATGAATAATACAATTATACTTGAGGAGTTACCTCCTGGCCTGACATGGTATCAGAGCCAGCTCCCAAAATTAGCTTTTGTGTTGTAATTCCTTGTATTAGTTTTCTACCATATTTTGTCCCTCTATTCTCTACGCTCTCTCGCATATTATCTATGCTCTCTGGGATTTTTTCCATATGGTATTTTTTAATCATTGTCTACACCCTCTGTGCTCCCTGGGCTATGCATAATTGTCCTCCTGTGTTTTCTCTTCCCTCATAACAATCGAGGATTGAAACCTATATTGTTGGAGGAATAATTTTATGGTATGTCGATTTTTGTGTCGTGCCTCTCAAAAAAATTTTAATGAATGGTAGCCACCACTATGTTTAAGTGGCATCATATATTTTCATATTGTTCTAGAAAGATGAGGTCGAGAATCGACCAGCGGATGGAATCATGACAGTTCCAACAGCCACCATGGACAACAAAAATGCCGCTACGAGAGCATGGACATGAAAGAGCGGTAAAACAATGACAATCAAGTCGGAGAATGAAAGCTCATACATGTTTATGATGTGTTTTTAATACACCACTATGTGTTTTAATACATCACTACCACTCTCGTTTTAATACATTGTTGTTTTTTTTAATACATCACTTTTTAATGCATGCACTAGCCTCCATATAACTCGGTTCATTGAATCACCCCTCCTCCATATACCCCGCCCAAACCTAAATATGTGGCTTCCAAACGCTGATCTATATACCACCATTGTATAAGGTTTTTAATTGCAGGTCCACATACCACACTCCTCCGCCATATATACCTATGATATTTACATATCATAATAATATTTTTACATTTTTGTCTACACATCAAGTGCAAATTTTTGCCAGTAGAAGAGAATTTTTTTTTACATAGTACACATTTAAATGCTTGATCTCTATAGTTGGAGTGGTTCTCACCAGAAAAGAGAACTATCCAGAATGGTCGTGGAAAATCAAACACACTCTCATTTTTAATGAGTTGTGGAAAGGAGTGTGTGTTGGAAACGGAGACAAAGAGCCAAAACAACCTACCTCAGACAAGGAATTTACCATTTGGGAAAATAAGAATAGCAAGGCTTATGCATTGATTACAACATCAGTAAATGAAGAGGTGAGTCGCCATATTTTTTCCATTTTCAAATCCTTTTGAAGCCTTACAAAAACTGAAGGAACTCTATGACTCACATTTTGCACTTGAAGTTGTTCAACTCATGATTAAACTATTCACCCTTGAATTACAAAATGATGATCTTCTTTCTCTTGTGTCAAAAGTAAAATATATTATGCATGATATCAAAGTCACTAATGTTGAATTGGATATTCCTCTGATTGCTTTTCTCAAGGCACTTTATCCCACTTAAATTATTTGGAGTCATTGCAAGCAAATGGAAACCACAAAGATATTACCTTTGACTCTCTTGTGAAAAAATTTTCTGAAAGAGAGAAAGATTTTGGAAAGAAAACAACTCAGTTTTCTGAAGAGGTTTTCTGTCTTGCACATAGAGAGAAGATTCTTTCTCAATATTCTTCCAGAGGAAGAGGTGGTCAAAGAGGAATAGGAATAAATTTTAAATGCATGGTGGGCAGACACTCTCAAGGATAAAAGTCGGATTTACACTGCATACGCTACAAAAGAGATGGATCGCATGATGCATCAACATGAAAGTTTCCTTGGGACAGAATTGACCAGGAAAGAAACCAAACCAAAGGTAAAACTAATGACAAAGAGAAAGGTAAATCACCTGAATCCACTCACTATTTTGTGGCACACTGTAATATTGAAGTAAATGAAAAATTATTTAATGCTTCACTTGCTTCTTGGAAAAATTAGTGCTTGCTTGATTCAGGAGCAACCTGCCACATGACTTTTAGAAGAGATTTATTTGAAGAATTTACTGACAACATTGATGGAATAGTATACTTTGCAAACAAATCAAAACTCAAGCCATCAGGGCTTGGCACAATCAGGCTTAAATTTCCTGGTCTTCCAGACTTTCTTCTGCATCATGTTCTATATCTCCCATAGCTGACGAGAAACTTGTTGTCCTTGATCCATATCTGCCAGCAAGTACACCCCATTCATATGTTTGATGGCAAGATTGAAGTGAGAAAAGCATCAGACGACTCACTTGTCATGATGGGGATAGAAGAAGAAAGGCTTCTCAAGCTGCAGGGTACCTCTGTTTGTGCACAAAATCTCTCATACAATTCTCATTATGAAGAAGGTACATTTCAATCATGTTTATTATGGCATGCTAGATTTTGATACTTGAACTATGACAACCTCCGCTTGTTAAAGAAAATTGGTGTTACTGGTTTGCATGCAATTCCTAAGAAACTTAAGCAACGTGATGCTTGAATTCTAGGAAAGCATAGCAAAGAGTCTTTTCATGATTCACATTCCAGAGCGCATAGAAAACTTGAACACATTCTTTCAGATTTATGTGGTCCAATGCCTGTTCCTTCTGCAAATGGAGATAAATATCTGATGACATTTATTGATGACTACATAAGAATGTGTTGGGTTTATTTATTGAAGAACAAATCTGATGCTTTTCAAACATTCAAGAACTTTCGTACATGGATTAAAAATTATGCACAATCTCATATTGGCTCTATTTTCATTGATAATGGAAAAGAATACACTTCAAATGAATTTGAAAACTATCTTCGCCAACATGGGATCAAAATAAAAAAACTGTGCCTTATAATCCCCAATAGAACGGAGTAGCTGAAAGAATGAATAGGACAATCTTAAATATGGTGTGCTCCATGATGTTTTTCAAAAATGTAAAATTGATGTTTTGGGCTGATGCAGTTCTATGTGTTGTATATGTAAAGAATAGATGTCCATCTAATACTATTAGAAACAAGACTCCTTATGAAATGTGGTATGGGCACATTCCTTCGGTAAAGCATCTCAGGGTCTTTGGTTCCACATTTTATGCCTTGATACCAAAGGTACATAGAAACAAACTTGGTGCAAGAAGTCATAAGTGTATCTTCCTAGGGTATGTAAACACCTCCAAAGCATATTGTCTCTATGATGAAATCAATAAAAAGTTTGTTGTATCTAGAGATGTAATCTTTCTTGAATCATCCAAAACTGACAATGTTATTGAGCAACAACTTGATCGCTTGGATAGATTCACAAATGCAAAATCATTTCAAGAATTTGATAATTAGATTCCACATCTTGAAGGGGGGATTCTTATACTAGACCAACCTATGGAATCTTCTTCTGAAGAACTCTCTCCCCCGAATGAAACTCCAACAATGGATGATACTTTGGGTGATGTGATTGACATAATTGGGAGACTCAATCTTGATTCAGTCCCGACTCAATCAACGGAGTAGCCCGGACCATCCAAGAAAGGTCCCCCAAAGTGGCTGACAAAGACACTTGAAAGTGTTCATCCTGATGAGGTTGGAAAGACAGGAACTAGAAATTTAAACCGGCCAAATGGAGGTGATGTAGATGACTCTGATTCACTTATTGATATGGATGTTTCTTATGATTGTGAATTGAATTTGTCTACATATTTTGAACCAACTTCCTTCAAAGAAGTTGCTTCTCATTATGAATGGAAAGAAGCAATGAAAAAGGAGTATGATGCCTTAATAAAGAATGGCACTTGGAAGCTGGTTGATCCTCCATTGGGAACCAAACCAATTAGTTGCAAGTGGGTCTATGAGAACAAGTATAAAGCCAATGGCTCACTTGACAAGCACAAAGCCAAGCTTGTGGCAAAAGTTTTTGCACAGAAGGAAGAGGTCGATTATGAGGATACTTTTTCCCCCACAACAAAATGGGCTACCATCTGGACACTCTTTTCCGTAACAGCTCACAACGGTTGGAAAGTCCATCAAATGGATGTAAAAACTTCTTTCTTGAATGGAGATCTAAAAGAGAATGTTTTTATGTCCTAGCCTGAAGGATTTGCTATAAAAGGACATGAACATAAAGTATTAAAACTTGTGAAATCCTTGTATGGTCTCAAACAAGCACCGTGAGCCTTGTATGAAAAAATAATTGAGCATCTTCTGAAAATCAATCTCAAACATTATGGTCTTGATGATGCAACTTTGTTTGTCAAGAAGGTTGGAAAAACAGTTGTATATCCTGTGGTATATGTAGATGATATTTTGATGACAGGGAACAATGAGAGCTACATTGCATCCAGAAAGAAGGAATTGAGGAAAGGTTTTGAAATGACTGATTGGGCTATGTTCATTACTATCTTGGTATTGAAGTAACTCAACATCCAAAGTCCATATTCATTCTGAAAAGAAGTACATTGGAGATATGTTGAACAGAATTGGCATGACTGAATGCAATCCTTTGACTACTCCAATGGAACAAAACTTAAAGCTCACATCCATTGAAGGAAAAGAATTTCAGGATGCAGCAAAGTATAGACAACTTGTAGGAAGTCTCAACTACCTAAATACTACCAGACCAGACATTTCATTTGAATCCTCTCTAGGTTTATGCAAAAACCTTGTGATGGACATTGGTTTGTTGCAAAAAGAGTTCTAAAGTACTTGAATGGAACTCAAGACTATGGAATCAAGTATACATAGGTGGGTGACTTCAACTTGATTAGATACTCTGATTTAGACTTTGATGGAGACAAAGAAACTGGGGTATCTACCTTGGGTTATGCTATGAGTCTTGGATCAAGAGCTGTCTCCTGGAGATCATGCAAAAAATAAATTCCAACAAATTCCACAACAAAGGAAGAATATGTGGTAGCAGCTGAGGCAACAAAAGAAATTGTGTGACTCAGGAAAATTCTTGAAGATTTGCAGGTAAAACAAGTACGATCGACTCCACTCATGATTAACAATACCTCAGCAATAAACTTGGCCAAGAAACCAAAGTTCCATGATCGAATGAAGAACATCAATACAAAATATCATTTGATTCAACATCATGTTGAGGCCAAAACACTCCATCTTTGTCATTGTTTCATTAATGAACAAATTGCAGGCACCTTCACCAAAGTGCTTAGAAGAGAAAATATTGAAATATTTAGAACGATGCTTGGACTCACCAACATCCCTTCAGATTAAGGGTGGGAATGTTGACACCTAATCATAGAGATTGGTTGAACAGTTGTAATTAGTGTAAATAAATAATAGAGGAAATGGAGATTCACCAGGAGATGAACTGAACAGTCACTCCCACTTGTATATAATAATGAACAACCTAAATGAATAATTCAATTACATTTGAGGAGTTACCTACTGGACTGACAGTACATGCATGCAAAAATATATGCAACTAAAAAAAATAAATTATTTGATTGTTTTTTTCCATTTTTTCCCCTTTTTTTTTTAGGCCTATTAGCTACCTCAATGAGGTTTTCAACTAGTAGGTCTACCTAGGCGCCTCAAAGGAGATTTTCACATATGACATTTTCATTTTCTTTTCTTTCCAACCCACTAACTGCCTCAAGGATGTTTTCAATCAATGTGTCAATCTCAAATGCCTCAAAAGAGGTTTTCACGTGAGATTTTAATGTTTCCATTATTTTATTTTCCTATTTTTCATTTTTTTCTTTCTATTCCTCTATCCTACCCTACTTCAAAAAAAAAAAATCTCTTTCAAGTGTAGGAATACTTCCAATGGATCCATGTGCATAACAGGATGACAGATAAACTCATGTGTAGGTTCAAAACATATGCTTCGACATGTACCCGAATATTAGAGACAAAATTCTTTGACTTTGATGATATCAAGAACTGTTGAAGAAGAGAGTGATGCTCCATCTTGTTGATTTTCTAGAACCATAAATCAATATAGTTTTGATTCCCTTGGTTCTCCTTCTCATCTGACTTATTCTTCATGTCTTCTTTTTCTATTCCATTCAAATCTTCTAGATTTTGAAAATTAGTCCATTGCACACATAAAGGATATGATGGTAAGCATCTAAACAACTCTTCAATCTTAGACTCTAATGATTGCTCTCCATAAAATGTGATACATGATTCTTTTGGATATTCTTCTTCTAGATGTTGTTCTTCAATGACATCAAGATAATATCTTTTTTGCAATACTATTCCTGAACTAAGATGAATACCATTTAGATCAAGAGGAATTGTTTCGAAATATTGTCCTCAACATTGTTAATGGGTTGAGATAGTAGATCGTTTGGGTGCGAAAATGGTTGTACGGGTAGTTAACTGTGAGTGGATATTTGAGATGGATGTGTTTGAGGTTGTGGTTGTGGTGGAGGTGGATGGTATGGAGGAGGATATTGAGGAAAATATTGAGGATATTGTGGATTTCTCCCATAAGGTTCTTTCCAACCTTGTTGCCAAGATTGGTTTTGGGGTTGAGATGGCTAAGGTTGCCAAGGAAGGGTGTGTTCCAATTACTTTGAGATGGATGTGCATAACCTTGAAATTGTGAATTAGGTTCTTGCAACATATCAGGTTGACTAGGCTACTGTGGTCTTCTTTGAGCTACATAACATAGTTTCTTTGGTGATTGACTTGCTCCATTGTCCTATTTATTTCGATTGCAGATTTTGTGAATATTGATATATAGGAATAAGGTCAAATAATTTATTTACTTAACTCTTATTCAATAGTTTCCAAAATGAAATCTAGTTAAATGTATTTTTTAGATTCTAGGAAAGAAAGGTTTTCACTCTTTGCTGGGAAATAAAGGTTTTCACTCTGTTTGTCTGATCTTTTCCATAACCTCTTAATGTTGCATACTCGTGTGTACAATAACACAGCTGATCCTTGTGGACTAATTTACATTACCATTGGAGATGGAGGAAACTGTGAAGGGCTTGCTTTATAGCATGTCTAGTAATCACCATTCTCTATTGGCATTATGATACATATGTTGTACTTGATGGCAACCCACTCATCTCAGATGATAAATTATAGTGCAGCAAAGTTCACGCACTTTCATGAAGATAAAATTTTCTTTCATGTAGAGAAAAGTTCACGCACTTTCATGCACAGAAAAGTTTCTTTCATGTAGAGAAAAGTTCACGCACTTTCATGCAGAGAAAAGTTTCTTTCATGTAGAGAAAAGTTCACGCACTTTCATGCAGAGAAAATTTTCTTTCATGTAGAGAAAAGTTCACGCACTTTCATGCAGAGAAAAGTTCCTTTCATGAAGAGAAAAGTTCATGCACTTTCATGCATAGAAAAGTTCACGCAATTTCATGGTTGGTTCATGGTATTAGTCTAACAGTTTTTGATCCTATGGTTTTGGTCTGTGGTATTGCATCCAAAAGTGTTGATCTCACGCACTTTCATGGTTGGTTCATGGTATTAGTCTGACAGTTTTTGATCCTATGGTTTTGGTCCGTGGTATTGCATCCAAAAGTGTTGATCTCACGCACTTTCATGGTTGGTTCATGGTATTAGTCTGAGAGTTTTTTATCCTATGGTTTTGGACCGTGGTATTGTGGAAGGCCTAAGACTATAAAGGGGGAAGGAGATCATTTGGCAAAGTATCTTCTGAATTATTGAATATCTGATAAAGTGCTAGATCTGGAATACTGTGATTGGGTTATGGTGCAGATCTAGATTTGAGCTAAAGAGGGATCTCTACGGTTGATGGAGAACAAGATCTAAGGATAGATCAGGATCAAATGGTTTGAAATGAACTATCTCTATATAGTTGATTATGCTTATTCTAGATCTATATATTGATGCTTGTAATGATATGAACTGGGTATAACTTAATTTTGAAATCGCTGCAGGTCATGATTGAATATTTATAGATCTGTACGTGGGTTGGCTTTGGTGAAAGCACATATGTACGCAGGTTTGGGTCATTGTAGTAGCGTATACCATTTGAGCTATGATGTTTAAAGTTACAGCTAGTTTTGGTTGTTGATGTGTTCTGATGATTGTTTAATGGTGTCAGTATTCTACATATTCAGTTTGATTGATTGTGTTTAGCCTCAGTGTTGATGGATGAGATCTACTAATGGATCAGGATCATAATGACTCATATTTATGTGATCTAATGGACTAGATCGGGTTTCTAACACACATATTATCCTTGTATAAGTAATAATCTGGATATGTCTGAAGTCAGGAAGTGCATCAAGTTATAAGTAAGTAATTGATGACATATACGCTGGTTCACTTTGCTGAAGTTGCGTATACACGCAGGTTCAGAACTTCCAAGTAGCGTATACACTCTGATGCATGTTTTTGATGATACAGTTGGATCTGGTTATTATTGCAGAGTTCTGTTGTCTGTTATGTGACTGTGTTGATTGACAGTGTTACAATATTGGATAAATCAGAGATTGATGATGCAAGTGTAGTTGATGGGTTTTGCAATAGTGATTTTTCCTATGCTTCAATGTTGTTGTTGGGACTAATATGAAAATTGGATGAGACATGGCCTTTCAGATTATGATGTTGTGCTTCAGTGTATCCAGTCTGAAAGTTGATGAAACGTGGTACCTGGAGGAAGAAAGAGAAGGTTGTAGCCTTCGGTAGGTCGGCCCCTACGTACTAGTACATCAGCTAGTACAAGAGCTAAGGGGGTGGTAGCTCCCTTCTAGTAGCAGCTGGAAAACAGGTAAAGGTTGGAGCATTTCAGCAGGTAGCAACTTGCGTACTAGTAAATGGATTGGCTAGTACAAGAGCAAAGGGGGTTGTAGCTCCCTTCCAGGAGAGTCTGGAGAACAAGAGAAGGTTGTAGCCTTCTGCAGGTAGAAGCCTCTGTACTAGTATAAGTCTGCACCATTATAGAACTATTGTAAAAGGTATTTATTATTAAAGAAGATTGAGACGACTTGCAGCAGGTGGTTTTCACACACATTGGGTTTCCACCTTACATCATGGTGTTCATGTGTGATTCTTTGTGTGATGATCTATTCTATTTTATTGCTCTGGTTTACTACTCATATGGTTAATAATGTTCTGATGCACTCATTAGAGATCGACTAACTGAATCATATGTTTACTAGATATATATTTGTTGCATCACATATGAATCTTAATATGGAAAGTGAAAAGTTATATTGATCTAATAATATTGATTCACCCCTCCCTCTCAGTATTATTTCCAACAATTGGTATCAGAGCAGGTTCTTCGGTAGAAGCTTGATCGCTTGAAGGAGATCCGTGGAACAATGGGAAAGAAGCTTAAGAAGAAAGTTCCTAAGCAGAAGAAGACATCTCAGAAAAACTATGACAGTGGGAGAATCGATTGGGGATTATGCAGAAGCACTTCAGATTCAGAATCACTTCAGAATGAAGATGAACAAGATCTATCAGGTATGAATTTTTTATCCTCTGGTACAGGTATCTATCCATTTGGAAAAGATGAAAGTGATGGCAAAACAACTGAATTTTCTCTTATGGGTGAACAAGAAAGATATCAAATAGAGATAAAATTTAAAAGGCTGACAGACAAAATTAGAGATCAAGAAGATCTATTGAACATAAAGGCTGGTGCATTCAAAGAAGTTGCTACCAGACTAAAAGCTCAACAAGAAGCAAGGAAGTTATTCAAGGACAACTATCAAAAGTTGCAGGATGAAGCAACATCTCTAAGAAATGAAGTCAATGAAAAGAACACAACAATCAAGAAACTCAGAGATAGATCCAGTTATTATGAAAGTCTTGAAGCTTCAATCCTCTCACTAAAAGAAGATCTTGAAGAATCAAAGAAGCAGAATAAATATCTACTCCAAGCTATTGAAAAATAGGAAAACGAAGTCATCAGCTTAAAATCTCAGCTGGAATGTGCCTTCAGAATTCGTCAAATGCAGCAGGATCTGAATGAAGAACAAGAAAAGGAGATACTCAAACTAAGGCAACAAATAGAAGAAGGAAGAAATTCTGAAGAAATTTTGAAGAAGTAATGTCTGGAAAAGGAAGAACAACTTTAGATTGTGGTAAATATCTTAAAAGGAAAATTAGAAGAAGAGGATAAACTGTTACGATTTCAAGATAGTACTAAAGCCTTGGATGATATTCTTAGTAGTCAAAGGTCTCCTGCTATCAAGACTGGTCTTGGTTTTCATGAATCTATTGAAGGCGAATCTAGTTCACAAGGAGAGGCGAGGAACTCTAAAGAGAAATCTAAAATTATCAACAAGGAGATGAGAGGTCAACCCCATCAACAATCAAGGAAAGAGATTCTTCAAAGAAAATATTTTACTCCTAACTATGGAAGTAATAGTCGCCCATTTACTCAGATGAATAATATTGAATGTAATGAATGTCATAATCTTGGACATGTTGCAGCTAGATGCAGAAGAAGAATGGTTCAAGATCATCACACAGAAATATCATCACATTCCAGGTACTTTAATGGATATTACTTTGCTTGCAATATGTTTGGTCACAAAGTTATTGATTGCTACAGAAGGAATATGAAACATGTAAGATGCTATGCATGTAACAAGCTTGGACATAGAGCAAAGGAATGCAGGAACAAAGTACAGGGACCATACCAAAAGAAGAAATCATCATCACACTTGAAGATATGGAAGAAGAAGGAAGTACAGTCAAAAAGATGTGGTACAGCACAAAATACTTAGACACAGCACAACACAGACATAATAGACTCAGGGGGAGCTGAAAGTGTAAAACTTCAATGTCTTGAATCCCATATGCTAGTTTCTTAAAGGGAAGTCACGTATATACGCGAGTTGGATACTGTACAGTTGCGTATATGATTGTCTGAAGAAATGCAGTGGGGACAGGCTCAGAGAAAGGGTCTGATATGATTCAGTCCATTATTTGCTCTATTGGTTAATAGTTACAGTCTGATGAGGATGTGTGGAAATGTCTTGATACTTGTAAGATGTTTAGAAGTGTTTCGATCCTAACTTGATGATGATGATGTCTTGATACTTCTTTTTGATATATGCATGATCAGATTTGACAGTAAACAGATGGCACAGGTTCAGGGGGAGTAGATACTTTTAATAATGCATTGTTGGCATTATGGTTAGTAGTCCTTGGTGATGATGCTTAGGATACATCTTGCTATGATATTATTATGAGTTGTCCATGACAAAATCTCATATGATGTTTGGGGTTACATAGTTGATGATCAAATTAGATTTGTGGTTGATTCTCTGATATAGTGAATACATGGTGATCTTTATAAGGATAAGGAAAAGTACAAAGCTTGAATTCACATCTTCTTTACTTGATGATGAGTCACTCATATGTTGCTGTTGTCATATGCATAAAGATCATACATTACAGTTATGGTGCAGGATTCCTATAGTTCTTGGTGCTCGCATGAATGAGGATTGTTGCTGCTGATGATATCAAGAAGTTTTGACAAATGATCTTGATACATAGTACTGGATACATGGATGATCATTCAAAGTTGCATTGTTGGAGACATTATGATGATGGTTTCTTACCTATGTGATGATAGGTTGTTGCTTACATATGTTGATTGATGCAGATGTTCCCAATTGATGATACTTGGTTCACGCAGATCTTGATGGCTATATGATATAATGTGAATGTTTCTATGCAGAAGTTTACTGTTGAATCTTGCCTATTTAAGAGAAATGTGGTTGTACGCGATTTTAATGAAGGGTATCCGCGTACATACGCTTTTTTATGAAGATACATGCGTGTATATTTTTGATTTGAAGATATTCTGTGGGCCAGGCTCCAAATGAAAAGAGTCTGATATGGGTCTGACAAAGACCATCTGGTACAGATGCAGGGGGAGCATATATTCTTGGCATTATCTCAGAAGATCTCAGTTGTTTTTGGTTTCAAGTGGAACAAGTGCAAAAGGAGAACAGATTGCTAATCTAGATGCTGATAAATAGATGGAGCAGTTCATATATTGTGTAATATAGTTGTTGATGACTATCTTGGTCTTATTTAGATGTTTTGGTCTCTGTTATAAATATCATGTGATGGTCATATCAAGACTCATGATGTAATATTTTTTCTCTATCTATTGTTGTCATTTGATGAATCCCTTGTTGGTCATTTGTTCTCCCAATATTGATGGGAAGGATGATGTAATATTTCAGTCATGTATGAACAATTGGCATTTGATGTATCCCCACTTGGTTGGGTGGAAGAGTCATATAAAAAAAAATCAACGGAAGGTTGATGGAAGGTCAGCTATCTAGTCAGTACAAAATTTTGTTATATGATGTCAGGTTAGAGACATCGGGAACAGAAGGTGGAACTCCTGGCTTGAAGAAGGAATGTTCTGTGCTGAAGTCTAAAAAAAAATAAGGTTCTTGGAGGGATGTTTGGGATGTTTGGTCGGAAGGTGGGGTGATGGGGTGGCACCGATTGCCCGATCGGACATCATGTAGTAAAATAAATCTGTATGAGTCTTTGGTGATAGGAAGGTCACTTATGATAAAGTCATGTTCTTCTTGTAGAACATCTTTTTGCAGGCCTTGTTTACAGTCAGGGGGAGCATGAACAGCACACTTCAGCAGAGCAGAGATTTCAGCATGTACTCAAGGGGAGCATGGACAGATTGGTACACCTTGGCATATACAAAGGGGGAGCTCATTCAGAAATTTCAGCAGGCACTCAGGGGGAGTATGGACAACAAAGGAAGAGAATACCTTGGTCCGCCCTTTGCCCTTGATGTCAAAGGGGAAGAGTGATTTGGTATTGTTGTCATCAAGTACAAAGGGGGAGATTGTTGGCATTATGATACATATGTTGTACCTGATGGCAACCCACTCATCTCAGATGATATATTATAGTGCAGCAAAGTTCACGCACTTTCATGAAGATAAAAGTTTCTTTCATGTAGAGAAAAGTTCACGCACTTTCATGCAGAGAAAAGTTTCTTTCATGTAGAGAAAATTTCACGCACTTTCATGCACAGAAAAGTTTATTTCATGTAGAGAAAAGTTCATGCACTTTCATGCACAGAAAAGTTTCTTTCATGTAGAGAAAAGTTCACGCACTTTCATGCAGAGAAAATTTCCTTTCATGAAGAGAAAAGTTCACGCACTTTCATGCAGAGAAAATTTCCTTTCATGCAGAGAAAAGTTCATGCACTTTCATGGTTGGTTCATGGTATTGGTCTGACAGTTTTTGATTCTATGGTTTTGGTCCATGGTATTGCATCCAAAAGTGTTGATCTCACGCACTTTCATGGTTGGTTCATGGTATTAGTCAGACAGTTTTTGATCCTATGGTTTTGGTCCGTGGTATTGCATCCAAAAGTGTTGATCTCACGCACTTTCATGGTTGGTTCATGGTATTAGTCCGAGAGTTTTTGATCCTATGATTTTGGACCATGGTATTGTGGAAAGCTTGAGACTATAAAAGAGGAAGGAGGTCATTTGGAAAAGTATCTTCCGAATTATTGAATATTTGATAACGTGCTAGATCTGGAATACTGTGATTGGGTTATGGTGCAAATCTGGATCTGAGCTAAAGAGGGATCTCACCGGTTGATGGAGAACAAGATCTAAGGATAGATCAGGATCAAATGGTTTGAAATGAACTATCTCTATATAGTTGATTATGCTTATTCTAGATCTGTATACTGACGCTTGTAATGATATGAACTAGGTATAACTTAAGTTTGAAATTGTTGCAAGTCATGATTGAATATTAATAGATCTATACGCGGGTTGGCTTTGGTGAAAGCGCATATGTACATAGGTTTGGGTCATTGTAGTAGTGTATACCATTTGAGCTATGATGTTTAAAGTTACAGGTGGTTCTAGTTGTTGATGTGTTCTGATGACTGTTTAATGGTGTCAGTATTCTACATATTCAGTTTGATTGATTGTGTTTAGCCTCAATGTTGATGGATGAGATCTAATAATGGATCAGGATCATAATGACTCATATTTATGTGATCTAATGGACTAGATTGGGTTGCTAACACACATATTATCCTTGTACAAGTAATAATATGGATATGTCTGAAGTCAGGAAGTGCATCAAGTTATAAGTAAGTAATTGATGACATATACGATGGTTCACTTTGGTGAAGTTGCGTATACACGTGGGTTCAGCACTTCCAAGTAGCATATACACTCTGATGCATGCTTTTGATGATACAGTTGGATCTGGTTATTATTGCAGAGTTCTGTTTTCTGTTATGTGACTGTGTTGATTGACAGTGTTACAGTATTGGATAAATCAGAGATTGATGATGCAAGTGTAGTTGATGGATTCTGCAATAGTGATTGTTCCTGTGCTTCAATGTTGTTGTTGGGTCCAGTATGAAAAATGGATGAAACGTGGCATTTCAGATTATGATGTTGTGCTTCAGTGTATCCAGTCTAAAAATCGATGAAACGTGGTACCTGGAGGAAGAAAGTGAAGGTTGGAGCATACGGTAGGTCAGCACCTACGTACTAGTACATTAGCTAGTACAAGAGCCAAGGGGGTGGTAGCTCCCTTCTAGTAGCAGCTGGAAAACAAGTAAAGGTTGGAGCATTTCAGAAGGTAGCAGCCTGCGTACTAGTAAATGGATCGGCTAGTACAAGAGCAAAGGGGGTTGTAGCTCCCTTCTAGGAGAGTCTGGAGAACAAGAGAAGGTTGTAGCCTTCTACAGGTAGAAGCCTCTGTACTGGTATAAGTCTGCACCAGTACAGAACTATTTTAAAAGGTATTTCTTGTTAAAGAAGATTGAGACGACTTGCAGCAAGTGGTTTTTACCCACATTGGGTTTCCACCTTACATCATGGTGTTCATATGTGCTTCTTGTGTGTGATGATTTGTTCTATTTTACTGCTTTGATTTACTACTCATATGGTTAATAATGTTCTGATGCACTCATTAGAGATCAACTAACTGAATCATATGTTTACGGGATATATACTTGTTGCATCACATATGAATCTTAATATGTAAAGTGAAAATTTATATTGATCTGATAATACTGATTCACCCCCCCCCCCCCCCCCCCCCCTTATTTCTTATTCTCCCCCTCTCCCCTCCCCTATTTTTTTTTTTTTTTTTTTTTTTTTTTT
>Ga0068628_1000226_pt1 | contig 16912 bp, 11 predicted proteins | sample InSIn2gowninarea_FD_77431 | JGI IMG/M metagenome (GOLD analysis project Ga0068628, IMG submission 77431) | Clean room microbial communities from NASA Spacecraft Assembly Facility at Jet Propulsion Laboratory, Pasadena, California, USA -... ... | reverse complement strand
TACTATTTGATTTACTATAACAGAGGTAATATAACAAAGGAAATCATTATTGTTAAATTCTACCTCTACACAGAAGAACAAGGTAATATTTTCAAAGGAATCATCATAGTCAATTCTACCTATGTGCACAAGAACAATGTAATATTTTCAAAAGAAATCGTCAAAGTTAATTCTATCTCTATGCACAAGAACAAGGTAATATTTTCAAAATAAATCACCATAGTCAATTATATATTTATGCATAAGGGAAAGGTAACCTTTTCAAAAGAATCATCATAGTTATTTCTATCTTTGCACATGAAAATAAGGTAATATTTTCAAAATAAATCATCATAGTTAATTATATCTTTGTGCACAAGAACAAGGTAATCTTTTCAAAATAAATCATTAGCTCCTAAGTAGGATTCATACCTCCAAACCCCCGCATTAATGGCTTTTAACATATATTTTCATGTTGTGAATCTACCAAGACTCCCACGATTGCATTTAGGTGATCAATACCACATTAAGCAAGGATAGATCTGTGGACTTTTTCTTCATATATCCTTAGGTGTTTTCTACCTCTTATGGCGAACCTTTTGATGTTAAAAATTCCATGGAATCATCTGATGGAAGTACTATAAAAACTCAAAAGACATAGAGCTTTGAGTGCTCAAAAACCTAGTAAGATTTTTGGATGGTAGAGCTTGGATGTAAAACATATGATGGATGAGATTTTTCTCAGCAGTAAAAGGTGACCTAAGGGGCAAAACCTGGAACTTGTTTTCCTCTGGTTTGATTCTAGGGGGGTAGATTTTTTTTGCAAAATTGACTATGATGATTCCTTTGAAAATATTACCTTGTTCTTCTGTGTAGAGGTAGAATTTAACAATAATGATTTCCTTTGTTATATTACCTCTGTTATAGTAAATCAAATAGTATATTCAAAGTAATAAATTATGTTATTCTTAGTTAACAATTACTATAGTTCATTAACTTTAATATATTTAATAAAGAAAGTAAATAGACATGGATTTGTATAATGCACTTGAAAGATAGTAAAAAAAGATAAATTAATTTTATATTATTGTAATAACAAGAATAGTCTTAGTTCATGTTGGTAAACATGGTTTTATATTGAAAGGATCTTGATACACATGGTTTTGCAACAATAAAAATATAACTATGGATTATTACCATGCTTTTGTGAGTTTACACCCATGGTTTTACATTTTATTAAATACACTAATAGTATGATTCACAATAATAGTTATAGTCTTGCATGTGTTAAAGGAAAAATAGTTATGGTTTTGTAATTGACCATGCATTTAAAAATAAAATGGTTGATTGTGGTTATGAATTTCACTTTTATTTATGTAATTACTAGGAAGTGCTTTCATGTCAAGAGGTATAATAACTAGTAAAGATTGAATCCTTGAGATAAAGAGATCTAGATTCTCTCACATTATATTAGGATGAAAATCCATAATCTTCGAGGTTTTTATAATTGACATTTCAAGTAATCACGACATTAGAATTTTGACTAAAAATAGTGGTTGCACTGATGAAGTCATGACTTACCAAGATTATAGTAGTTTTAAACTAATCTCCTTTGTAGAAATTGAATGGTGGTTTATAACTAATACTATTGCAGGCAAGGAGTTCATTATATATAACTATTGTTACATGTAGAGTGATAAATTGTTAGATGTAGTTTTACAATGGACAACTTGGTTACTGAGATATATGGCTAACTTGTGATGATTTGATAATGGTGATGCATGAAGGGAAAGAAGGTTACTATGGTAAACAATCATGTCACAAGGATAGTGTACTCTAAGAACTATTAGGTAATGTGTTTGAGAAACATGATGACATGTCTAGTATATGGGCCTCTAGTTAATAATTCTTGAATGAATGATTATGTTTGACGTGTAAAATCTCAACAATAGACAAGGTATAAAATCCCTTGTTGCTATTGATTGAGGGATGAACTTCCTCATGAAATGTTTAATAAATAAATAATTGTTGGTTTTCCCCTTCAAGGTTTCTAGGGTAAAATTGGTGTTCATTTGTGTGTTTTCCTAATTGGTTATCTTGACGATATTGTCACCTTGCATGACGTTGGAAATTATATCATTCATCATGTTTTAATAAGCCTTCTATTGTAGCGGCTACAACCACCCTCCCAAATTTTACCTTAGCTTTCTTTTGGAGCCTCCCTACCGACCATCCTCAACAACATGTATTACACTGTCAAGCACATTAGCTTCAGTGATTTCATAGAGTCTTGTCAGCCTGCATGCAAGTTTGTTCCACCCCCTTCACAGGCTGCTTTCCAGACTTAGTGTTAGTTGCTGGTTGAGCAGTTCCTTATGGGAATTGTGCAATTCTGGAGGGGAACCAGCCTTCCCTCCAAAAGTTTTGCAAACCAAACTGGGCTCTAGAATTGTGCAATTCTTCCTAATAGTCTTCCTCTAAAAAATTGCGCAATTCATCCTAGGAAAATTGCTAAGCCCAAAAATTGCATAATTTTGGGCAGAAATCACCTTCTTCTCCTAGAAATTACGTAATCTCTCTGGGACAACCAGCCCACCAGCTAGCATAAATTATGCAAATCCACCCAGGACAACTTCTCAGTTCAAACATTGCAAGATACAGTCAGATAGGCTTTCTTGAGAAAATTGCGAGGTCTGACCCAAGACAACTGCTCAGCCTAGAAATTTCACAATCCTGGGAGACAGTGAACTGTTCCTCCTAGAAATTACATAATCCCTCTGGGACAACCATCCCTTCTCAACCCAAAAACTATGCAGATTTTCATCCTAGGCTCGCAGGCCGATGCATGTGTCTTCAGGTTAACCAATTCCATCTAGGACCGAGAAAAATTGATTTGCATGCATGGATTGCTTCTCCCGAGGCAGCATGCAAAGGCATCCCTTGATTCAGGGATGTATTTTTAGCATCTGGAGGTTACATGCAAGGATCATTTAAGAAACCTCTCGGTAAGTGTTGCTTTTCCTAGATTTGTGGCATGTATGTTACAACCTCGATTTTATAAAAACTCATCAATCAGATGATGCATATCTCATTCCTCACATTGACCTTATAGCTCTGACATCCCACATTGCATCTGAGACTTGTCAGCACATTCAGCTCAGTTGTTTCGTGGTAAGCCCGCTTTTCATGTCTCGTGCTGCGTTTCTGTTGCTTTTTGTGTTTTGCTTCGTGTGAGTGTTGTTTGCTTGATTTCAGTGAGTGCTTTCTTTCATTTTTATGTATGTTAGCTTTTAGAAGCACCGCTTCAGTTTTTGTTCACATCTCGTTGTTGTTGCATGCATGACACTGTTTTTGCATGAATGGTCGTCATTGTGATGACTCGCTTCACACACGTGCATGATTTCCCATTTTCTGAATCATGCACTTGCTATTTTCATGTATGATCATTCACTCTTGTTTTCACTCATCTCATCATGCATTTAGAATTCTCATGTTTTCAGTCGCCTATCGGCCGGCCTGTGCTACCTTGGCTTGAACCGTGTCTTACCCAAGCACTATGCATTTTCAGAAGTGAAGGCTCTACCTTCCCTCTAGAAACTATGCAAGTTTGGCCCAACACTGACCTCCAGGATTGAATAACATAATTCTTGGAGGAAGTGTCCTCCTGGCCCTAGAAACTGCGCAATGCAGTTCGCTGGTTGCATGTCACTACTGATTAAAATTGCACATTGCACAGTTTCAGTCCTTAACAGGCTAGGCTGGAATGTGCATTGTATAGTTCCAACAGTTAGTTAACCTCCTAATAGCTCAGACTATGTCTTGTGCAGTTTTGGCAGTCAGTCTCCCGATTTCTCGACAGAAATTGGGAAACCTTCACGATTAATCACACAGGTATGTTGCAAGTTAGTCCTCAAGTTTGTTTTGGTTTTTGATTGAAAAATTGCTTGCCATGAGTGTTGTTATATCTCAAGACATCACAGGTGTTTGTTTGTCTCTCAGCAACACAAGTGAAATGGCCTTCAAGAGTGCAGAGTCAAAGGACACCATTGAGAGCACAACGGGGGTTGCAACCAAGCAAGTGTCTATGAGCTTGCCTACCTATGAACACATTAAGTTTTTCATAGAGGACATCAAGATGATATGGCAGTAGCATCACAGCTAGTAGCACCATCATCAGCAGTAGAAGGCAACACACCCACATGCAACGAATGAAAGAGGAAGGTTGTTGACAACATAAAGGCAGAGCAAAGCTGCAAGTTCAAAGTAGATCCACTCATGAAGAAATTAGCTTTGGAGATTGAGGCTATGAGGTGAAAACGTGATAAGATGATCATGCGAGGGCAGAGAAAGGAATAGAGAAGGAGTTGCATGTGTTGAAGGAAGAAAAAGAGCTGCATAGATGAGAGAATGAGTTGTGTTAGGTTCCTATACCAATAGGAGTCATAATTTTGAATGACTAAGGTTAAACCTTGTAATATTGTACATATCTTTGCTTTCTACAAATGTTTTCTATATTAGTATGTCCTAAAAGAAAAATCAAAGGACAAAAAGAATAAGAGAAGCTCAAAAAATGAAAATATATGAACTCCAAAAACAAAAATATACCATGAAAGTGTGCAAGTCTAAATGCCACTACTATTTACTTTTATGCATAATAATGATTGTGTGTAGCTTGTTATTCATGCCACAATCCGTGGTAATCAAACTGTTTAATCTTGGTTATTTCATGCTTTGAATTTTATGTTTATAGTTAGAGAATAAAATCTGACCAAACAGTTTAATCTTGGCAGATCATAGATAGGTAGAGAAAATAAAAGGAGCTCATAAGCTTAATCTGAGCCCTTGGATGATATAAGGTTAGAAATAGATAGTTTGTTTTATAAAAGAAAATATAGGATAAGGGTTTGCTAGCCTAAATGCACCTAATGAAATGAAGAAAACATGTTAGGGTAAGAAATGGGTGAGTAGAAGAAAGGTTTATGAAGTATAAAGTTGATTGGATTAAAACACATGCATCAGGCTTAAACCTATGTGCTAATATGTATGATCAATTATGGAAGAAAAAACAAAGGTTTGCAAGTTAATGTCATTAACTCCCCCTCACTCATTTTCCCCTTACTTACTAATTTCCTATCCACAAGTATGTTCTAGTACTTTTAATCCTTCAAGTCAAAGAGGCTCAAAGCATTTCTATGACTTTTGGTGGGACTAGACCCTCGGCTTAATGACTTATCGACATCAAGTGTTAGAATCCTCTTCATAAAATTCATCCCCCCTTCATTTCCCTAATAAAACCCCTTTTCCTAAGGTTAAACTTCATTGCCTATGAAAAGTAAAAACCCCCATGTAAATCCTATTTCACCCAAAAAACCCACAAATTTTTTTTATCCTATGTATAAAGCGTATGCACAAACATTACCCTTTTACTTAGGGGAATATCCACTCCACCCATCACATTTCGTATTAATTTTTAATTTTATTATATAAATCCCAAAATACCTTTTCCCTTATATTAAATTAAATCCCTATGTAATACCTCCAACCCTTAGTTTTAATAAAAACTATATAATTCCCCCATATCCTGAAGAACCCCTTTTAACTCACCAACCCTCGGTGAAGTTAAGAAAATACCTCCGTTTAAACCCATGGTCCCACTTCTTTAAAAAACCTTCTGATCAATTTAATCCCATGTTTAACCTATAATTAATCACAAACCACTTGTGGTTAAAGCCTCGAGCCCCCTAAATTTTTTACCCATCCTGTCTGTGCTATTTCACCACCTGACTGTCGTCTGATTGTCAATGCCCAAATCCGATGATGCATAACCATATTGGGCTCACCTGACGCCCGACCATTACCCGAATAATTAAACCCCGTCGTTAAGCCCTGCCCGATCATTTTAACATGTCATTAACCTATTAATAAATCCCAATCCTCTGAGGATTAAAGCTCTGGTCCCCCCCTCGAAGCCCAAGATTTTATCACCAATGCACCTCCCTCACCCGACTATCATCAGATCACCATCCCTCTCATCCAATGGTCCACAACCATATCGATCGCACTCGATGGCTGATCATTTTTCCCCCGAACCCCAAAGGCTACATGTCAATCACTAGAGTAGATCGGGAGACCCCTCCCAAATACCACACAACCCTCATAAGCAGTGCGACAGATTGGGAAACCACCTCCCCCCTCAACCTGATAAACCACCTATTGTTCATAATACGAATATCCCCACCAAATTTAAAAAGTTTCCTATTAAAACCATGAAAACCCTCATTTTCATTCCTTTTTCCCCATTTCACAGTAAAACCTATCAAACCCTTCCAGCACCACCCTAAACCTCTGCGACACAATTTGACCTCCGATTACTTTCAAAACATTGCCATGACTCCTTTCCCAAACATCCATGTGCAATAAAGCCATCAATTGAATTTCCTGCCAACCTGTGTTTTCTTAATGATTGTTGTATTTTGCAGGTAATTAGCAGAAGACCAGAGCTTGGATAAACAGTTTTGATACTAGTCACAAAACTTGTTTACTCCAAGACTCAAAAGGAAATTTATTAAAAAACCTTCGTTAAGAAGAAAAAGAAAATTATACACAGAACATAGAAGAAATCATTCACACAGAGACATTGGCTGTCAAAAAAGAGGAACCAGACAGAGTATACAGTTAGAAGACAAATAGATAAAACATACAGAAATTTGACCAATATCCAAGCTACTAGATGCTAATACATAGAAAAAAACGAAATAAATTATTGTTGAAATATACAGAAAAAGTTAAATTGTACAGTAAAAGTGAAAACACAGTAAAGGATAAAGACAGGTTATCAAAGTCAAAGAGTATCAGATGAAAGCCTGAAAGATTAAACAACAAAGAGCATAAAGGGCTAGAAATCAAACCATAAAGGCCAACAATACCAAAATAAATGGGACATCATGAAAGCAGTTCAATAGCTGTCTCTATCTTCTTGCAAGAAGATATTTTTATTTCTTAGATTAAATCTCAAGTTAGGTTGAGATATTTTGTAATAAAACTTTTGTATAAATACTTCACAATTCGGAGTATGTTGTGTGGATTCTTAGACATTTCTATAGACTTCTTGATCAAAAGACTGTAAAGTTATTGGATCATTGACTGTGCCAACAAGCTGGATTGATGAATAAAGACAAGATATTTCACAGGATTCATGTGTTGAGCGAAGTGCAGACAAGCATTTTCTCATGTTGTTGTTATCTTTCTTAAGTTTTTTCCACAATATTTAATGTATTTTTGAATTTGAATGCTATATCTAGAACAATATCTCAGAATTTGTTTAATTACATTATGTTTTAATAGTTAGGCATATAAATGTTTTCTATTGATATCTAAGTTAAGGAATTTTAAATTTCTCCCTAGTTTAGGTTGTTTCTTTATAATTTATATCAAAGGATTCTTAATTTCCCTTTGTTTTCAATTACCCTATGTTCCTTGTTTAAGTTTCGGTATGAGAATTCTTAATTTCTCTATCACCCTGATTAAAACCATTTCACCCCTCTACCCCAAAGACCTACACTCTACTCTACTAGCTTGCCCTTTTAAGATTCCCTTTAGTGAGTTAATCTAGTTCTGTTGCCATTCTATTGACTCCATAGCCCAATGGTCTAGAGACATCATTGTATCCATCTACTTTAAGGATCCCACCACCCAATCTTCAATACAAATCAAAAATGCCTTGAACATTCATAACTAGCCTAAAATTCAAATAAACAAAGATAAATCATATAGAGAGAGCCCTCTTTGAGCATAGGTTGGCTAGAGCCTATGCCCAAAAGTTGGTTTGTAGTTACCTAGGTGATTTATTTCTTTAACCTTGAGAAAATACTGAGTGATAACATAGTGGCGACCACACTGGGGAAGACTAAAATTTTCTTCAGAAATATTTTACAAGTTCAGATATGATCTATGATGGTGGACAGTGATTAGACACATAAAGGTTAAAATCATCCACCTGGTGACTCCAAATCAATTTCACAATCAAGACTCCACTGGAGGAATGAACCCGAAAGAACAATATGAAAAGATCATGCTTTTAACTTGGATTGTTATCCAAGACATTATGTTCTTTCTCATCAATAAAGTTTTTCAATGTATATTATATTTTAGAGAAGATCTTAGATTAGTTTTTAATTATTTTCCTTTGAAAATTGTAAATATAATATCTCCTTACACATTTGAGCAGCTCTCTTCTGAATCTTATGAATATCATTTTCCAATTGAGGAGCATCGAATAGTCAAGACTAATCATACAATCCCTATACATATTCATGTACCTTATAAAATTCCTAATAGATATAAGCCACTCATCTTACCTCCTACACTCCATGCTTTCCCTAACAATTATTACAAGTATATCCATAGGTTTGATGGAGAAGATGGTAAATCACTACCCAAAAACATATTCAAGGTTTTGAGAATTATTTGGACTTATTTGAGATTGATGAAGATGATGTTATTATCAGACTTTTTTCTCTCTCTCTTTGCAAAGTAGAGTAAAGAGTTGGTTCAAGAATTTACCTATTGGAAGCATCTCAAATTTCCAACAGTTTGTCAAATTTTTCCTTGATCGATAGGAAATCAAGGTTAATATTTTTGTAATCATAGAAGAATTTAATCAATTAAAAAGACAGCCAAATGAAACAATACATCAATTTTCTGACAGATTTAATCAAGTCTATTAGTCAATGCCATCAATTATAAGACCTCCTCCTAATTCAAATATTTTGCATTATCCAAAAGCATTTGATCCAGAAATAGAATTTCAGCTAAGAGAAAGAAAACCCTCAACATTGGAACATATGCAAAACATTGTAGTAGATGTAGAAGTTAATATGCAAATTAGAAGACAAAAGTTGAAAGCAAAAGCAGAAAAAAAACAACGTTGCAGAGGTAAAACTTGACATTTTGGTAAGAAAAATAGAGGAAAGAATACAAAAGATCACCACAGAAGATAAGGTTTTTGCTCAAAATCACCATGACACATTTGTTTCACAAAAAGAAGAGGTTGATAGTCATGAACACATTCTTTCTAATTCCAACTACCATAGATCAACAGATAGATTTATAGAGCAATATGTGGAGAGGAAATCTACTGATCTAATGTGTATGTTTGATGACATTACTTCTTTCCATGATTTTCCTAAATATGATCAGTATGATGATAATTATGTTCTTCACATCCAAACTAACTTTACAGAGCAATCAGAAACTAGTTTGGGAAATAAAGGAATTCAGTTTCAGCAGCTTGAAAAAAGTGATCATCTAATTCATATCAGCTATGAAAGTGAGGAAGAAAGTGCAAAAAATTTGGAAATAAGTGAAGCTTCTTTGCCTCTTTGTTTTGAATCATTTCAGTTTTTAAAGGAAATGTGATATAAAATCTCTAAAGAAAAGGATGAGCAGCTTGTAGAAATCTATGAAGTTCCATTCAAACCTATATGCAATAAGCTTCATCAATCCTTCCAAGTTTTTTATGATACAATAGCTGATATGTTGGATAATGAATGTAATCAGAAATTTTATCCATTAACCAACTATGAGAGTCAAAATAAAGATGATAAAGGTTTCACCAGACATACATTTCAATCAGTAGAAATATCATCACAAAGCTTATCTGAAAATCTGCAGGGTGTTAAAGATAAAAATGACATTTCAGTTTCATGGCATGGAGGCCATCTAGAACAATTGTACAGTTGCTTAAATTAGTTGAACAATAGTGTATATATTTCGAAAGATCATTTTGTACACTTTTTAGATTTCACAAAGTAAATCAAGTATTTCCTTATCTTCTCATTGGTTGACAAAGTTATAATTGGCTTTAGAATCTCAGTTTTAATCACAAACAAACACAAGTAACAAAATCCACTAATGTGTCTGATGCTTGAATGGTTTCATTGGTTGTTTCATTTTACCTAACCAATAGTTGGACAACTGATTAGAGTAAGTAGGTAGGATTTTAGTTTGAATAAATTTAGTTTTTCAGCGGCAAGTTTATTTCAGATCAAATTTTAGTACAACATGTGTCAGACTTCAGTTTGCAGAAAAGGGTGTATTTTCAGTTCATGAGTTTCAGTCACAGAGATTATACAACAAAGCATATACATGTTTAGGATTGTCCCAATGGATCAGGCTACTGGTCGATGGTGTTCTTAACATCTCACAAGGAGATGCCATCCCCATATGAAGCCACTGTTAGGTTTCTATACCAATAGGAGTCGTAATTTTGAATGACTAGGGTTAAGCCTTGTAAAATTGTACATACCTTTGTTTTCTACAAATGTTTTCTATATTAGAATTAAAAAATGTAAAGAGGGTATGTCCTAAAAGAAAAATCAAAGGACAAAAGGAATAAGAGAAGGTCATAAATGAAAATATATGAACCCCAAAAACAAAAATAGACCATGGAAGTGTACAAGTCTAAATGCCACTACTATTTACTTTTATGAATAATAATGATTGTGTGTAGCTTGTTATTCATGCCACAATCCATGGTAATCAAACTGTTTAATCTTGGTTATTTCATGCTTTGAATTTTATGTTTATAGTTAGAGAATAAAATTTGACCAAATAGTTTAATCTTCGTAGATCATAGATAGAGAAAATAAAAGGAGTTCATAAGCTTAATCTGAGCCCTTGGGTGATATAAGGTTAGAAATAGATAGTTTATTTTATATAAAAAAAAAAAGATAGGATAAGGGTTTGCTAGGCTAAATGCATCCAAATAAATGAAGAAAACATGTTAGGGTAAGAAATGGGTAAGTAGAAGTAAGGTTGCTGAAGTATAAAATTGATTGGATCAAAACACATGCATCAGGCTTAGATATGTGTGCTAATATGTATGATCAATTATGGAAGCAAAAGCAAAGTTTTTCAAGTTAATGTGATTAACTCCCCCTTACTAATTTTCCTTTTACTTACTAATTTCCTATCCACAAGTATGTTCTAGTACTTTTAATCCTTTAAGTCAAAGAGGTTCAGAGCATTTTTATGACTTATGGTGGGATCGGACCCTCGGCTTAATGAGTAATGGACATCAAGTGTTAGAATCCTCTTCATAAAATTCATTCCCCCTTCATTTCCCTAATAAAACCCCTTTTCCTAAGATTAAACTTCATTTATTATGAAAAGTGAAACCCCCCATGTAAATTCTATTTCACCCCCACAAAAAACATTTTATCCTAAGTATAAAGCGTATGCACAAACATTACCTTTTTACTTAGGGGAATATCCACTCCGCCCATCACATTTCATATTAATTTTTAATTTTATTATACAAATCCCATAATACCTTTTCCCTTATATTAAAGTAAATCCCCTATGTAATACCCCCAACCCTTAGTTTTAATAAAAACTATATAATTCCCCCATATCCCAATGAACCCCTCTTAACTCACCAACCCTCGGTGAAGTTAAGAATATCCCTCCATTTAAACCCATGGTCCCACTTCGTTAAAAACCTTCTGATCAATTTAATCCCATATTTAACCTATAATTAATGACAAACCACTTGTTATTAAAGCTTAGGCCCCCCTAAACATTTTCCCCATCCAGTCTGTGTTATTTCACCACCTGATTGCTGTCCGATTTTCAGCACCCAAATCCGACAATGCATAGCCATATTGGGCTCACTTGACGCCCAACCTTTACCCGAATAATTAAACCCCACCATTAAGCCCCACTCGATCATTTTAACCCATAATTAACCTATTAATAAATCCCAATCCGCAGAGGATTAAGGCTCTGGGCCCTCTCGAAGCCCAATATTTTATCACCCGCGCACCTCCCTCACTTGACTACCTTTAGATCACCATCCCCCTCATCCAATGGTCCACAGCCATATCGGCCGCACTCGATGGCTGATCGTTACCCGCAGGATAAAGTGGTTTTCCCCCAAACCCCAAAGGCTACGTGTCATTCGCTGGAGTAGATCCGGTGACCCCTCCCAAGTACCGCCCGACCCTCATAAGCGGTGAAACGACCTGGGAAACTGCCTCCTTGCTCAACAAGATAAAACACCTATTGTTCATAATATGAATTTCCGTGCCAAATTTAAAAAGTTGCCCATTAAAACCCAGAAAACCCTCGTTTTCATTCCTTTTGCCCCGTTTCATAGTAAAACCTATCAAACCCTTCCGATGTGACCCTGAACCTCTATGACACAATTCGACCTCTGATTAATTTCAAAACATTGCCACGACTCCCTCCCCAAAGATCCCTGTGCAATAAAGCTATCAATTGACTTTCCTGCCAACCTGTGTTTTTTTAATGATTGTTGTATTTTTCAAGTAATTAGCAGAAGACCAGAGCTTGGATAAAAAATTTTGATACTAGTCACAAAACTTGTTTACTCCAAGACTCGAAAGGAAATTTATTAAAAAACCTTCATTAAGAAGAAGAAGACAATTATACACAGAACAGAGAAGAAATCATTCGCACAGAGACAATGACTGTCAAAACAAAGGAACGAGACATAGTATACAGTTAGAAGACAAATAGATAAAACATACAGAAAGTTGACCAATATCCAAGCTACCAGATGCTGATACATGGAAAAAAACAAAATAAATGAATGTTGAAATACACAGTAAAAAGTTAAAATGTATAGTAAAAGTAAAAGCACAGTAAAGGATAAAGACATGTCATCAAAGTCAAAGAGTATCAGATGAAAGCCTGAAGTGAATGAAGCCTCCAGCGTGAAAGATCAAACAACAAAGAGCATAAAGGGCTAGAAATCAAACCATAAAGGCCAGAAATACCAAAATAAATGGGACAACATGAAAGTAGTTCAATACGTGTCTCTATCTTCTTGCAAGAATATATTTTTATTTCCTATATTAAATCTCAAGTTAGGTTGAGATATTTTGTAACAAAAATTTTGTATAAATACTTCACAATTCAAAGTATGTTGTGTGGATTCTTAGACATTTCTATAGACTTCTTGATCAAAATACTGTAAAGCTATTGGATCATTGACTGAGCCAGCAAGCTGGATTGATGAATAAAGACAAGATATTTCACAGGATTCATGTGTTGAGCGAAGTGCAGACAAGTATTTTCTCATGTTGTTGTTATCTTTCCTAAGGTTTTTCCACAATCTTTAATGTATTTCTGAATCTGAATGCTATAACTAGAACAATATCTCATAATTTGTTTAATTACACTCTGTTTTAACAGTTAGGCATATAAATGTTTTCTACTGATATCTAAGTTAAGGAATTCTTAATTTCTCCTTAGTTTAGGTTGTTTCTTTATAATCTATATCAAAGGATTCTTAATTGCCCTTTGTTTCCAATTAACCTCTGTTCCTTGTTTAAGTCCCAGTCTGAGAATTCTTAATTTTTCTCTCACCCTGATTAAAACCATTTCACCCCACCTGCCCCAAAGACTTGCACTTTACTCTACTAGCTTGCCCTTTGAACATTCCCTTTAGTGAGTTGATCCAGTTCTGCTTCCCTTTTGTTGTCTCCATAGCCCAATGGTCTAGAGACATCATTCTATCCATCTTCTTTAAGGATCCCATCACCCAATCTTCAATACAAATCAAAAACCCCTAAACATTCATAACTAGCCTAAAATTGAAATAAACAATGCTAAATCATATAGATAGACCCCTCTCGAGCATAGGTGGGCTAGAGCCTATGCCTAGAAGTTGGTTTGTGGTTACCTCCGTGATTTCTTTCTTTAACCTTGAGAAAATACTGAATGATAAAAAGTTGCAACAAGAAAAGGTACAATAGGGGGCACAACATGCATAGACGGATGAAACTGCACCCATACAAGTTATAGATCCACCCAGCAGCTAGCACGAAGCATAAATTGTGAGCATTGTTGTTGATCGCATGCAAGGGAATTTAGCAACATGCATGTCATTGTGCATACGCATTTGATCCCACCCTTTGGCACACTCACTGAGGTGAAGACAAGAAGCATGTCTGAATGGAGCTAAACATGTATTTTACAATTTGATGCGCATGTCATCAACACACGCTTGGAGATCAACACAGACACTATGCATCAGTATGTTGTTGGTCCAATTGCGCTCAAGACAACCATGCACATTCTATCAAATGAGTTGGACATATGATCCATATCAGTTTACCTAGATGTGACAGAGGCAAGAGTTCAATTTCAGTAGGATGTCACCATTGAGCGCACGGACACCATCACAGATGACCAATCTTGGCATCAACTCACCACCATTGACCATCACAAGGATGTCAAAGAGTTGGTATCACCACAACGATCTAAGTGTCAGCAATGTCTTGCATGGCTTACTCAAGCCATTTCGTCTTACATGGACACGTGCAATTTAATGTAACGTCTTGTCAAGTGGAAGATCAAGTGTCGATGGTTGAATGTAACAATCATAGAGTAGTTGAAGAGTCATGAGGATAGATGAACGGTCATAAAGGGGAATGTCAAGGGTCACCCCACCCTTTGTTATAAATAGTCCCTCATAACTCATTTTAGAGGCTTTTGGTCAGCCAAGATTCCAACTGGAGTATCTTAGAGAGAGCTTGGATAGTATTGTAACGAGCCTTGGCTTCTCCACTGTGCAAAGCCAGTATGTCTCTTTGGAGGAGTAGGCAGTTGTGATTGTAACATTCCGCTATTGGGACTAGTGGTTGGACATGGATGTATTGTATGGTTGGAACTTAAACTTCTTAATATAATATAGCCAACATGTTTCATGCATATGTTGTATTGTATTCTAGCTATCTTGTTTACTCTAAATGATATATGTATTTGTTTGCTTACACATGCATGTATGGACTATTCTGTATAAGTATGTATGAATCTTACTGAAATGTGCTAATTGGTTTAAGCATCACTTTGGATTTCTTGCTAACTTTCTTTCCAGTTTGTGATGCATCTTCGCTTGTGTGTTCCCTTCCAAGCCGCGTGCTATCACAGGTTTCCAAGGGGCCTACTCACCCCACCTTCCGTGTGTTAGAACCATTCATTCACCTTCCTTGACTTGCTTCCACTATCACACCCTTACTACGAACAGGGACATCTTACTTGCCTCTGTGCAAAATTGCAGTCAAGGTGTCACCATACGACCCACTATTGGGACTCCTACAACAAATGACCTGAGGCCTAATTGGGACTTCTTACCAGGAAGATCCCCTGACATGTTGGCAGGTCCAACACCGTCAACATTTTTGGCACTAGAAGGAGGGCCATATGACAAGTTGTGTCCTCTCATCTTGTTTTGAACCTTTTTTCATCTATCATGGATTTTGTTACACTCATCCCTCCATGATGTCTTTTGCATGCCAAACCTCTCCACATCACGAGGGAGTTCAAAGATCTCTTATCCGAATTCACGTATGATGGTGAAGGTGAAGTGGCCTAGCTTGTGTTCTTACATGACTTCTTTTCCATGCTTGATGAGGAAGATGGATGCTCTAACGAACAGGTCAGTCTGTTGCTTGCACATGCACTTCATGAATCCCCACGATGATGGTGCTACAGCCTACTGGCTGACAGCATGCACTCACTTGAGCATTCATGTGATCTCATTGAAGATACTTTCCATTGTTTTGATCTAGAACATCTTGACCAAAAACCGTTACAACAATGGAAGGCTCCGCATGAATTGCCTATGGATTTTTGGCAAAGCTTCTGTGATTTGCAGTTTCAAGCTCCAAAAATCCAGATGAAATTTCCTTATCTTTGGGATAGATTTTAGTATTATCTTAACAAATTAGTCCATCCCAAGAAGAAGTTTGAGCCCAAGCCTCTCTCAACATACTTCAGTGATGGAGCTGTGCAATCACAAAAGGATACAGTCACTGTCAAAAGTGAATGTCTGTCATCCCCTCATTAGACAAATCCACCACTGTAGAGTGATGTGGGAGAACGGGCACACACATCTATTCAACTGTCACATCTTCCCAACATCATTTCACTTAATTTTTGTGCAGATTTGGTTGTGAGGCCATTGAGTTGTCATATGCAATTTGTACCACAACCTCCGTCTTCGTACTCGGATGATCCTCCAAATGATATTATCTTGTGTTTCAAAAATTTCCTGATCGAAAGTGAAACCAACCTCAGGATAGCGAAGGCCTGACATAACCATTAGCTTGGGATGAAATTCCTTGACAGTCTGGGGGTTTTCGACTTCATCGTTACATAGATCATCATAAACTGGTGGCTTTGAAAAATCAACTGTGATAGAATCATCATCGTGATCAAATACGGGAGAAAATAGATCACAACAACTACGATTAGCAAAATCAATGATTTCATTGGCATCCTCATGATCTGATGAATCAAACAAAGGGGTAGATGAAAAGCGGACAAAATCACCCTTTGTATTTCTAGAAAAAGAAGATGAAAAGTCAAGTGGATTTTCAGTGAATAATTTATCCTCTCCGTTGTTAGATGATGGACTGAATCCGGTGTGTCTTGCAAGTGATCAGTAATGGGTGAATCTGTAGATGGAGATACACATGCAAAATCATGGATGGTAGGTTCACCAAAGAGGTCAGGGAAGAATGGAGGAGACTCTAACAAAAATGAGGCATCCTTTGCCAATTGTTGATGCTCAAGCTCCAAGTCATACTCTTCATGAAAGATAGTGCATATTGGTTGTGCAACACCAACTCCATCGATGGCTTGATCCTCGTTCACAACAAATGTAGAGTCTGGAATGGAAGAACACAAGATAGTATCATCTGGAGGAATAACTGAGTGTGAAGACAAAGGTTGTGGAATATAATGTATATGAAAACTCGAAGGAATCACAACCAAATATGTGCAAAAATTAAGTGAAGTGATGTTGGGAGGATGTGAAAGATGAATAGGTGTGTGAGCATGATCCTCAACATCACTCAACAATGGTGGAGATGTTTGATGAGGGGATGGCAGGCAATCATTC
>Ga0068628_1000224_pt1 | contig 16956 bp, 10 predicted proteins | sample InSIn2gowninarea_FD_77431 | JGI IMG/M metagenome (GOLD analysis project Ga0068628, IMG submission 77431) | Clean room microbial communities from NASA Spacecraft Assembly Facility at Jet Propulsion Laboratory, Pasadena, California, USA -... ... | reverse complement strand
ACTTTAAGTTAAAGGGGCTCAGAGCATTTCTCTAACTTATGGAGGGACCGTACCCTCGGCCCAATAACTTATAAGGTTTAAGTACTACAACCCCCTCACAAGCATTTACTCCCTCCATAAACATTCATCTCACCTAAAAATCCATTTTCCTAAGGTGAAATTACCATTTACCTAGGGAAAGTAATAAACCTTACCTAAAACCCCTTTTGTTTACATAAAAACCCATAAAAAGAATTAAGCCTAAGTTATGATGTGTAAATATGGATGTATAGATAAATGTCAATACATGATACTTAGTGCAATTTTCTTTTCTGCTTCCATTTCATATTAACTTTAACTTCTATTATATTTAACTCCAGAAAAATAAACCCCTTTCCCGTATATTTAGTTAAAATCCCAAATGTTAAATACCCTACCCCATGGTTTGAAATATAAACCATAATAGTCAATAATTAAATGGATTAATTAGTTGATCCACGACTAATTAAGAGCCATAACCCCTCGCCAAACCAAAAAGGATTAATTAATCAAACAGTGATTAATTAATAACCTTCCTCCAATCATATCACCCCCGATGTCATTAAGCAACCCTAACCCACAATTAAAATCTCGTCGTACCCCTCCATTAACTCCCTGATCAAATCACACTCCCAATCACCGTACGATCTAACCCCTTCAGATCTAACGGCTGTCACTCATATTGGGTGGCCTCCGATGCCAACCTTTACCTGCCCAATGTAAGCAGTTTTACTATTCACCCCTCTGCTACGTATTTCTTGATGAATGGCATCGAGCAGACCTCTCCCAATACCGCCAAGTCTCCAAAAGCAGTGCGATAGATCCCGCTTTCCACCTCTGCTTACCACCTTTACTACATGACAAGATGTCACATCTGTCAGTTGGCGCCAATTGTCTCTTTCCCATCGTAACTGCCAAAATCATTGACTTTACAGATAAAACAGAAAAACTCATTGTTTTGTTTGTTACAAAAAAAATAACCTTTTGTTCTCCATGCGAGCACAGACTACGTTTGAGTTGTCAACCTGCTACCAATTGTCAACCTTCCACAGTTGCTGAACTCCAGACCACTATGTAGACCTGTGCGCTCCCTGCAAACCATGCACCAGCACCATTGCTCCATACAAACAGCTGATACTAGGTATTTACCCCATTCTGACTGAAGAACCTTAATTTCTGGCTAAACCTGAGCTAAATTTCTTTGAATACTAAGTAATTTAGTAAATTACGCCACCTGGTAGTCCTGAAATACTCTGAAACAGACCAATTATTCCCAATTCTTTTGAAACCATTTACACCGTCCTTGAATCCACAAGAACCAAGGATGGAAGCCCCAATTACACTAAATGTTATGCCCATTACTACTCCCCACAGAGATTTAGACCACCTTCCACTTGCAGAAAAAGATTTTCAAATAAAGGACACCTCATTCTCAAAATCCCCCCTGAAACTCTTCTGCAAGTATAGAGACCAGTACCTAAACCATGCTGACTCCATTGGACTTTTGGAATCAGGGTTGCCTAAATACCAGTTCCCCAGAGTGCATGTGTTCCTAGAAATTGTACATTACTGCCACATGAACTACGACCCTATCCAAAGGGCAGTAAGATCTCCTGACCAGTCTATTCTATTTACTATCACTGTTGAATCCATTAACCAAATGCTTCAATTGCAGCAAAGCCAAAACCTAACCCCTCTCTCCATTGGAGACATGCTGAATAGATATCCTACACTCACTTCAATTAGATTATCCTAGTTATTCCAGATTTTCATCAGAGAAGAGCAGTATATCCCAAAGGACCCTCCTCCTTATATATGGACTATATTCTCCAACCTTGGTTGAGATATTATAGATATGATATCCAGTATACTAGGTTGCACCACTAGTGAATTTGTCGATGAGATCATAATATCCATCATGTCAATCTATTCTCTTGGCCAACCACCAGCCATCATATTTGACTATGCAAAGTTTATTGCTGATAGAATGCATGATCAATTTATGAGGTTGGAAAATGAAAGGGTGTTCAAATATTCCTCAGTTCTTTATCATTTATTCTTGTACTATCAAGCTGATAGGTTTCCAACTGCCCTCCAAAAACTTGATACTAAAGGAAACCCCAGATCAGTGATCTTCTGGACTTATTTGATTCACCAGTTTAATTCTCCATACTCTTGTACAAATTTCATAGACCTCTTTGTTTATCCTGTGACAACCATGCTACTAGGAAACCCTCCACCCAAGATCAGTGTAGACATCAAGAGGGTCTTGCAATTGTCAAATCAATACAAAGTAGGGGATTGGTACTTGTACCAAAACCATATAGAAATCAGAATCTATGGATGTGAGTTGCCACTTACAAAATGCCAAAGTACCTCCCCATGAGACTATTTTCTCTGGAGTACTACAGACAAATAATCAATTCAGATGAGGTGCATTTTGTTAGAACCAAGAAAAAGGCCCAACTAAGAATAAAAGATCATCTTGGCCCTTTCATTTGTAACAGTAGAGAAGCAGGAAAAGAGGCAGATGAAATCCTCCAAAGGTTGAAATTAAAACAGAGTTTCATGTGGACCTATGATCCCCATAGCTTTATTTGTAATAGGAGATAGAAAAATAAGTTATCTCCTTACATCCACCATAGGATCCCAGAAATTGAACAGTATGCCAGTCAAACCGAATGGGTGGAAAACACATTAGTAGATAAAGATAGTATAGAGGTTGTCGTTAACAATGTATTGATGGATTTAGATAGGAGGCTTGATGAAGATTTATTTGTACAGGTGTTGATCTGAAAATCACTCGTGAGTGATCTCAGTTAATTAATTAATGAATGAAGGTATTATAGACTCATGTGTTGGTGTGTGTCTATGTTATCTTAGGCAACGGATCGATAATATTGCAAAAGACACAGACACTAGAAAATAATAAGAGAAACACAGTAAGCAAAACGGGAACACAACAAATTAATAAGGAGTTCACCCAATCCTCCTGGGCTACGTCTTCGGTCCAACTTTCAATGGTGGCCTTCTTTTATTATGTCTTTGAACATAGTTTTACAATGAGGAGCTCAATTTGAGTCTCCCAAAATAGATGATGCTTAGTAGGGTGGTTCTTGGATTCCCCAAGCCACTAGAGTGCAGAGACTCTTCCTTACCAAGTCTTGACCTCAACTGGTCTTAATGGAATGATTCCAATTTGGTACTCATTTCCGACAGATATCCTCACAGGGATCGCTTGAACCTCTCAAGCCTTTTGTCTGTTCGATGCTGCCTTAGCTCTATAGGTCAGCTCGGCTCTCTGTTCTCTGCTTTATTGTCTCTTCTGTCTTCTTTTTCCTTTCTCATTGTTCTCTATCTCTCTCTCTTCTATTCTTTGTCTATTCATGGCTTAAAGCCAATCCGTCTCATGATAGTTCGCTTCCTCTTCCGCCCCTTCAGATCGCCTGCTACTGTTTGCTTGGAATTCCCTGCCTCTGCGTCATTACCATTGTGTAATGTCTCACAGGGAAGTGGCCACTTGTCCTCTCACAAACTACACCATCTCTTCCTCAAATAGTTCGGTATTTCAATTACTTTGTGTAATTATTCATCCGCCAACTCAGCGGTCCAATCAGACTTCAACCTTTATGTGTTGTAGCTTATTTTCCCCCTCTAAATCCAGTTTCCCATCGGGCGCAATCTCTGCCATTAGATTTGGAGCCCACAGAGCCTACGGTGTTCGCTCTTATCGCGCGGTTGACTTGCTTGAACATTAGCGCACGATGAGGGTGGTTTTCTCTCTCATCCGCTGGACACTCATCGACCAATGTATGGAATTGTTGGGTCTCCTGACAATTCCGCTTACTGCCCAAAATGCCTCCAATATTCTGCCAGTTTTGGAGCGCGGGACCCGCCTATCATTTCAGAGCTTTTCCCACAGTTTTTAGCTCCCCTCGTGACCAAGTGCTCAGGGCCTTTCCATTTCGAGGGGTTTTTCCCAGTGATGCGCGATTAGCACTTAGCGCTAAGCGCTAATCACGCATTAGAAATGGCCTCCATTTTCTTATCTAGATTTCCTAACTGCTAGTTTGTTCCCTATGCGATCTCCATGGGCCTCAGTCAGCATGCTTTGACCAAGGTCCTCATCGTTCCTTGCTGGCTATAAACTGCCACTGTCCAGAGGTCCTTCCTGATATCTCTTTGTTCACAAGTTTTTGAAGTCTGTCATGATTTGATCCAGGCATAGAACTTTGATAATCTTCATGGATCTAATTCGGATCACGGCCTTCCCACTGAAAAAGCTTTTGGACCACCAAAAGTTAGTTTTCAAGCATCGACTAAGTGAGGGTACAATTGTCTCACTTGTCCAATCCCTATCCACTTTGCACTGCTCGGCTTTGAACCCTTGAGCCCAACTCTGAGGTACTCAACATCTCCCCTGTGCGTCGTTCTCACCTTCCTGTCCAGAACTATGTCTTCCTGCAATTCATTAAGATATTCAGGTAATAGTTATCAATAGAAGGCAACTGACTATGCTCTTCGGGATCCTCAATTAGTGAAGGTTCAAACAGTCTCAAGCAATCTGCATTCATGACTGAGTAGATGTGCATGTAAGCTGGTAGATCAAGGCGAAAAGCATTCTCACCAATTTTCTCAAGTATCTTGAAAGGTCCATACCTAATAGGCTTTAGCTTTTTACCTTCACCTTGGATTCTATCCTTGCTTATATACAGCTAGACTTGGTCACCAACTTGGAAACTATGCTCCATCCTATGCTTGTCATGTCTTGTCTTGTATTTGGCCTGGCTCTTTTCCAACTATTCATGTACTTCCTAGTGGATCTCTTGGATTTGTTCAATGAACTTAGTTGCTATATCCACATCACTGTGTCCCTCAATTGTGGTGTCTTTACTAATGACAAAATCCAAAGGAGACCTTGGTGTGAAACCAAAACAGGTCTCAAAAGGAGATCTCTATGTAGAAGAATGTTTGGCTCTGTTGTAAGCATGCTACACATAACACAAAGGTTCATCCCAAAGTTTAGGATGCTTGCTGCAATATCCCCTAAGCAACTAGATCACTATCCTGTTGACTACTTCAGTTTGGCCATCAGTTTGTGGATGAAAAGTTGTGCTTTACTTCATTTTGGTGTCCATCAATTCCCACAGACTTGACCAAAACTTCCCCACAAATCGGGATTCTCGATCAGATACAGTGGAAGTGGGTAATCCAAAATGAACCCATACATGTTGAAAGAACAGTTTTGCAGTTTGTTCAGCTGTAATTTGTTTATTACAAGGTATCAAAATACACATTTTGCTGAACCTATCCACAACAACATACAGATAATCATGACATTTCCTAGATTTAGGCAATCCTCCAACAAAATCCATGGAAACACTTTCCCAAGGGTGAAAAGGAACTGGTAATGGAGTCTACAAGCCTAGCTTTCTATTGTTGGGCTTGCTTTTAGCACACATAGTACACCCTCTTACATATCTAGGAACGTCTCGTTCATTTTTGGCCAATAACAAAATCTTTGCAGCTGTGCAACTGCATTACTTACCCCAAAGTGACCTGATATTAGAGAAGTGTGTGCTTCTCGAATTATCTTTACTCTTTTAGTTTGTGGAATGTATAGCTTCCCACAATGATATAGGAGTCAGTCCTTTACATGATAATCTAATTCTTCTACTCGTTTGCCTTGACTTAAAGTTGCATATACATCTTTAAAGTCTATATCTTGAGCATATTGTTCAATGTAGCTCTCATGTAACACAGAATTATGCTTAAGTATAGTAGATGCATTTATAATGGGTCTAGATAACATATCTGCAACTTTATTGTGTATGCCCTTTTTATATCTGATGACTAAATGAAACTGTTGTAGAAAACCCATCCATCTATATTGCCTTGATTGCTGCAACTTAGTTTGGGAGTTTAGATATTGAAGTAGTTGATGATCAGTATGTATTATTGTCTCTTTGCCCATTAAGTAACGTTTCCATTTTTTCACACGCTGTACTAATGCATACAATTCTTTATCATATGTAGGATAGTTAACTACTGCAGAATTAAATGTCTCAAAATGATAACATATGGGTTTACCGTGCTGTGTCAACACTACTCCCATGGCATAGTCACTGGCATCCGTTTGGATCTCAAATGATCTTTGAAGATCAGGCAGTGCTAGTACAGGTGTTGTACTAATCTTCTCTTTCAAGGTGTCAAAGGCTTTCTGTTGTTTGCCTCCCCACTGAAACACCTTGTTCAATCCTGTTAAAGCATGTAAGGGAGTTGCAATTAAGGAAAAGTTAGAAATGAACTTTCTCCAATATTGTGCTGCTCCTAAGAAGCTTCTAACTTCTGTAGCAGATTTGGTTTTAGGCCAGTTTACAATGACTGCCACCTTAGAGGGATCTATCTTCAATTCACCACCCCCTACTATATTTCCCAAATAATTCAAAGATGTTTTGCCAAATTCACATTTTGAGAGTTTAACACAAAGTTTTTATCTTTTCAAAACATCTAGTGTCTGCTTAACATGCTTTAAATGTTCTTCCCATGTTTTTCTAAATATCATAATGTCATCCAGATAAACAATAAAAAAATCATCAAGAAAAGGTCTGAGTACATCATTCATTAATCTCATGAAAGTAGCAGGAGCATTAGTTAAGCCAAAAGGCATAACCAGCCACTCATACAATCCCTGCTTTGTTTTGAAAGCAGTCTTCCGTGCATCTTGTTCTGCAACTCTAACCTAATGGTATCCACTATGCAAGTCTAACTTGGAAAAATAAGCAGCTTCTTTTAATTGATCTAAAAGATCATCTATGCGAGGAAGGGGATAACGATTTTTTATTGTTATCTTATGCAGTGCTTGGTAATCAATACACATTCTCCACGAGCCATCTTTCTTTCTCACCAAAATGATTGGTGACCCACATGGTGATGTGCTAGGTCTGATGAACCCTTTCTCGAGCAACTCCTACACCTGCTTTTTCATTGTTGTGTTCTCTAAAGCGAACAACCTGTACATTCCAATGTTAGGCAATGGAGCATCTTGCTGCAAAACAATATCATGCACTATTTCCTTTTTGGGTGGCATACCTTTAGGTTCTTGAAATAAGATATCATACTCTGAAACAACCTTTTCTAAATCAACTTGCTGCTTAGCATTACATCCCTCAAATACATTGGTTTCATCATGTTTCTTTTCATTTACAACCATCAGTAATAATTGTTTGCATGAATTTATCATTCGTTTCATCTGCCCTGAGTTTATGAGAGTATAATTATTCTTGAGATTATGAGCTCTTACAAAGTATTTGATTCCATCTTTAACAAGTAGATACTTGTTCTCAGCTCTATAGAAAATAGCTTTTCTGTCATACAAGTAAGGACTTCCTAAAACAATTCCACACATGTCGAAAGGAATTATATCTAATTCAACCTCATCTACAAATGCTGACCCAAAAGAAAACTTGAGTTTACATTGTCTAGTCACTTGTAGTTGTGCTTTATCATTTAACCATCCTAATGGGTATGGTTTCTCATGAGGTGTAGTCACTAATCCCAACTTCTTTACAATTGCTTCAGAAATTAAATTTACTTGTGAGCCACTATCAAACAAAGTATCAATCTTCTAATGTTTGCAAATAACTCGAATATGGAAAATCTCATGTCTTTTTCTCTCATTTTCTTCATCAATAGTAGATTGTGTAGAATTACTAGTAGATGCTTCAGAATTATTACCTTTTATACCTGTGGCTGCAATAGTTGCTTCATCTCCTGAGTCTGACCCCAAATCTTTCTAAATAGTTGCAGCAGTCTTCTTCTTCTTGCCCTCGAACTTCTTAGCTCACAGCTCTGAATGCAGAATCCAACAGTGCTCATCATCATGCCCATCCTTTTTACAGTGAGTGCATGAACCCTTGCTTTTCTGTGTAGTGTTAGCCTTCCTTGCTTTCCATTTTTGCTTTCTTTTCTCTTTATTCTTGCTTGCAGTGGGTTGGGATGATCCCCCAACTTCTGGATTTCCATTCTTTCCTCTAGCTTCTAGATGAGTAGCTTGAACATATACCTCATCTATACTAGTGGGATTAAACATGAGGATAGTGTGCCTCATGTAGCTGTGTAGACCACCGATGTACTTCAACAGAGTCTCAAGTGAGTCTAATGAGATTCCTAGAATCAATGCTCTCTTTCTAAATTCTTGGGTGTAACCTTGTACACTTTGCCCTTTCAATTGTCGAAGAGTTTGCCAGCTCATCATGGCTTGTTGCATGTAGGCTAATGGATAGAACTGATTTTTTATTGCAGAAACAAATTTAATCCAGACAGAGATAGTCTTACCATGTCTCTTCAGGTTAGCTTGGGTCCTGCCTTCCCACCAAACCAAGGCAGTGCCTCCAAGGCGTAGGCTTGCCAACTGAATCTTGCTCTTGTCTGAATCAATACTCTGCACTTTGCAATAAACATCAATTTGTCTAATCCAATTGTCCAGCTTTTCTACATTCAACTCTCCATCATATATAGGTAAATCAAATTTAACATCTAGTTTAATCAAAGATGCCTTGTTTTTATGTTCAGGGCTATTAGGAGGTGTGAGAAAGCTTTCCTCTTTCCCTTTGCCTTTTGAGTGGTCATGGAAGTGAGACTCTTCTTCTCCTTTATCTTGTTTGGAGCCTACTGAGTCTTCATCTTTATGTTTTCTAAAGTCCTTATACATTTCCTCTACCATGGACCTTATGGCTAGGAAAATATCTATGAATTGAGGGTCTAGCCCCACAAAACCTTCCTCTGACATTGTCTTCTGAGGATAGACTCTCCCAATTTCAGGATTAGTTTTGACCAACTCTCCTTTTCCTAATTTGATCTTTGATCTAGTTAGCATTCAACAACTAAATCTAGCACAAGCTTGTCTAACCTTAACAGCCTAAAGCTTTGATACCACTTGATCTAAAAATCACTCGTGAGTGATCTCAATTAATTAATTAATTAATGAAGGTATTACAGACTCATGTGCTGGTGTGTTTCTATGTTATCTTAGGCAACGAATCGATAAGATTGCAAAATACACAGACACTAGAAAACAGTAAGAGAAACATAGTAAGCAAAACAGGAACACAACAAATTAATAAGCAGTTCACCCAATCCTCTTGGGCTACGTCGCCAGTCTAGCTTCCAATGGTGGCCTTCTTTTATTGTGTCCTTGAACAGAGTTTTACAATGAGGATCTCAATTTGAGTCTCCCGAAACAGATGATGCTTAGTAGGGTGGTTCTTGGATTCTCCAAGCCACTAGAGTGCACAGACTCTTCCTTACCAGGTCTCGACCTCAACTGGTCTTAATGGAATGAGTCCAATTTGGTACTCAGTTCCAACTGATATCCTAACAGGGATCGCTTGAACCTCTCAATCCTTCTATCTGCTCGATCCTGCCTTAGCTCTATAGGTCAACTCAGCTCTATGTTCTCTGCTTCATTTTCTCTTGTCTTCTTTTTCCTTTCTTGTTGTTCTTTGTCTCACTTTCTTCTGTTCTCTATCTTTTCATGGCTTAAAACCAATCCGTCTCATGACTGTTCGCTTCCTCTTCCACCCCTTCGGATCGCCTGCTATTGTTCGCTTTGAATTCCCTGCCTCTGCGTCATCGCCACTGTATAACATCTCACAAGGAAGTGGTCGCTTGTCCTCTCACGAATTGTGCCATCTCTTCCTCAAACGGTTCAGTGTTTTGGTTACTCTGTGTAATGATTCATCCGCCAACTCAGCGGTCCAATCGGACTTCAACCTTTATGTGTTGTAGCTTATTTTCCCCCTCTAAATTCGGTATCCCATTAGGTGCAATCTCCGCCATTAGATCTAGAGCCCCTAGATCCTATGGTGTTTTCTCTTATCACACGGTTGACTTGCTCAAACGTTAGCACGTGATGAGGGTGGTTTTCTCTCTCATCTGCCAGACACATGTCGACCAACCTATGGAATCGCTGGGTCTCTTAACAATTCCACTTACCGCCCAAAACACCTTTGATATTCTTCCAGTTTTGGAGCGCGGTACTCGCCTATCATTTCAGCACCTTTCCCATGGTTTTCGACTTCCCTTGTGACCAAGCGCTCGGGGCCTTTCCATTTCAAGGGGTTTTTCCCATTAGTGCTAATCGCGCATCAGAAACAGCCTCCATTTTCCAATCCAGACTTCCTAACTGCTAGTTTGCACCCTGTGCAGTCTCCATGGGCCTCGGTCAACGTGCTTTGACCGAGGTTCTCATCGTTCCTTGCTAGCTACAAACTGCCACTATCCAGAGGTCCTTCCTAATAGCTCTTTGTTCGCAAATTTCTGAAGTATGTCATGATTTGATTCAATCATAGAACTCTGATAATCTTCATGGATCTAATTCGGATCAGATGCCTCGAGAAACTCAATCTCAAAGGCAATCACAGGAACACATTGGACAGACTTCGAAGCAAGTAGGGCCATTAGGCCAACCAGGATCATCAGAGCAAGCAAAAGATTCAGAGCTACCTGAGATTTCAGAGGAGCTCAATCAAACAAAACAAAATATGAGCAATCCCCCCATTTACAGACTCCTCTAAATGAGGAGGAAAATCCAAAAAGAGATAGAGAGGAGGCCACTCCTTCCACCATACCTATTAATCAAACCTATGCTAAGAGGCAAAGGTTAAACCCATTTTCTGAACAGGAATACACCAAGGAAACAGCAAGTAGCACAGTGGTAGAAAGAACTGATAGTGTGCATACTATCCCTTCAGAAGGAACGCCATCTACCTCATAGTTCCAAGTATTAGAAAGGAAACAGAGCACAAAGGTATCTTCCTTCAGGGCTCCTTCTGGTCAGAGCCAGGATATCAAAGAAAATTACAAATAAATCAAGGAAAGTAACGAAAAACTAAAGGCTCAAACCTATGTTCATTATCTCAGACTGGCTCTATCGAACCAAACACGGCTGATGTCAACCTTTGACATAAAGGAAGGCAAGATGCAAATGAGCTTTCTTAAGCCAACTGTGCAACAACCAAGATCAATGGTTGACTATTTGAAACTGATTTTGAAGTTTTGGCAAAGGATATTCACCCAATTGATCAAACAAAGATACATAAGAAAACAGGTGAAATGGTCTACTCCACGTTGGTCAACAAATCAATCACAGCTCATCAATTGCAGAACTCACTGAATAACACATCGGCAAAGCTTCAATTGGAAAAATCCTCTTCCCAAGCCAAAGACACTAGAATAAAGTCCTTAGAGGACTTGGTCATAGAGCTGGGACATGATCCCAAGGACGTGAAAGCAGCAGAGCAGTTGATAAAGAATAAAAATGATGGCATAGCTACACTAAAGAAGTAGCTCAAGATTCCTCATCTTCACCATCCTCAAACTGCTGAAGTTCTAGAAAAATAGAAGGAGGAAGAACTTATGGACCTAGTCCTTAAGTTGAATGATCAATTGAAGGAAACTAAGAAAGAATTAGAGAATTCGATACAGTCCAAACAGAGTGAACTGGCCACCTCTCCTTAGACTATAATACATACAATTTCTATGACAGTACCCTCCACCCTGGCAGCTTCCTTGGCACCAATGATTCCAATAGTAACAACATTGCTAGTAGCAGGTACTACTTCAGCCACAAGTACATAGACGAGTATAGGGATAACAACAGAAAAGATAGATGAATTGGTTAAGGCTATGGAACAAATGAGCATCTAGGCCACAGAACTCAAGAAACTCAGAGAGCAAGTGACAAGCTTAGAAACTAGTTTTTCACTTGCACAAATACAGCATAAAGAAGAGACTCGGAAAAACCAAAGGATGGTAGAAAGAATAAGAATCCTTGAAAATGATTTAACTCTAGAAAATCCATTGGGAGACATCAAGGATATATTGTGGACCAATATCATTGATTCCATCAATGATATTTGGCCTTCCATTTAGGTTATCTTTTAGCAAATTGAATTAATCAAAATAGCCATGGAAGCCATACAAAAGACAAAGGAAAAATTGGGAGACAAGCTTGAGGAAGCGAATCAGTTGATAGATTTTTTGAATAGTAGAAACAGGTGCCAGCTGGATGAATTAGAGATTCAAGATAGAACAGCAACCATTATTGAGATAAAAAAGGTTCTCTCTAAAAGAAACCTAATGCTTAATTTAGAGAAAAGGTGTCAGAACATTCAAGTAGACATTGACAGCTTCATGTTAAAATATGGCATTTTGAGAGAAAAAGGACTTCCTAGTCCTATAATCATACATGACAAATTAATGACATAGGAAGATTACATTGAAAGATTGAATAAATAGGCCAGGAGCCAAGCTAGTTCTTCAGGAGTAAAAGCATTACCTACAGGAAAGGTTCTTTATGATGGCCTGGAGAATTTGTTCTACATAGAACATGAAGTCAAGCATTTGTTCACCAACAAACGCAAATTTTCCAATATACAGAAGCCAATGAAGTCTACAGGAATATGATCAAAATAAAATTACCAGATAGTGAATGGTGGACCAATTTGACAGATCTACTATAAGTTACTATAGTAAATCTAGAGGGTAAAGATAACTACCAGGTGAAAACAGGTAATCCAGGATTAACCAGCACAGATAAAGAGTATCAGTAGGTTAAAGATAAGAGTGAATCTAGCACATAAATACCAAGGCAACTGCAAGAGCCAAATCCAAATTCCAGCAGCCATCACATTCACAAATAAAGGGACAGCAAGCAAACAGTTTTCCATCTATCTCTATCTTCCTGTTGAAGATATTTTTTTGTTTCCTAGAATAATTCTCATATGGTTATGAGATATTTTGTATTAAATTTTGTATAAATACTTCACAAGTTGAAGTAATTAGTGTGGATTAAAAAACATTTCTGTAGACATTTTGTTTTAGGCTAAGGAGCTATTGTACTCAAGGCTAGACTGGTTTATTGGATTATGAAATAAAGCTGAGGACATTTCACTCGATTCTTGTTTAAATACGGTATTCTCTTTATGTTATGAAATATTCATGTGTGTTCCTTATGAAATCTTAAAAGCAAACAAGGAATAATATCATCAGAATTAGCTTAAGTGCTCTCTATGTTAATTGTTTTCTTTATTTATGTTTTCTACTAAATTGCCTTGGTCTAGGAATTCTTAATTGCTCCCTTACCTCTGTAATTTACCCCCTCCCCTTTGGTCCATAGTAAAGGATTCTTCATTTCCCTTTGCTATTGGCCATCCTTCCTTTATTCATCTTAATCCCTGTTAAGGATCCTTCATTGCCCTTAGCCCTGGTTAGGACTTTCATCCATTTAAACCTGCAGATTTGCTCTTGCTGTGCTAGCCTACCCTGTGGACTCTTACCTCAGTAATAGATCAAATCCAGTTAAGCCTTTCTTGATTGACTCCATATCCCAATGGCTTAAATATTTTCTCTACCCATCTGTCTTCTTAATTCCACCACCCAATCAAAACAAACAATCCTAGACATTAAGAACTAGCCTGAAATCTTATTTAAACAAAGTTAAATTATAAAGAGAGAGCCCTCTCTGGACTTAGGTTGGCTAGAACCTGAGTCTAAAAGATTGGTTTATGGTTACCTTGGGCTATTCCTTCTTTGATAACTTCTCAGGAAAAAACCTGAGTGATAACACATGTGAGGAGGAAAATGAAGGAAAATAATGGAAAATGAAGAAAATAGAGGCCTCATTCATAAAAATGCTTCTGAGGATCAATTGGTAACCTTTTTTTAGTTCAATTTTTGAGCTCTCTTAGTATTCTCTCTCTTTCTCTCTCACTCTTGGACACTTAGAGTTTTCTTGGAGCACTTTGGCATTAGAGCAAGAAAGGGAAATAAGGCAAGAGGAAGAAAAAATTAAGCGAGGAAAGGTAGGATCAAGCAACTACAGTAGGATTCCTTGCAGGTATCAATTTTCATATGTATTTTCCTTGCTATGTTTGGCATGCATGGTGTTGCATGTGGTTGCTTTCTTTCATGGCATAGGTTTTACCAGGTGTGACATTATTTTCAGCCTAGCCTTTCCATTTCCCGATAATCTTGATGAGATGGGTTATCATACTTCGGTTCAGCTGGATTTCCAGATGAATTCGAGGTTGAGTGAGGTGTATCTCTGAAATGACAAACACATGGCCTAATGGCCCTTGAACCGGATTGTGGATCACAATAAAGCCACAGGCCTAGTAACCCCTGCGTCAGATTGTGGGTTGCAGTAAAACCAAGATTGTGTTTCACAGTGGGCATAGGAATCATTGCCGATGAATGGCTGGATATACAGTAAATCCAAGAGGTGGATTTCTATCCGTTGGGCCTAGTAGTCCTGGGATGGGCACTATGGTAAAGCCTATAGAGTGGGTCTTGGTATAGAGCCTAGTGATCCCCGTATCAGACTGTGGATTACGATAAAGCCTAAGAGACTAGGAGGCACTCAAATTCCTCATGTTTTAGGTGGAGAACTCCAATAGAATCCATGCTTGTTTGGTTCTTTTTGGTTGGTTAGGAGTCCCACATTCATGCTTGGAGTATGGCAAGGGGTGATTAGATGAAGAGAGATTTTTCTCAACCAATCTATGGTCTTGTGGAATGTGGTAGTCCCATCTCCTGTTGGTTTTTGCATTCATTAATGATAAATTGATTCCCTTGGTTTCATGTGTAAATGTGTCAGTTTATATGAGGATTTTATGGTTGATATATTTATGGTATTTTTGTTGTTACTATGTTGGTTATGTGTATGTTTTATGACAACAACTATGTATGACTATCAGTATGTTTTTACTTGTAAATGAATGAGTAATGTATATATTACCTAATTGATGATAATGCAGCAAATGACATGAGGGAACAATGGTTCTTAGCGATTCTCAGATAAGTATGAGATCAGTATGCTTAATTATGTTGTTTAAACATGTAGATTACATGTTTGCGATATGTTTAACAACATGCTTGTCATGTCTAGTACGAGTCTGGTTAAGGGCTTGTTTACCTAATTGCTTCTACTTCATTGTTTACTTGTTATTTTGCTTCTCTTAAGGTATCATTCCATTCTGGGCAGTGACCTAGGCTATGGGTCGGAAAACGTGGCTGAAATCCACAGGATGCTGGCATAGAATTGGACAAATTGGTCCTTAGATGCTAGCAGGCACGCCTATGATAGCGTCCAGAGGTCCCTACACGCTGGCATGCCCATAGCATGAGAGCGTCTAGACAGAAAGTGATCATAAGTTTCATTGGGACCTAGGGGCAAGTTGCCTGAATTTTTGGCATGGTTCTTAGGGGTCCTGTAACTGATGTGGAAGGTCTATGTGTTGTGTATCTGTCGATTCCATTTCCTTAAGGTCACATAGGAGATCGAATCCAACCATAGTATCCTCTCTTCACATGTTTACCCTGGTTGGTCGGTTACTTGGGTAGATGTGGGAGGAGGGTTTTACAACTTATGCCAAAAACGCCTCTTTCTAACCTTCCCTCTATTTGTCAACATAGAACTCTCTCTCCTAGAGTACTTTTATAACACTAATTCCTTCCTCCTACATCCAGGAATCTCAACATACTACGTATGATTAGACTGCATTTTTATATCTCCAATGTGTGGATCAATTTATTTCTTTGTGATGTTACCTCTCCTATGCTCTCCATAACTCAATCCCATTGGATACCTCCCACATTGACAAATATCGAGCTGCTCAGATATTTCCATAATTATGGTGTTAGACACACATGCTCAGGAAACACTTTATTTTATTCTCTCCATCTATGTTCTAACTTATCATGCATCTTGTGAAATTCAAGCCATATTCAAGTACAACTATAAGAGAAGTGCCCCACTAATGTTGATGGTGATGAGGGACACATGGTAAAAAGTGGGGATCCAACCCAAATTTGAGACCATCAAAGGATTTTAAGTGCCAGTTAACACTTTATAGTAGGAGAAGAAATTACCCATGTGCACTTGAGCTATTAGGGAAAGGAAGAAAACCTAGGGTTGAAACCGTGCAATCCCACGAAGAGGCCAAGAAATCCCAAGAAAAGGTTGAAAACTTCATGAATGGAACCCTATAATAAAATAATATTTAACAACCTTCATTTCAGAGGTTGCAAGAGGGTTTCAACCTTTTCTCTATTTAATTTCTCACTTTGCAAGAAAAAAATAATTCACCAAAGCTTTCAATAAAGTATGCAAAATTGGCTAGGCAAACATAAAAAAAAAAAAAAAAAGATTGTGGAAAGACAATATCCAAGGGTTTCATGGAACTTGGAATCATGAGCAAAGTAGCCAACAAGTTTGATATGAGCCATTGGTATCATTTCATTACTTTCAATCATAGATCTATAGATAATCACCTTTTGTACAATTTTTTTAAATATATAAGAAAAAAATATTATGGCTTCAAATCTATTAAAATGTTCCATATGCACATTCATCTATAAATTTTTGACACATTATTCAATTTCAACACCCTTGATTTCCTTCATGTCATAAACCTGAAGGAGGTGCAAAATGAAGGGAGGCTTAGACACATTGTGAATGGAATCACAGTTGACTCCCCTAAAGAATGCATGGCTTTTGATGTGATGAGCTTTGTGGCAGAAGCATGGTCTCTTATCTAGTTCTTTTCCCAACAATATGAGAATGAGATCTTGTAATGGCATCTAATTTGCTGTGATTTTGGGTTTCATGATTAGGATATTGTAGAAAGTTTCATTTCAAGTCACCCCTTTGAAGGGCATGTAATCATAGAGCCTCTTGCAAAGTAGAATTTAGTAAGCCTTTCCCCAAGTAAATATCATCAAAAACATAAATTCATTGAGGAATTAGTATGAGACAATATATTTTCAATGAGCTATTCAACAATAGATACATGTACGGTTCCTTATTTGAAAGCATTGTAAGGCTTGTAGGTCCTCTTTTATGACATAATTTTTGCTACGGTTTATCACTTCATT
>Ga0068628_1000223_pt1 | contig 16972 bp, 17 predicted proteins | sample InSIn2gowninarea_FD_77431 | JGI IMG/M metagenome (GOLD analysis project Ga0068628, IMG submission 77431) | Clean room microbial communities from NASA Spacecraft Assembly Facility at Jet Propulsion Laboratory, Pasadena, California, USA -... ... | reverse complement strand
CATAAATGTATGATTGCAATGGGAGTATGAATTTTTATCATTAAGTACACAATGTACTACCCCATCCTAAATGTACTTCAAATAATTATGGTAAGTTTATGGGAGACATTGCATATCTCTAATCTATGATCTTCCTAGGAGTAAGTTATATTGTGTTATATCTCCTTTAATGACCTACAATGATATTTACATAGTTTTAGATCCTACAGTGATGGAAAATGATATAGATCCCATTCTTGAACACAAAGCATCATTAAAAGCTTTCAGCTATAATGAAGGTACACATATGTGTGAGAAGAGAAGATTCAAATTCTTATAGGTAGTTGTAAAAATTATATTTATTGCAAAACCTTCATCTATTAATATTCTTTTAAAAGCCTTCCCATCTATCTTGGCTATGATGTGCAATGGGGGATTTTGATTTTCCAAATGACTTGATTGTCTAACTTCATGATCTTGGAATGTAATGGTGGGTTTTTGACTTGTTTTAATATTCTCCATAAAGTACATAAAACTTTTAGGATCATTAATATCTAACTTGATTGTTTGCAACAATTGGTTCATAGCTTCTCTATTATTTTTAGATTGTTGTAACAACTCGAATAAGGAAATTTTCACTTATGAGTTTCTTAACTAATGTTGTAAAGCTATTTTAACTAAAATCTTAGGAAGTTGAGGTTTAGGTATATTTGGTTGTATAATACTATCATTTGTTTGATTGTTAGGAATATCTGCTTACCTCCTTTGTACCCTTTTGGCTCTTGTAGTTATGCTTACCATAGCAACAAAGGTAGAAGTATCTTGAAACCCTTTATGTGTTACTTGATTTTGATGATTTTGTGATGCTATAGTACTTTTTTGATGTTGAGGAAGAGAATTCTAATATATTCCTAAATTTTGATTAGGAATAGTTAAAGGATTATCTACTTGTAATCTTCCTTGATCAATCAAATCTTGAACCTTATGTTGTAATGTTCTACATTTACTATAGTATGGCCTTTTTAGTGATGATATTGAAAATAATCATTCTTATTATACCATTTACTATCTCTTGCATATGACCTTTTAGGCCGTATTTTAGGTAATACAATCATTTGATGGTCCATTAATTTTTTCAAAATATCATAGAAAGATTCATTCAAAGGAGTAAACTTTCTAGAGAGTGGCCTAGGTTTTCTTTCTTTGTTTTGAGCAGTGGGTATATATTGTAAGAGGTTTGATTCTCCATCTTTAAGATAAGAACTTTTATTAGCAGGTATAAGTTTGGCTGATTGTTTAGCCTAATTCTATTCTTAACATAAGACTCTTTGCTTTTCCCCTTTGATTCTCCATCTTAGATTTTAACCTTTTCGATTACAATAGCTTGAGAGATTGCTTTCTTAAACATATTGTGTTGCTGAATCAGTAAGGTACTAGCAATGGGTCTTAGACAAATTTGATTAAATATTTTCATTAATTCTTCTTATGGTAAAGTATAAGGCATGCTTATCAAGATTACCCTCCATCTTGATATGAAATATATAACTATTTCATCCTGAAATTATTATAGTCTTATAAGATAAGTCATGGAAGTTTTATCTTTGATATTTATCCTAAAATATTCTAAGAATAAATTAGCTAATTGCGCATATGTTGTAATACTATGTTCTATTAGATTATTATACCAATCCATTGCTTGTCCAACAAATGTCATAGGAAAGATACGTAACATCAAAGCGTCATTTTTAGAAATTAAATAAATTGAATATTTAAAACACCTTAGATGTTCTTTAAGGTTCTCCTTTCCTTTAAAAGGTTCAATTTTTGGAATCTCAAATTTGAAAGGAATATCAATCTTAGAAATACTAGGATGGATGAGCTCATTGCAAATAGTCTTGTAAGAGATTTTATGCTTGTTTTGTTGACGTAACATTTTCTCAATCTCTATTAACATTTAATCAAAATTATTAGTAGGTTGTGTGGGAACAATAGGATGATATCATTCCTATCCCTTTTTCCATTTGTTGAAGATGATTGATAACATTTTTCAAAGGGTGTTTGATTACCATAATAATTTTCATTAAATGGTGGAGTAGGTGGTTGATGCGGGGACAACTATCATTGTTCCTATTGATATAAAGGTGTAAAATTCTTATTTCTTTGAACTTCATGTCTAAACCATGGAAAAGGGGGCCTTGGAAGTTGTTGTTTATGTAAAACCACTCTTTTTTTAGGTAAATGATCATCTTGATTTTTATGACCTTAGGGAGATAGGGATCTTGCTCTAGATGGAAACTTTCTATTATCTCCTATTTTCTGACTAGGCCTATTTTGAATTTGAGTTTGAACTCGTTGTTTGTGAGGTTTCCCTAGAGGTGTTTTACTTTGATATGTGTGAAAAATAGGTTGTGTTTGCAAGCATTGATCTTGTCCCAATATTTTAGGTTGGTTCAATATTTGTTTATTTGGATTGTGTAAAATAATTTGTTGGTTATTTTGAAGTTGTTCTTGATTTTGATTTAACCCATACATGTACGATGGTATTTATTATACCTTATACATTAAAGGATCAAGATTTCTTTTATGTATTTGTTCAAGGATCCTATGACTAGTTCTTGGGGTAGTATAAGTAGTACTAGGATATGCATAACTCATAGTAGAAGAAGCATAACTAGTCCTAGGGGTAGGGGTATTATTTTTTAAGATATAATAAGTATCATTATACACCCTAGCATTATTTCTTAGTTCAGATATGGGAGTAGTCATATGTATTGAAACCCTATCATCGAACTCATTCATTCCTCTAGAGATGGTGGAAGGAGTATAGTCATCTCATCTTACATAGGATTGGACAAGATGTCCATCAGATAGATAATGCATAACACAATCATACTTTAGTTTAAAGGGTCATTTTTGTAAGATGACATAAGTCGAATGCATTTGTGATGGAGTAGCAGTTCTTGAGATGACTTCTTCCTCATTACCTACTGGTATTTTCTCTACTAGATAAGTTAAGTCTAAGGGAAGACTATGAACGTGAGAAGAATGAAGAACCTTTAACTGAGTTAAACATTGTCTTACCTCATCTAAGGTATCTTCTATTTCTCGAGGAGTCTCTCTCTTTGATATTACTCTACTAGATCTATGAGACCGATGATTAGATTGTTCCTCTTGATAGATTTCATCATATGGCTCTTGTTATTAATGAGCCCTTTGAGAATGGGTATTGGCCATTCTCTTTTGTTGTTTTTTATAGCCTTACACTTTTTGATTTTGTTTTGATTTTAGATTAAGCAAGAAAAAGACAACATACATCATTCATGATAATTATATTTTATTTTTTATTTTTATATTATCGAGAAAAAATAAGTATATGCACAAAAAAACTACTTATAACTTACCTTCGTGGTGTGATTATCTTGTATAATTTTGTTTAATAAATTGAATTATTTTTTCTTTAATAAATGATGCCAATGATTCATTTTAGTTTTTGTTAATTTTCTTAGATTATTTCTTCTAAATAGATGTTTAGATAAAGGTAGGATGGAATCCTATAGGTAATCTATGGAAAAGTATCAGCTTGCTATCTAAGGTGGTCCCCTTAGTGCAATGGGGCTTGGAGAATGCCATTGAAGACTATTTTCATAGTGAAATCCAAGCATAGCCTCCTTATTTATAGTCATTCAATGAAAAGTAATAACTTTTATCCTAGAACACGGTATTCATCTCTAGATTTGGCTCTACAGCTTATAGTGTGGTCGATTGGTACATAAGAAGTATGGAATCAATGGTTGGTTATCACTTCCAACTCATTGATGTTTATTTTTAAAAAGGTCTTATGCATATAAATAAAAAAATTCATGATAACTATAACCCAGCCCAACAGACATGTCCTTTGATTATGTTTTATTTAATATGAAACAAACAGTATTTTAATTAGTGAGATGTTTATCTAATGCATAGGATTCATTTTCCACTTAGTGTGATTATTTAACCAAAAATTAATGAGATTCATTTACTCCTTTTAAGTGTAGAAGTGATTAAGTGAAGTTCTTTAACCACTCTTTGAGTCACAATCCTTCGACCTTGTAGTAGAGTGGTAAGGCAGATAAGAAGGATTTTAGTGTGTAATAGATTTCCTTAAATGAGATTCTTTAACTCCCCTTTGAGTCACAATACTTTGACCTCCTTTCAAAGCGGTAAGGAAAATAGGAAGGGTTTTAATGTGTAATAAATTTGCTTAAATGAGATTCTTTAACTCCCCTTTGAGTCACAATCCTTCAACCTCCTTTCGGAGTGGTAAGGCAGATAGGAAGGGTTTTAATGTGTACAAAAAAAACACCCACCTAGTAAATTAACCAACTTAATGTGTTTTGAATTTATCTGATACATTGATTTTATATTTATTTCATTCTTTAAGTGAAAATTCATTCCTCCTTCCAAGTGTGGAAGTGACTTAGTGAAGATTCTTTACCAGTTTTAGTGATAAAAAGTGAAATGAAAAAAAGAGAGTTCATTTACTCTTTTCTCATTATACCCTTTTTGATAACCTAAGATCGCCTTTTGGCGCAAAGGACATCATACATAGGTATAAAAGAAAGTATTAAGTGATTTTATTTATCATTCCCAAATCCCAATCAGAAATAGATAACTTTTGTACAAATTATTTAAGTAAAACATTAATAATGCATATTTCCTAAACATACATCTACCCTTCCTACATGCAATTTAGCCAAAGAAATCACAAACAAGGGGTTCATTTTTATTTTTTATTTTTTAATGCCTATTCTACGCTTTCAGGATTCATGAAATTTGGAACTTATACCTTCTTTTTTTGAGTTGATGAAGTTATCAAATTTTTAGACAGAGTCGCTAGTGATTCAGAACAAGTCGCTAGAGTTTCAACTAAATCGTTGGTGTTTTCAATTAAATTGTTGGCATTTTTAAAATAAGTAGTTGGAATTTATACTAGAATCATTGGCACCCAAAGATTGTCATTGGTGATCACATAGATAGAAAAACAAAAAACCAAAAATAATAAATAGTGTGAATTTAGTAATGAATCCACAAACACAAAAGATAAAAAATGAAATATGAATAGTAAGAGATACCCCCTATGCCTCATTTTACATGTAATCTATGTATGAGGTCCCTCCTTCTAGCACCAAAATATTTACTCAAAAATCAACTCTAGAAGCATGTAAAAATAAAAGCTGTCATAACAAACAAAAACTCTTTATTAATTTTTTAAATAAATCTCAATTTTAATTATAGATTGCCTTGCAATGGAGGGCTTCAATACATAGGCCTCTTAGAGGCCCTTCTTTGATGATGTATTCAAGCTCTAGATGTCATTTGATTGAACCTACAATAAGAATGATTCTGATTACTTCTTTTGAGTTCTTCCTTAGCTTCTCCTTACTTCAATCAATTGCTAATCTAGGAATCCTACGCATGCATAAATTAACAACCCATCAAACATACCTATTCATTGTTAGTAATTATGATAAATAACATGAAATAAATATGTATGCAAGTAAGAATAGTAAACTAAAAATTTACTTAATAGTCTAACTTGAATTCAGCAGAGTAAGATTGTATTTTTTTGTTCTCTCTCTCCCTCCATGGGGGTGATCTTATTTATAATTTTTCTAAGCCAACACTAGTTGCTATTTTGGAAGATAAGGCTGGATAAAAAATCTCATCCAACCTTATCATGGATTAAATCCATGTAAGGAAAATGTAGGATTAGGGATGAATCATCCTTAATCCATCAGCTTGTCTCCTTGGGCACTTGATTTTTCTAAATTTGTTTTTTATATTTTCTGTTAACAGGATCATCGGTGATTACCCATCGGGTACCAATGATCGGGTATGGTTGCCAGTGATTGTAATGGGTCACTAGCGATCAACATACCTTGAAAAACTTTAATTTTTTCTTAAAATTTATTTCCCTCTTTTATTTATCAAAAGAGGGGTTATTTTGGGTGTCTACAATAGGCACCCCGAGCATGGTAGGATTAATTCATATCTTCATTAGTAGGGTTTCAAAAAATGTATGGTGGATAGTAATCTCTACATTAAATTTGAAAATAAGCATCAAGTTATCATTATGGTTTATTATGATGATGTTATTTTTGGAGGTAGCAAAGATAAAATATGCAAATAATTTGCTAATTAGATGCAAACCAAGTTTGAGATGTCAATGATAGGTGAAATTTCATATTTTCTTGATTTACAAGTTAATCAGTTGAAGAATGACATTTTTATTTTGCAAATTAAGTATGTAATGGAGATTCTAAAAAAGTTCACTATAGAGGATTGCAAGCCTGTGAGAACTCCTATGAAGATAAGTTGAAAGCTTAATAAGAATTATAAGTCCCCATTAGTGGATCAAAATATGTACAAGTCAATGATTGAGAGCTTATTGTATTTGAAAACTACCAAACATGACATATTTTAGGTAGTTTGCATGGTTGCATAGTTTCAGGCCAATCCAATGGAGAAACATGTGATCATAGTAAAGAGGATCTTTCAGTACCTCAAAGGTACAATGGACTATGGCTTATGGTATCCTAAGGGGAAGGATTTCACACTCATTGATTTCTCATATGTAGTTTGGATAGGGTGTGTAGATGATAGGAAGAGCATCAATGGTGATGCATTCTACTTGGGAAACAATCTTGTTAGTTGGCATAGCAAGAAATAGAAATTGTTATCATTATCTATAGTGGAAGCAAAGTACATAGCAATGACATCATGTTGTACATAAATTATATGGATGAAACAAATTATGAAGGATATAGGTATTCATATCACTGATCCTATTTCAGTTATGTGTGATAACACAAGTGTAATCAATATTTTTAAGAATTTGATCATACATTCAAGAATGAAACCCATTTCCATTCGATACTATTTATTGAAGGAAAAGGTTTCAAAAGGAGAGGTAACGCTAGAATTTATTCCCATAATAGAGCAAGTAGCAGATATCTTCATTAACCCATTACCCAAGGAAATTTTGAGTACCTACAAAATAAATTTGGAGTGATAACATTGCCCAGACACTAACTAGCTTTTGGGCACACAATCTTAAGGGGAGTAGCTTTGTACTTTCTTATCTTTTTGCTAATGTATAATTATGTTCTTTTATATACTAATTTACACCTAAGTATTGTGTGCATGAAATCAGGGGGAGTCCAAGGCACTCCTTTATATTTGTTGTCAAAGGGATAAAAGAGTAATAGGTTTTTGCGTATGTGTTGCCAACAATTTCAAAGGGTGGAATTGTTGAGTACAGTGCAATGATATTGTCATTGTTGTCAATACGATGATATGAATGTGCATATGATTCCCATAGTTGCACGTGTCAAAGAAATGATGTTGATAAGATTTACAAAGTTATTGAGCGTAAAAACAACAAAGAGACCAAAAGTTGTCATGAAGTACCAAAAGCTATCAAGGGGGCCAAAATGTAAATGAAAGTTAATAGATGGCCATATATGGTTTGGATCAATTTTTGGGATGATAACAAAGTTATGTGTAGTATTGGAATGGTTATATTCCATATCAGTTCGATTTCATACACATGTGGATTTTGGAGCAATTAAAAATCTAGGTGAAATTGGCTTCGTGCAAGTCAAATTATGAGCAAACAGCGATGAGTTAGTGGATGAAATTTAAATAAAATATAGTAATATATATCAAGAATATGTGGTCCAACTTTTAGATCAAGGAGGTGATCAAGGCAGAAATGGTGCAAGCTGCAAAATACAACTTCATAACATTTCATAGTTCTGAGCACAATTTTTGGTCATGGAAATAGTTGGATGGTTGTTTTGGGTTATTGAAGTCTTCAAATTTGGAATTTCAAATTTTTTACATGTTTAACTTAGTGAGATGAGTAACTTTGTTATTTTGAACATTTTCCAGAAATGACCCAAAATATAAGAAACATAAATGTGCACAAAACTAAGCATGTGAAGTGTTTGACAAAATGCCTATGAAATCTTCATCGGAGGCCACTTTGTGAGAAGTGATGTGCATAAAATATGAGGATTTATACCTTAAAATTTAGAAAATTGTATTTTATTAAATGGAGAATATGTGGTCAAACTTTCATGTTAAACTGTACACCCAATAAGAAGTTATGGCTCATCAAAAATTTCTCCAAAGATCTTTTTTCCTATTTTCTGAGCTTTCACATATGAATTATTTGATGAAATGCCTCTAGAGTTTGTATGAGAAAATTTAATTAAGTCTTGCACTAAACAGGGCTGCAATGTGTTTGAAGAAATATCCAAATGGATTTTAGTGGCTAGAAAAAAGGATGTTGGGTATTGTTTGATGAAATGCTCCTCTTTTTATTTTATGACATGTGGCACATATATTAAATAAACTATTACACATAAATGAAAAATATATGGAATGTATAATGGAGAAATATAAAAATAAAAAAATGATTATTGCCAAGGAATTTTTTATAGAACTCATGAGTGGTGTGAAGAGAAAAATAGAAGATATATTGCCTAACAAAATAAAAGAAGTGTGAGCCATGTAATTTTTGTTTTTGGGTGTGCAGCAAGGAAATGAATAGATGATACATTCTTAGAGTACCCAGAAAAAGAAGATGTTTCAAATTGAAGAAGAAGTAATTGATATAGTCTCTTGATATTCAGAATCATGTCAATGCTTGAAAGGTTTTTTAATATGCACAATTTGGTAGTTAGTTTACTTGTGTGCATGGTATTGGGTCTCATCTTCATGGAGCAGTATATGCAATGAGTCAAGAGCATTTTATCAGTAATGGGATTTAGTTTTTCTTTATGATAAGGTAATGGTTAATATTCTGGGTGTTATAGATCCATTTTTTTTGGACAAGTGTGAGAAGTGTGTGTAGAAATAATTGAGAGAGTGTGTGGAGTATTTATGAGATGAAGTGAGCAAATAAAAGTGTGACCAAAGGCAATGTTTTTATCTAGATAATTCAAGATCTTATTTGAATTGTAATCAATCCTTTATCTTTTTTATTTGAGTTCATCAAGTGGGTGATTGGCTTGAGGAGTCAGTGCTCCTTGCAGTTGGTGCTGTAGAACGATAGGGTAGTTGATGCTATTTGTTATAGTGGGTGCTGCAATATATTATAACATTTTTATGACTGAATTTGGATTGGAGCCCAAGTAGTCATTTCCAAGGATGTAGACAAACTGATGAACCTCATTACATCTTATGTTGTGTGTTATTTTTGATGTGCTTTCTCATTTGATTTCAATTTTGCATCAATTTGATTTCAAAAGTGAAAATTTTGTATTTAGTTTTTAGACACATTGATTCACCCCCCTTTCAGTGTCACATGAAGTTCAACATGCAATTGTGGCTTGATTCTTGGAACTCCATGTGATCAATCCTAATTCGAAGGAGAAGCATTTTCCACTCATGGAATTTATATCATCTATGTTACTTCTCCAATCACTATCATTGAAACCTACTAGCTGCAACTGCTTTTCTTGGTTGTAATGGATTCCCTAATCAATGGTACCTCTCACATATCTTAGTATCCTCTTTGTCATATTTAGGTACAAATGTGATGGATCTAAAATGAACCTAAAATATTGAAAAACAACAAAAAAAATATTTTGCTTAGTGTTACACAAAAATATTAAGCTACTCATTATACTCTTGTACTCCATTTTGTTTGCTTTCTTTGTTCCATCATATATAATCAACACTTCTCCACATGTTATTGGAGTTTTTATAGGTTTGGTCTCATTCAATCTAAACCTTTTCAACATATCTCTAACATACTTTGATTAAAAAACAAAGATTTCACTACTAGATTGATGTAGCTCCATTCCTAGGAAATAACTCATCAAGCCTAAGTCACATATCAAATTCTTTCTTTATATCCTCCTTAAATGTATCAATAAAATCTGAACTAGTTCCCATATAGAGTATATCATCAATATAAATACAAAAAATAAAAATATTATTACTGTTCCTCTTGTAATACAAAGTAGTTTCACTTTTTCTCTGCTCAAAACCAAACTATAGGAAGCAATCATGCATTCTGGAATACCAAGCTCTTGGGGAATTCTTTAACCCATATAGAGCTTTCTTCAACATGTAGAATTTATCTTATTTTCCTTAGATAACAAATCCCTTTGGCTATTCCACATAAACCTCCTCATCTAAATAGCCATTAAAAAAGGCACTTTTAAAATCCATATGATGGACTTTCCACTACTTATGTACTGCCAATGATAGCAGCATCTGAACTATCTCCTGCCTTGCCACTAGAGCAAAGGTATCCTCATAGTCCAACCCATATTTATGAGTGAATCCTTTTACAATTAAACGTGCTTTATACCTCTTAATTGATCTATCACTATTCTTCTTTATTTTGTAGACCCATTTATAACCTACAACCTTCCTATGCTTAGGAAAATACACCAACTCCCAAGTACTATTCTTCTCAATACTATCCATATCTTCTTTCATTGCCTTCAACCAAACTTTATTAGTACATGATTTTTCAAATTTTGAAGCCTCTATAGTATATACATAAAGTTTTGAAACATTATTAACTATAAAAATCAATGCATAATTGACAACATCACCTTTTACCTCACTACTATCATCATCTCCATATAGGTACAACTTCTCCAACCTCTCAATCATAGAGTTCAACTCTATAGTTACACTTCTGGTTTTCTCTTACTAAATTTTTTATCAAGCATTAGATCCTTAGGGTGGTCCTTCAACAACCTTTTTCTTTTACCTTTTGCTAGTGGTAATGGTAGAGATTCAAGAGTATTGCTTTATAGACTTGCAAAAGAGCTTGAATAGGATGTACTTCCCCTTTATACTTGGATGGGCTATAATGAAACACTTCATATTTCTCCCTTCTCCTTACCAAAAACATCATCTACAAATAATTTTTGAGAACTATACCTCCAATTCTCCCCTTCATCAAAAATTACATCTCTCGATGTAATAATTCTATGAGTAATTGGATTATAAAATTTGTAAGCTTTGGAAAGCTCACTATAGCCAATAAATACACATTTTTTAGACTTTGCATTTAACTTCCTCATATTCTCATCATTTATGTGGTCAAAATCCAATTATCCAAATACCTAAAAATGATTGACATTAGGCTTTTTCCCATACCAACACTCATAAGGGGTTACATTATCTAAAATTCTGAAAGGAGATCTATCCAAAATATAATTTGTTGTATGAGTAGCCGTAGCCCAATAAAAATTTTCTATACCTTTCTTCTGCATCATACATCGAGCCATTTCTACCAATGTTCCTTTTTCCTCTCGGCAACTCCATTCTATTGTGGAGTATAGGGAATGATCTACTACCTCTTTATCTCATATTCATTGCAAAAACTCTAAAACTCATTTGAATAATATTCACCACCCATATCAGTCCTTAAGCATTTAATATATGCACCACATTCATTCTCAACTAAAGCCTTAGACCTTTGAAAATAGGCAAATGCTTCATCCTTCATTTTAATAAAAAAGACCCAACAATATATGGAGTAATCATCTATGAAAGTAATAAAGTATGAGGCCTAACCCATACTTTGCAACTACATCAGAACAAAAATATCGCTATGTATTAACTATAATGGATATTTGGCCCTCCATGCTTCACCATGTAGAAACTTTGCTTTGGCATATTTCCTTAATGCACAACCCTCACAGATCTCCTTGGATATTTCCACTTTTGGAAAACCATAAATAAATGGTGAAAGCATACTCAAACTCTTATAATTTAGGTACCAAAACCTTAAATTCCATAACCTCTCCTTACCTTCTACTCCAAAAAATACATATCCTCCCCTTGATCAAAACATTGCAAAGGGAAGAGTCTATTCTTAAACATCTTAATAGTGCTTAACAACTTCTTTATTTTATCAAAAATCTTACATATCATATCTTCAAAAATAATCTCATAATCCTTCTTTGACATCTGACCTATTCTTAAAAAATAATGTTTTAGATGGGGTGCATAATAAATATCCTTTACTTTCATCTTGATTTTCCTGATAGGAACCTCCATCTCACCTTTTGCTACAACCTCCATACTCTTCTCATCTTCCAACATGATACTGAATTAGTAAGAAGAATCAAGTGTAGAGAAGATATCTTTTCTCTTGATCATATGGTTTGTGTACCCACTATCCAGGATCCACTCCATCAAATAATTTTGTGTAGAGAGGAGAGCTTGATCTACTAGAGGTTCTTCAATCACACAAAATAGGGTATCTTCCTCATACCCATAATCCTCCTCACTATAATAATTTGACTTCTTCATCTTGCAATCTCTTTCGTAATGACCATATTTATTATAGTGATAAAACTATATATTTCCCATATCATGTCCTCCTCTTCCTCTTATACATATATTGGATCCTTCTCTTGCTGTATGAGCTTTTTTAGAATCTTCATCCTAATATTGAGATCTTCCTTGACCTCTACCTCCTCTTCGACCTCTTCTACCATTGCAACCTCTACCTTTAGATCCATGATCACCATGACCTCATCTGGATCCCTCATCTTCTTTTGTAGAAAATGATTTTTCCTTTATAGGAATAATTACACCAACTCTATCTTGATTTATCTTAGAAACCCTCTCCTCATGGGATGTAAGAGTGTCCATGAGTGAATCTAGGTCCATCTTTGATAGATCTTTGGTCTCCTCTATGATCAGGGTCATACTATTAAATTTTTCTATAAGGGTTCAAAGAACATTCTTGATAATCATCTCTTTCTCAATATTTTATCCTAATATGGCTATTTTGTTTACTTTAGATTTCAAATAGATGTAATAATCTCCTTCCATTTCATTCTCCTCTTTCTTCAGGTTCTTGAAATCTCGATGCAGGGTCTACAACTTCACCTCCTTGACTTATGCACTCCGCTAGTAGTTTTCTTTCAATACCTTCCAATATTATTGAGTTGAGGCACATGCATAAATTTGAGGAAAGAGGCTATTAGATAAATATGATTGGATAAGGGCCAATGCTAAGTTTTTTTTTCATATCTATATCTTCCATCTCCTTATTCTGATCCATGAACAATGCATTTCAGTCCTTTGGTTCAATGTATCCATGTTCTACAATATTTCAGAAACCTCTTCCTTTCAAAATTATTCTCATCCTAATGCTCCAATACTTATAGTTAGATCCATTGAATTTAGGGATTGGAATGAAATTGTTATTGCTGGCCATTATTCCCTTCTACAATAGGAATTGTGATCTCTAGGAAAACTTTGGTAAAGCTTTTTGTTGATAAATCCCACAATTGTTCAAACCCAACTCTTGATCTCCCTTGCTTTGATACCAAATGAATAATTAAAAGAAATTACAAAATTACAATAATATAGGGTAAATCAAATTGGCCTTAGCCTTGGCCTTTCTTATATTATGAATTCTGGCAATAATTTAGTAAAGTCTCAGTATAATATTCAATCAGGCTCTATAGAGCTCATACAGAACACAACTACAAAGGGATTATAAAAAAAATCCAAAACATTGGATTAAGTACATAATACCAAACTAAAAAAAGCAAGACTTAATCCTACCTCATCTCATCCATTGGATATACCTCAATAATAATTATTACATCAACTAAACTAAGAAAAAAAATACTAAAAATAGCTTGAGAAAGATGTCATTGTATTTTGGCTATAACTTTTGACTCAGGTGTCTATTTGAGTTCGTTGTTTTTTCAGATTGTGCAAAATTTAAAGCTCTACGATTTTGGTATATATTATTTATCAAAGGATGAAAATATTATCTTATAGCTCAATTTTGTTTTTTAATGTTAGGCCATATTTCCAACATGAGTTATGTTTGGATGAATCTCAAAATAATTCAATTGACTCGCATGCACCTAATGAAAATATTAAATCAACAATATTGGATATAACTATGAAGCAAATTATGGAAGATTCTAAGTTTGAAAGTTTCCATGATGAATATAATGGAGTTGAAGGCACTGATACCATTGTAGGGGAAGAACATAATGAAGTTGTTTCAAATTTCTAAACAACCCTTGTAGATGAGTATACTCATGATATTTCAATTTTTGAGAATGATGAATTTATGGTAGCAGATTACTTTGATATTTTTATCCATGCATCTTTCAGTTTTTATGTATGTTGGTATTAGAAATATTATAGTTTCTAAAAAAACTCATAGTGATAGTTCTTTATCAATCTCCGATGGTGACAAGACATGTAGAGGTGGGTTTAGTTTCCCAACTAAACTTATGGAGGAGAGTGTTCAAGATAACTTCCTCTCCTTTGGTAATTTACAGAGTAACTTATATACATGGAAAGTCTTGCATGATGAGTTAAATGCATTTGAAGAATTAAAATTAAGTTATCAACTCATTATTCCTTGGGATCTAGGTGTGTTAGCACCTAATGATGATCTTCCTCCTTTTGACATTGTTTCTTCTATTTCAAATATAGAGTTAGGAACATGGGATAGCATTGTAGGAACTTGTTTTGAGGGATTCATATATGAGTTTTATAGTACCATTTTTATTTTTGGTATGATTCATATTCAGTCTAGTGACATGTATTTGACAAGTATATTTTCATTTTTGGATGGGTTTAGAGATACCTTTTCAACATTTGGAAATTTGAGTAGTGCTTATTTTGAGTTTGGACATGGTATGCTAAATGAATTTCAAAATTTGATAAGTGTATTTAGTTCAGATTTAAGACAACAATACAAAAGGGAATTGAGGAGGATATATCCACTAATTTTGAAAAAGGAAAGAAGCTTTGATTTCTTAAAAGGGATATATGACCTTATGCATGATATTGAGGATGTTGGTATGATTATTGTATGTTTATTTTGTAGTACTTATTTCAATAATACTTTCACTTATACTAATGGTTTGGTCACATTTATAATAACACAACAATGAGAAATAATAAAAAACTCAGTTTCAATACCTTTGGGAAACTTGGACATGTTTTATACATTTGTATATGTTCACCTTTCAGTCCATGTTTCATTAGTCTAGACATTATTACTGTTGATTAGATCACTCTCAACCATGATACAACTATTGGAAATAATAAATGTGTGAGTATAGATGTCTATGAAAAGGTTAAACAATTACTGTTCGTAGATAGGAAAAAGAAATCAAACCAATTGTATTTTTGTTTTAGTTACTTTTTCATTGATGATTTGATATAATTTTTACATAATACAACCATGGGAGATGATGGGAAAATGACTTTAGATAATTTTGGGTAGTTGGAACACCCTTTATTGACTTATGTATTGGAAGGAACAAAATTGTTATATACTCAATGTGGGCTAGAAAAAAAGGATCAACCTTATGAAAACAACAAATATTGAGTTGATATTTATTGATGATGTTGGTAGAGAGGTTGCTAATGTTGCAACAGAGGTCAAGAAGTTGGTAATGAATATTGAAGCTTTTTCATTTGGAACAGGCTATCCTCCCTCCAAATTTGGCCATAAATGCTCATAATTAATGGTATTTATTTTGGGTGTTTATGTGTTCCACTCTACCGTCCGATCATATTGTTTCACCATTTAAACCTAAGCATTTATGCATCATCAACCATCCAGGTGTTTCCTGATTATATCACTCCATTAGGTGAATCAAAATTCACTTATAAAAGCTAAACAAAGTTTGATTAACCCAACAATACATAATTTTTGGATGTTTATATTTTATTAACTTAATTTCAAGCATTTATGTTAGTTTAATTAAACTTTGTTTATTTCAAGTTAATTGAAATTGGTTTATACAAACTAAATAGTGTTCAATTAACGCTATGTGTTAAATTGAAAAAGAAATCTTTGTGGTCACATGTTAAATATGCTTAAATGATTGTTGGGTTAATCCAACTCTATTTAACCCTTATAAATGAAGTTTAATTAATCCAATATGTATAATAAAATTTTTCACCAACAAACAAATGTAGTACCCAATTAAATTGATTCAATCTTTGTTTAATCATGGGCATTTATCCTTTGGTATAATGAAAATTAAAAATATTCACCAAACAACCTACATTCTACCCATTTAATTTGATTTTATTTTTAGATATCGATGTCTAATCATTGCAGAAGCTCGACTCTCTTGTCTCCTCTATGTACAATTTTGAATCCACAATGCATCTTGCTAAATAATTGTGTATGCCTTATATTTTTTCTCTATATTTTTCATGCATCTCTTGTTGGATTAATTTTTACATGCATGTATTGATAGATTCATTTTTAGATGCATGTATTTCTAGATTACTTTTTGCATGCATTTCTTGCTAGATTTATTTTTGTATGCATGTCTTTCTATGTTAAAAAAAAAGAAAAAAAATGTTAATCCAAAGAGCACCCATCCTTTTTCTCAAGTCAAATGTAAAGTTTTTTTGGCCGAATTATGCAAATAAAAAAGCTTTAAGGATTTAATACATATTACCTTAGAAGAAATTGTTGTCCTTCCCATATGAATGTTGGGGTTCATCATGCATTATTGGCCTTCATGGAATATTGTTAGGCTTCATCATTATTTTTCAAGATTCTTCATACATTGTTGAACTTCATCGCATATTATTGAGTTTCCTCATTCATTTTTAGGAATTCTTGCCGTACCAATGAATTTTATACCCTAAAATCAATGCATTCCATGAATCTATGTTTAGATCATGCATCTTGTTAAATATTTTTTGAGATTTATGTATTCTTACACATTTTGCATATGCATGTGATAATTGCATCTACTTAAAAATCTCTAGAGCCCTTTAAGAAAATCCATTTTGTAAAAATATTTAAGATCATTGCATTTTATGATACTGTATCTACATGATTCATTATTTTCATGTATTTTTGGCCTTAATAGACCATTGCAGAGCTTCTGGGTATAATTCCTGACATCCTCTTCTCTTTTTGGGCATCATCTCCTATTATCGAGCTTTAGGGTATAAT
>Ga0068628_1000222_pt1 | contig 16974 bp, 8 predicted proteins | sample InSIn2gowninarea_FD_77431 | JGI IMG/M metagenome (GOLD analysis project Ga0068628, IMG submission 77431) | Clean room microbial communities from NASA Spacecraft Assembly Facility at Jet Propulsion Laboratory, Pasadena, California, USA -... ... | reverse complement strand
CCAACTGAAAAAACTAATTTTGAGAAGTATAAATACACTTCCATGGGAAGGCCTAAAGGAGGAGAAAGGATTAGATATTAATATTATAGTTTATTACATCCCTAATCAAGTCTGAAGATATCCCTGTGACTTTTGCACTCCCAAGTCATAGGAAACCTCTGTTTCCTTCTTGAGATGTCCTTCATCCCTTTATGACATCCTTGCATATACCGATGGAGGATGATTACTGAGGCCTAGGCAGGACGGATCCGGAGGACAGTTTTTCTTGGAGCCGACAGACAACTCAGGTTGTAGTTCTTCCGTACCTTTTAGTTTACATCAACAAAGAGGTGTCTCTTTGTTCCTTATATTTAACGTCTCGATGCATTAATCTATGTTATGATTTTCTTAGGAATCTTATGTTAATGCTTATTTGCTTACATGCTTATATTACAAAACACCTATATCATGAACATGCTTTCTATTACTGTTGTTGTATATGTTTTTCTTGAATGAGTTGCAAGTTCTAAAGCATTGGAAGAAGTAGAGGGTTTGGAGCCTACTGGAACGACCTCAAACGTAAGACCTCCAGGTAATACCTCTTCTTCCTACTTCAGTATTTTAGGTATTAGGACTGCCTGTTTGCATGCCTCTTTATGCTGTAAGCCCTTCGCTCTGTTGGGGTTCTCAACCCAAGACCCTAGGGTGACTTTACTCGTAACAGATACCAACTTGAAGGAGGCTACAACCCCCTAGTTTACCAATACTTGTTGGAATGGGGCTCCAACCTCCTAATTTATAGGCTTCAACCCAAAGGGAGCTACAAATGTCTTACCTTGCACCATCCTATCACCCTTTATTTAATAAAGATAAAGTATGACTCTTGTACCAGGGATATTGGCCCTCTCACTTACACTACATAAGAGAAAAATCTACAACAATACTTGATGTCCAATGTTGTTAGAGATCATACCTTAATAATTAACCAAATAAATATTCCAAAAGACCTTCAAGATAGGTCCCCTCAATACAAGTGATGTTGCCTTCTTCCAATGACTGAAATTTCCCTTAAAAGGACTTGATCTTCTCCAAATATAGTTGCAACTGCCTTCTTTTCTCCTCCCAAGAAATCATCTCCATAAGAAAATACTTAAATAAATCTAAAACAATCCTAAAAACCCTTAAACATGTGTAAAAAATGTACCCCAAGAAAATCACTACAAATTAACTCTTCTTGACTTATGGTTCATGAGCTATCAACCTTAGAAGCCCTTTTTTTCTATGCTTAAACAGATCTAAATTTTTAATGAATGAAATACCTAAATTCTTGCCTATACACACTCACACACATATTCGAAAGCATGGGACTCTTCAAATTATTTTGGGACGGACCTGATTTTTGGGGAAGTAATATATATACTTAAAAAATTCATTTCTCCTCAACCACGAAGAGTTAGAGGAAATTCCATATACCATTGAAAATGTTAGATTAATATTTTCAACCGGCTCTACCATCCTTCAATGTGATCTAGGTGTGTGGAGTAAAATTGCAGTCAAGAAAGGGTATCTGACACCAATGATAACTTCTTTCAACAATGTCTATGGTATTAAGTAGCTACGACCAAAAATGACCATATAGTTTCATACCTTGTTTTTTGTTTCCCTTGACTTCGACTATTTTCTATTGCTATCACTTACTCTTGAAAAGAAAATTGATACTTAGTTTTTAAGTTCATTTAATACATACAAAGAGCTAAACAATATTAAGTTGCATTAAGGTCCATCATAATTTAAAACAACATATATGTCTCCTACATAATTTCCAAGTTTTCATATTGAAACAAATATATGCAAAGTTTATGGCAAAGTTTATGCCATCAAAGCATATGTAATGTAATATCCAAATAGAAAGAATAAGATGAAGAATATTTTAAGAGTATTTTAGATCGTTCTAATTATTTTTTACATAAATTGATGCATATATGTCTGAAATAGCATATCCTATGTATGCATAAAACTATGATGAGAAAGAAATCCAATTATTAGTTATTTTTCACTCATAGAGAGTCTAGTATGCAATTATACTATGTTGCTAAATCTACAAAATTAATTTGATAATAATTCTAGTATCACTTATAGCGAACTCCATTAATTAATTGAGATATTGTATAGCTTGTGATTTTATGTGCATAGGTATATCATGTTTTATGCCTTCTCTATCTCAAGTGACAAATTCTCATCATTATTTTAGGCCTCCTTTTTCAAATATGCTAAGGGTTGCAAGTTTATCCCTAATCATTGATAGTTGTCATGCAAGTAAGTATACAAAGATGTAAATTTATCTATAATAAATGATAATTATCATCCAATAAGCATACTTTATTGAGCCTTTGTTAAAAAAGCTTTATAGAAACAAACTTATATATAAAAACGAAACAATAGAAAAGAGCTTCTTTAGAAAATTTAAAATGATGTGGCAACCATTAAGGAAAAAATCAAAAGCGACGGGAAAATTTCTAATTCTAACATAGATTTCAAAATCAAACCATGAACTCTAAGCCTAGATCACTCCTATAGGTGGACTCTCCTACATTATAAGAGTTTAGAATGCTATATTTTGTTACCTAGACTAGTGGAAGGCTACAAGTGAGATGTTTATTATTCCTTGCTAATAATAATACAACTCTCCTCCTAGCTTATAGATAAAAAATTATGTTACACACACACACACACATTGAAAATAAACTTTCATTGACTATTCATGAGGAGTGCAAAAAGTAGCACTACTTTCTATCTCTAATTTACCACTAAGGAAACGAAACTAGAAAGAGAATAAAATATTGTACTTCAACATAAACTAGATTTGGAAATAGATTGTTTGTTGAGTTTAAGAGATGTCCTTCTGAGCGGAAAAAAAGCTAAAAATATAACAAAGTTAAACCCAATTTTAAGCTTCATGACTCAAAACAAAATTAACATAAGCAAAGACTTTAATTATGATAAGGACATGTCCATCTCTATTCGTTGAGATTCTTCCTTACATGGTGGAGTGGCACTCAAATTTGGAGGAAGACATGATTCTATGTGATCTAGGCATCCCTCATTGTCTATAAGAAGATTTTTAAAGTTTTCTAGCTTTTTAAAGATTTGGTTGCATACATCTCTTGATCCAACAAAACATTTCCCAATAAAGCCTTGAGGTGCTAGTATAGGTCCATAATGTGAATATTATGATTCTATTAATTTCAAGTAGTCCCTGGGTCTAGGATCCATGAGGTTGTGTTGTATAAAGCCTTAACTTTTGAAATTACTTTGTAGTCATGTCTCACCTTAACTTCTGTCTCATGCAACTCAAATTGAATTTCTAATGGTGTGTGACTTTGAAAGTGGTGGGATGATGCTTTGGCTTTGAACCCAACATGTGAACCCCCAATGTCTCTATGACCACCTCCTCCCCTGTGTTTGTGACTCTTTATTTGTTCATGGCTGATGTGGGGAGAAAGAACCTCATCAGATTAAGTAGTTGTAATTCAATAAGAAGAACTACATGTAGCCTAGAAAAAAGGGAGAACCCTTCAACAGTGCAAGAGAGAGTCAACATTTAGCACCAATGGAGAATTATGGTCCCCTAAAAATATAAAGGGTGAGAGAAATGAGAGTATAAGGGTAGAATAATTGGAGGTAAACATCAGATGGAGGCAAGAAAATTCCATAACTTTTGGTGGAAACAATAGTGGCCATGACTAATTAATGAGTGGATCAAGCCACCCTAGGAGCATACTGAACAAATTCATAGGAAAGGATCAAGAACTAGGCTGGGCACGAATAAATTTAATACTCGTTGGCATGCACGCTGGAAAAAAAATAGTTTAAAACCTCTAACATGTGGGGACCCATCACCTTGGCTAGATGGATCACATGTTGACTACCACATCCCACCCACACATTTAAAGTTTCCAATGGGGAGTGCCCTTCTGCATTTAAATGCTTCCATCAAGGAAATTCTGCCCACATTTTCACCGTCTTTATGGAGGATAAATTGTCAGTTGCGAGTTCTATGCAATCATATTCAAGTTGGGTGGCATGGGGATCATCTCAAGAGATATTAATAAGCACAACTATGTCATATCATCCTTCATTAGAGAGTTGATCAATAATTATTTTTCCTTGACATTAGATATGAGAGAGAAGAATGACTAGAATTTCCCTAAGAGGTGATGTTCTTGTAACCAAGAAATTCTCCACTCTACAACTAGGTGATAATTTGGTTGGTGAGGATCCATGGGTGAGCTATCTAATCATGGCAATAACCAACAACAAGTACCTTCTACAGAGTTTGGTGATATTAGTTCTAATATATTGCCTCAATCTAAATTTGAGGGTAAATAATTCAATAGCATTATTGCTATTAATGACCATTTAATTTGCATAAATATGAAGAGTTGTACCAAAGTATAAGAAAAATACACCACCAAGACTTCTTATTCATGGATTTCTTTTTGAGGATCCATGGAAGTTAAGTTCGATGAAGCCCAACTAGTAGGCAAGTTCAATGCATGGGAGAAGAGGAAGGTGGATGACTAGGTGAAGGAGAATTTCAAAAAGGAAACTGAGGGAGATTGATATCATGAAGAATGACAGCTTCAATGCCTAAAGCTTCCAATTCCAAAGAAAAAAAATAGTGTATAAGGATGGTCACCTTCATATATCAAAGAATAGTAGCTAAAAGAGAGTTTGGCAAGGAACTTACCACATGATAAATTTTGTGATTGTGCTCTTTCCAAATAATCCATAAGAGGAATCACAAGAGGAGGGACCAAGATCTATGAAGAATGGGACAAGAAAAGGGATTGGGGCACCAAAGGGGGATGGTTTTAAAGATAACACAATGGTCATGATATGATTGGTGAAAGAGGGATTGCAATCTTTGCCATAGATCTTTAGAGAAGAGGCATAAATTAAAGAGAAGCTTACTAGATTCCTACTGACCATGATAGAGGTAACACATGGTCATCCTTTCAAATCCCTTTCTAATTATGCATTCCTAGGTTAATATTCTATTATGAGCTAAAATCTAGAGGAAATATGTCACCTTAAGCCATAAATTTTTTTCTCTAGATTTGAATTGAAATGTGTACCCAACCGATTTGATCCTAATTTGTAGCAATAATATATGCTTCGTTGATTGTGAAAGTCCCTTGAGGTTCATGTCCCCTTCTTAGCTTATCGTGTTAGTTTGAGAGGGATATATGTGTTTGTTGAAGAATATCCTAAAGCTTATTCCATTGTTTAAGCACTGGAATGTGATTTTTTTGGTCTTCGATATTCCAAAAACAACGTTTCATTTCTGCAAAGGTTCCATTCTAATATTCCACCATTAGCAGTTGTTTCCTTGACTTCATGTTTTTTTGTTTGTTTGTCAAGTTGTCTATGATTCGCGAGGCTTGACCTGTGTCTTGAGAATCCGTGACCCAGGAGCATCTTATCCGTCAAAGTCACTTAGGAATCGCGCCTAGCCTTGGCCACACATTCCCTAAGCTGACTGGATTTTTTTAGCATGTATCCTCCCCCTAGGACATGGCATAACAACCCCCAGGAGGTTTGATCATGGGTTGCCTTGCTAACGACATCCATCCTTAACTGGTTGTGCTAGCGGGACTTGACTTACTTGACTTCCTTGACTTCATGTTATCATAGATGTTCTAGTGATATTCTTGGGAGATAGGCTTGGAGAATTAATGCCATAAATCATCCCAAAACTCTGCCATTTTCAATCACGAACCTCCCAAAAGAAATGATCTTGAATTGAAAGTTTACCTCTAAAAGGAAGGTTCCAAATGGATGAACTTAATGCGACCTACCTCATTGTTATGCATTGTGAGCGTTGGATGTTGTCGATGTATTTATGGTCCCATATTTGTCTCCATAGGTCCCTTCCTCCTTGGAACTAGTGCCACAAAAGCATTTACCAAAGGATTGTGCCTAACATTTTTGGGTATCTCAATCCCAACCCTCCCTTGGCCTTTGGGAGACATAATTTATCCCAGAAAAAAGTGCCAATTTCTTTTTGTGAGAGGCACCCCCCCAAAGAAAAGAGTGTTGCAAAGATTGAATATGAGTGAGAACTCCATTTGGAGCTGCAAGAGATAAGAAAAGGTAGGCATGGAAAGCTTCAAGGATAGATTGGAGTAGCACTAGTCGAATTGATGTTTTAAGAGAACAACAAGTCCAATTGTCCAAGTGCTTAGTGATTCATTGGATGAAATCAGTAAAGGATTTGGTCTTGATAGAATTGGTAGGAGGAGGGGCTCTTAAATATTTGGTTGGAATATTTTCTACATTTTTAGCCAAAGAGTTAGGAATATGACCCTTGACAATAGGAGGAGCGTTGAAAAGGAAAATTTTAGGTTTGTGAAGATTAATCTCTATTCCCAAGGTTTCAATGAAATCCTCCAAAACATCTTTAAATTTTGAAGCTTCTTTCATTGTGGGTCTACCCATTAACATGGTGTCATCAAAAAACTATTAATGGGAAGTTAGAAGTGCTTCACACAACCTAAGTCCATTGATTTTTCCATTAGCAACCACCATTTTGATAGCTCTTCCTCATCCATCTGCTGCCAACACAAAAAGGAAGGGTGAAAGGGTCACCTTGCCTAATGTTGCTAGACAGATTAAAGGTAGATGAGGGGGAAGTGTTAGAAGAAAGATGGGAAAATAAGAAAATGAATCGATGTTGTCCATGTTTCCAAGAAGCCATAATATAGAAGGATTTGGTGACGAAAATAACAACTTTATACATTAAAGACTTTGGATAAATCATCCTTGATAATCATACCTTCATTTTTTATGGTTTGGAAATAATGAATAACTTTATGAGCAACTACAATTCTATCTAGAATTTAACACCCTTCCACATAATTGGACTACTTCAGAGAAATAAGAGAGGCAAGATAGGTTTTAGTCTCTTAACTATCATCTTGGTTAAAACTTTATAAATAAAATTACAAAGAACTATCTACCAGAAAGACCATTGAGTTCATCTCCTTGATTGATTTATTAATTTTTGAATCAACTATTTTCAAAAATTCAATTGATAATTGTAACATCTTTAATATTTTCATTCAATTTTAATTTAACTTTTAAGAATACTCATGATTTTTTTAAATATATTAATACAAATTTTAAATATTTAATTTTTTTCTTCAAGCTATATGCCATTATTATATTAACTTTTTAAAAGATAAATATAAACCTCTACGACTCGTTTTCCGGGTCGTATAAATTTCGAGATAAGGTCCAATCACAAAATCAATTAACCTCAATAACCTAAATGAAGGATCACCGACAGATTGCTGTTAATCCTCTTTATGACAGTACACGAAGTCGACCCGTAAAACTCAGTTTCATCGTCAAAAGAAGATTGAAAAAGTAAAATATGTGTGGAACTCTCTGTACCTTGAGTGCTAATAAAAATATTTATAAATCTCCACTCTACACATCCTTGAAGATCATTACCCGTGTGTGTACCGTTACTTGACTCTTTGGTTTCTGAGCTCTAAACGCTGGTGATTGTGCTTCTCAGTGAAAATCATGATCCCTTTGGCTTACCTCCCTCAGCTTGCTGATACAGCGAGTTGGTTGAGCTTGTCGTTTGGTGCGGTATCTCTATTGCTGCTGCTAGGTCTGGACGCATGGCGTTCAAAGAGCAACAAAACCCACTGGATTCCCTGCGACTCTCTTGTCTTGGGAGCTCTCAGTCTTCAGTTGCTCGGATTGATCTGCCGGCCCCTGGTTGACATTTCAGACTCCCAGAAACTCAATATTGAATCCTTAGCTCAAACGGACGATGATATTTTCGGGAACATGTTCACGGCCCTCAGTGGAAGGGCTGCTACGTGCGTGTTCATTGGAAACATGGTGGCCAACGTCGCCCGCTCGAGGGACCGTAACGTGTGGAGTGACATGTTGGCCTTGTCTATGAGCGCCACAGGTCTACTCATTCACCTATCTTACGAAATTTATATAATACTCACAGGTTGGATCAGTTACGGCTTTCACTGGTACCTTGATATGTTTTTGTATTTCACTATTCAAATAATTATGTTCGCTTCTATTGTGCTCCTCCTCCTGCTTTTGATCTGTGCCGTTTTCGCTAGCAAAAGCATTCACGAGATAGTGGCTCAGAGAATTCCAGTGCTGCTATACAGATCAGAGAACAGAAACCCCAAATCGTTGGTTTGGTGGGAAGCAGTTGAGGAGCACGTGGTGAGGTCATGGATCACGGCACGGACTCACCAGCCTCAGTACATCATTGCCCGATCAGTTCTTATTTCTTCCATAGCTTTCCTTGTCACTACTTGCGTTGTGTTATGCCTTGTGTTTTATATATTAGAATGGACATGTTACAGATCAATCATACTTCCTTGGGGCGACGGATTTGACTGGTTGAGGGCCGTTGTTGTTGTTGTGCAATGGATTTTAATCTTAATGGGATGGGCAATGATCTGCTGGAGATGGCTCACCGCCGTTGTCTTCTACCCAAGACGTATGGGTTCAGTAACATTAACTCTCAAGCTATTTTTTAGTGTCGAGGATTTTTGGACAAGAGCTACGCTTGAGTTGCAAGAAGAATTGATGGAAAAAGACGTAGGATCAATCAATAGTTCAAGCTTTTTGAATAAGTTTGTCCTTACGTTCCTTCAGAAATTCTGGGTGTACAGGTTGCTGTCTGTCTTGTTTTATCTGCAGATTCTTCTGGTTCTCATGAGCAAAACTTGTTGGTTGATTTCCGAGATGGTTTTCTCTAATCACTACATGAGAGGGATTTTGATGGGTGCGGTTTCTCAAGATTTTTCCGAGCTCTATAATTTGCACAACAACGGTAGACTGGTAGAGCAGGGAAATCATAGCGACTTTGTGAAATACTTGGACAATCTTATGTACATGCGGGGGGAGAATCCTGCGGGAGTATGGATAGCTAATCAAAAGATGGTCCAGAAGATGAAGGCGAGGCTGAGAGAAGGAGAATCCCACGGAAAGAATTGTAAGGCCCTAATTTCCTTGCTGGAAAAAACAACAATGCAAAGATCGACCGATCCACTTGGATTTTGCCAAAGAAAATTACAGATCCAAAAGGATTTCAACAGGGAGAAGAGCTCTGCAAAGATAACTGCAGTTTCGCTTGTAACTATTATCGTAGAACTCTCTGCATTCTATCAAAAATATGACGGATCCTCTGTTGGTTATGTTATAGAACAATGTATAAAGGGATGCTCTGAGGCATGGGAAATCATGAGTCTTGTTGAAAATGTAGATCCGGAAGCCGCTGTAGTGAACAAACAAGCAGACCAAATATTTCAGAGTCTGAAAAAATGGCACAAGTGGTTGGACATACCTCTTCCTATTAACAAGTTTCAAGTCAGAACTATCGAAAATGCCAAAGAAGCTCTTCAGGGACTCGCAGATTTGGGGAAAGAAATGGCAAATGGCGGGTGCATTATTAATAATGGATATGACTCCAAGAATTGGAAGGCAGTAATTGCAAGGAACAACTTGTCCAAGTTATGTGAAAGCATTAAATATCGTTCCGACAGCATAGAAGAATTGTTGGATGTAATAGAGAGTTTGTTGGCAGATGTACTTGGCAGTTGTATTATTAAAGTGGAAGAGATTATTCTGGATCAGTGCAGTTTGTGGACAAAGGCTTTGATGCATGAGAAGCTATGGGATCTGTCTTACGAGGCGTGGAAGGCCAAGGGAATAATTGAACAGTTACGACCAGGGATCAAATTTAAGTGGTCTTCCATATGCCAATTTAAAAAGATGCACTCATTTTAGCCCGGCCAAATTGAGAAGCTAAAATAAATGACTAGTTCCTCTACAATTTTCAGTTAAATTGTATGACTCTTTCCCCTTCTGAACTTTGAATTAAATAGTTCGACCATCTTGGTAATTTTCGATTTCGAGTTCAATACAAGTGTGTAATATAGGGCCCATTCTTCGTTGAATGGGCCCTATCGTTATGTAGACGTTTCCTTTTGGTGAGTTTCGACCTCGCATGGCCATCATGGCCATAGAAGGCGTTGTCTTGTGTGTTTGTAAAAGCGACTTTTCAATCAAATATTTTGTACGGATTGTTTATATTTCATGGATCCTTAGCTGTAAAGCAGTGGGAATGCAAATAATAAAGTTATAATGACAGACGTTTTATCAACGCAATTTCATGTAGGGTGGAATAAGTACATTGTATTACTAATTTAAGGTTAATAGAGTAATTAGTATTACTAAATGTGAGGAGTTTATTAAACAAAGTAATTACATGGTTAAGAACTTATTATGATTATGGTTATCTTAATTAATTATGGATAGAAATAATTTATTTTATTAAATTTGTAATTGGAATTTAATTTATTATTGTTTGATAGGTTTATTAATCTTTCTCATCATTAGTGCTCTTATCCCTCTTATCCTTGATTGTAGTTCACTGTGGAAGGGATCCTTATGTGCATGTCATTCAATACATAGTTAGGCAAACTATCTATGAGTTGGAAGAGGAAATTTGATTTGGAAAGATTCATTTCCGATAAGCATGTAGTTAGGGATACTAGGGGCTAGATCCCTGAGATTAGCTCTTTAGAGATATTGGGAGATTGATGCCTAAGATTGGAACTTCTTCTTGATCTCCATAGAGTGTATACATGCAAGCACTCAATCTTTAGTTGCATAAAAAATATGAAGAGTTCTCATTGAGAGATCTGATACTTAGCAAGAGACATCGGTCTACATCTAAGGATAAAATTGGAGAAGTTGCATAACAAAGTCTTTGTTTTGGCTACGAAAATTGCAAGCATCATTTTTACCCCATGTGAGGAAGACCATGACTCATGACCACCAATTCAAGTGGACTCTCCCTTAAGATGACATTATCATATTAGTGTGCATCTTTGTTACGATTTTTGTTTTTTATAGTGACATTGGTGTAGTTCGAAGTGGTAATATCTAACAATCTATTTTTGTTAGTTATATTTTTACGTTAAATAATAGGTTTATAGCTTCAACAATGTGCAATGTTAAAATTTTGAGACTCAACTATTGATATGGTTTTCCATGTGGCAAACAAATAGTTTCTAGACATCAACTATATATCTCTTTTGCTATTAATATAAAATAATCGTCTAGCCTTACTAAAAAAATAATAATATTGAACAAATTTAATAAAACTCCATTACATTTCTGTCATACTAAACTCAAATAAGTTCTTTATTTAATAGTATAGTAAATCTAATGCAGATTATGTTCATCAATCTCTATTATTATTATTATTTATTATGACTCCTCTAACTCCTTATTACCTATGCAAGGAAAATTCCAATAAACCTACACTACTTATTAATTGAATTTATTTCTTAAGTTATTAAATTAGATTTCTTTTTAAAAGTAAATAAAAATAATTATTACAAAACAATGTGTCTTTATCTCAACTTACAAGATATAAAATAATTGCAACAAGATGAAATTCTATAACACTTTCTTAAAAAAATAGATAATCTAACCAATCACATAGAAATGAACCTCTAAATAAATCTAATCCTCGTCGTAAATTTATATTCATGCTCATAAAATTATTATTACTAATTATCACTGCATCACATTGGAAAAAAACATAAATAATCATTAGTTTTTGATAGTGTGAACTTTAAACTATAGAACCTAAACACTTACATTAATATGTATCAAACTACAGACATGGACATGAGGAATCTACCACTAAAGCACTCTACTCAGCATCTAGGATTGACCATTGATAATTAAATTGAAAGTTAAGTTGAGATTTTCTAGTAGAACTGAGGGTCTTTAGCAGCCAATAGTAGAGGGGATCATTTATCTGTTCCCCGAGAAATTAAAACCACTAGGTAGAAGATTAATTAAAAAGAGCTTAGCATGACATCCCACATTTCAATGAGGTCCCACACTTCCCGTGATTGGAATTTAAAGAGAACTTCACATGAAGTCCCACATTTCCAATCATGTCTCACAATTCCAATGATTGGAATTCATTAGGTATTGTTCATTTGATTTTTTGGTTTCACCTATGTACATAGTTCCATTTGCAATAATTTATCCCCTATCCTTTATGATCGGGAAACATATCCTCTATGATTTATGAAACAATTAGAAAATTGAATCCTCTATGATTTAGAAAACTAGCAATTTCCCATAAAGGTGCAAAGGTACACTAAAGGAATAGAAGATTTGGGAAGATCATCTCACCACAAATAGAGCATAATGTTGAATTCATGTGGATAATATCCCCCAAACTCTCTAGCATAAATGCCACAAGGTAAGACGAATGCTCACAACCTATGCATGAGCACAAAGTGTTGACACACATTACCCCAAGTGTGTCATGTCATATTATCTATCTTTTGTCTACCACACAATACTGCTAGTCCCAAATTTATTTTCCTACAACTTAATTCATTTTCCTCAATTCTTACAACTTAATTCTACAAAGTAAGAGAAAGTACCCACTCATATGAATCTCTCTCTTTGTTGGTCATTTTTTTCTATTCCTCTCCCAATTTTTTTGCAAACTATCACAAGTCATCCATGAATACAAGATCGCTAGAGAAACCAAAAGGGTAAAAGGTGATGTCTACAATTAAGGGATTTAAAATAGAACAAACCTACAAAACATTGTGATTCTATGCTAGTAGCGTAGTACAAGGTTCATTATTGAATCCAAAAAATGCAGTAACTAGATGTTTTAGTTTTGATGGATCTTTCTCTTTCCTACAAAATAGGATGCTAGTGATTATGTTGCTTCAAATAAAAGACATAATATAAGTGAGAACTTTTGGGATCCCTGTTGGGATTTGAAACATTGACAAATATGGTTTCTACTGTGGATACTCTGAGACAAAACTCAAAAGTGTAGATATTCTTCCCACTTGTTGGGTTGTTGCATGACATACATTCTTAAGATATCCTCCAATACTCGATTGACTTGCTTTGTCTCCCCATATGTTTGTGGGTGGTATGCAGTGCTAAAATGTACTTCCTTTCACAATTTGTTAAACAGAGGATTCCAAAATGCAGAGGTAAATTTTACATCTCTATCTGAGATAAATACTCTGGGTAAGCCATGCAGCCGTAACACCTTTTTCAAAAAAATATCAGTGATCTAGACAATCTTGTAAGTGGATTGTACAAGTATGAAATAAGCTATTTTTCTCAATTTATCAACTATCACCATGATTGAATCATTGTGTGTTTATATCTTGGTATCCATGTTATTAAGTCAAGTGTTATGACATCCCACTTCCACTCCGGAATGGGTAATGGATGTAACAAACCAGCTAGGTGTTGGGGTTCAACTTTAACTTGATGTCACTCCAAAATTTTCACTAGGTATTCAGCAATATCCCTTCTTATAGCAGGCCAAAAATAATCTCTTTTAATGAATGAAAACCATTTCTGGTAACCGGGGTGAGAAGCATAAAGGATTTTATGAAATTCATCTAGAATCAATTGTCTAATTGAAATTTGTTTTGGGATATAGGTTCTTCCTATGAAAGTTAATAAATAATCCCTATTAATATTATATTAGGACCGCTTTCCTAAGTTGCTACTCTATTTGGTTTGTTTCCATAATAACTAATATTCAAGGTCTTTTTAGGCAACCTCTTTAATCTATTTTGTAAAATTAAATTCTATTTGATTAAAGTGTATCTCATAGTCACAATGCATTCTTCTACTTAATGCATCTACTACTCGGTTCTCTTTTCCTTTAAATGTTTAGTGTCAAATTCAAATTCATTAAGGAATGCATTCCATCTTTCTTGTCAGGCATTTAAATGAGGTTGTTTAAAGTAGCTTGTTAAACTATTATGATTTGTCATTAGTAAAAACTTCTTACCCAACAAATAATGCCTCCAAACTTTCAAAGAATGCACTACCACGGTTATTGCTAGATCATAAGTAGAATATCTCTTCTCACATTCCTTTAGCTTTCGAGATTCATAGGCTATTACTTTACCTTTTTTCATAAACACTCCTGCTACCCCTTCTTGGTAGGCATTGATACAGACCATGGATTCTTTATTTGGATCAACTATCTTCAGTACTAGAGCAGTGGCTAGTAAGTGATTCAGTTCAAAGCTTCTGTAGAAGTCAATTGTCCACTTAAATATATTCCATTTTATTTGCAGGAAGGTAATAGGGTTAGAAAACCAAGAGAATCCCTCAATAAAATGATGATAATACTATATTGAACCCATGAAGGACCATATGTCTACGACATTTTTAGGAACATGCCACTTCATAATACTTTTAATTTTTTCAAGGTTAACTCCTATCGGTTGGGCTGATATGACATGCCCTAGATATTGGATGTGATCCTTGTAAAAGTCACACTTTCTAAATTTAGCATACAACTGATGTTCTCGCAAGACTTGAAACAATGTCCGTAGATGTTTTTGTGTAGTTCTAGATTCTTGGAGTAGACCAAAATATCATATATGAATGTTAACACAAATTTATCTAGATATGGGTGGAAGACACAATGCATTAAGCTCATAAATGTTGTTGGTGCATTGGTTATCTCAAAAGGTTAAACAAAAAACTCATATTGTTTGTAATGGGTTCTAAATGTTGTCTTATGAATGTCTTCCTCCTTTGTCTGGATTCAATGATATCCTGATCGTAGATCGATCTTAAAGAAAATCATGGCACCTTTAACTTGCTTGAAAATATCATTAATTCAAGGTAGTGGGTACTTATTCTTAATAGTTAATTTGCTTAGTTGCTTATAATCAATGCATATTCTTAAGGTTCACAAACAACACTGGGGCTCCCCAAGGTGATACAATTGGGTGAATGTACCCTTTATCTAATAGTTCTTGTAACTACATTTTGAGCTCAATTAGCTTGGGTACACTCATGTAGTACATAGCCTTTGACATCATAACCGCTCCAGGGACTATTTCTATGGTGAAGTCAATATCCCATTTTGGGGGCAGCCCTGGTATATTCTTAGGGAAAACATCCACAAAATCATGGATCACTAGGATGTTTTGCAAGGTAACAATCTTATCCTTGGTGTTAGAATACCTGACTTGAAAAACATATATCAGACATTCCTTCCTCACAAATTTTCCTAACTTGGACACTGTAATGGGGTGTAGTCTTATTGGCTACTTGACTTCTTGAATCTCTTTCCTAGATCCATCTTCAACAAGGTAATTAATAGGTTTTCGATTGCAGTTTACTAAATATCAGTGTCCCTCAAACTAATCCATCCCAATCAACATATCGTAGATCCTAATGGAAATATATTTAAATTAAATTTAACTTGTTGCTTTCCTGTTTCAACTGAACAATATGGCACCTTTATTGTTACCCTTCTTTTAGCCCCAGTAGCTAATTGTACCAGCTAGGCGTTTTTAAATTTATGTTCTTGTAAATGACATTTTTCAACTATATTAATGCTAACATAACTTAGACTTGCCCCTGTATCTATCAAAATAGATACAGTTTGATTAAATAACTCACCTTCCAGTTCTATCATGGTAGGTCAATAGTCTTCCTGATGATCTTCTAAAGCAACGTTAATTATGGGTAAACTCATTGCTACTTCACCAACTATAGAAACTTCTTATAGATTGGCAGTCATTTCTGGTCTAGTGCCATGGGGGAATTTTTTATAATAGTGGGGTTCTCCATAACCCCAACACTATAAGGGGGGTTTTAGAGCTTGTCTAAGCTCTAGTTTTCTTGATGCCTCAGTCTGCTTGAGGTCGCCTTGAGTTCTAGCCCTATGCTTACTCTTTCCAGTGTGTTTACTCTGGTGTCCCATGTATGGAGCTTTAACATTAGTGGATCTCCTTTAAAGCCTTGAAAATTTTTCTAACCCTTTTTGCTTGGCCAAGTCTTACTACCTTCCCCCTTATGTTTCATTTGTTGGTAGTAGATTTGAGACTTTTGGATTACTTCGTCCATCATCTTGGGATTGTTAAATTCTAATCGTTACTTCAAGTATATCAGTAAGCTTCTAATGAAATGTTGAATCATGGCCTTTTCATCATAGAAATTCCCAGTTAGATATTTATTTTTTAAATATTTCTGAAACTCATCCCATGATACCTCTTATTCCTTGATTCCATGCACAGTTTTCACTTCTTCCCACCATAAGGTGGCCTTCCCTTGAACATGGTAAATGGCCAGCCTAGCTTTGAGGCTATCTTCATATACATAAGTTTGGAAATATTTGTTCATATTTATCATCCAATCTTCTGCATCTTCTTCCACTTCTCCATCAAAGGTTGGGGGCTTGATTTTTTTGAATTCCCCTTGCAATCTGATCCTCTCCTTCTTCATTCTCCTTTGGTCTGAAATACTACCATACTCTTCCTCATTGTCATCTTTGTCCCCCTCCATTCTTTGAGTGTGACTTCCTTCCATTTCATTCTTATTCATCTGTCGACATTCTTCATCCCTGCCTCCTTTTCTTGGGATGGGCATAAAGGTCCTATGATTATGCCTATAAAAAAGAATCTTTAAAATTAATTCTTGATCACACATTAGTATTTCATTATCAATTCTCAATTGGGTCATTTCAGCCTTCAACTGTTAGACAATTTCTAGCAGCATAGTTGTTGGGTTATGTCACTCTTCCTCCAACTATACCCACATCTCTGGGATAAATCCAGTTTTTGGTATGGAATTGGATTCCACTATTGGCCTTAGCAAGGGTAAACTTCTATCTCCACTCCTCATTATGTTCTCCTTTCTCTCTTTGTGCATCAAAATGCTTTTGTCATTACAACTATCCATTCATTCAATAGTGTGGAAACACTAGCCTCTAATACCACCTTTAACATGTTTCACCCTTCATATGTATATTAAAAAAAAAAAAAAAAACTTATCTTGTCAACCCTTTATACAACTTAAAAAGGAGTTTTATAAAATTTTTAAATACACCAAGCAAAGGTT
>Ga0068628_1000220_pt1 | contig 17018 bp, 18 predicted proteins | sample InSIn2gowninarea_FD_77431 | JGI IMG/M metagenome (GOLD analysis project Ga0068628, IMG submission 77431) | Clean room microbial communities from NASA Spacecraft Assembly Facility at Jet Propulsion Laboratory, Pasadena, California, USA -... ... | reverse complement strand
GCATTTAAGACGAAATTTAGGGGCGAGATCCTTGAAAATCTGTTGCCAATCTAGCATTAATGAATCAATTTTGGGGGGAACAGTCTGATTTGAATTCAAAATGGTCTATAAATTACATGTGGCTTTCCAACGAAGAACACTTGGCATTTTGAGCATTGAGTTGTTGAGATCTTAGACGTGTATGAACCATGAATTCTTTAAAGTTGTGATAGCGAGTTCGGCGTTTGAGAAATTACTAAAGGGGACACAAAAACTGTTGAATAGCATCATGTCGACACCAACAAAAACCATAGAGATTGGGCAAGTAGTGATAGTTGAAGGGGTTATGCCAGAGGTTTCTATGGAAGCAGAGAAAATTTCTTCAGAGGTTGTAGAGATACCCAAGTTTCCATGGTCACCTAGACCAAGGCCTACCCAGACCCAGGAAGGCATGAAAGGAAAGAAAGGAAAGCAGGTCGCGTTCACGTAGGAGAAACCTGCTGAACGACAAGCTCACCACTCAAGAAAAGGGAAAAACCATTAACCTAGAATTAAAGGAGGAAGAAATTGAGGATATCCCAATGGATCATGATGATCTTGGGATAGACACAGAGGAAATTGAAGTTGAGGGTTCTGACCCCATTACTAAATTTCCTAAGTATGTCCCTCCACATAGGGGTAAGGCCAAGGTGCCTAAGGACATTGGTGAGAGCAAGGTCACCTTGTACACACCTCTACTACTAGAAAAGATTGTTTTTGAAGGACTACAGTTGGGGTGGATTCTCGTGTTGAAACTGGAGGACTTGGACTTAGCTGACACCAAGCCATTCCCTCACTTGGTGATAGACTAGCTGATTCACCGCATCCTCCATAAGACCACTGGGATGACTGCGTTGGAACCTCAAAATTGTCTCAAAGAAGTGGATAAGGCAAGCTTTCTCAACCTGCTATGGCTTCCACACTACAATCGCACACCCATTACCTTGCTGGTAATCAAGCAGCTGTTGTGCTTGGTACATGATGGGTGTCTATGGATGGAGAAGCCAATACCCATCATGGATAGACTATTCCATAGAATCATGAGGCTACCATATTAAGGGGAAAATTAGGCTATGATGTTTTGTGAAAAGGCGGGCGAATTGGTCCTCACGGAGGCCATGAAGAAGAAGTTCATATTAGTAAAGAAGTTGCGCGGACATGTGATTACAAGTATTTCCAACTCTGCAGTCAAACTGGCCACACAAATATTTACAGGGAAGGTCATGTGGAAGTGTTGCTTTGATGAAGTACTGGTGCCTGTCGTAGCTCTAGCAGCCCAATGCACGGAGGGGGTTCAGTTTAATTGGGCCCACTACCTCTGTGGTGAGTTCCTCCCAAACTTCTGCAAGGCATAGGATCTCAGAAGACCTTCCACTATGTGTGGCCCTTACTATCCATTGTGCCAGTGGCCTTGGAGCTACCTGAAGACAATCAATTTCCCTCGGTTGTGCCAGACTTTCCTGAGGCTGTGAAGTACACTTCGCTATGGGAAACTAACAATTCTCAACAGATCAAGGACAATAAGATCTTTTGGATCTTGATGGAGATGAATGTGGACATGGCCATCAATCCCAAGCCATGGTTGTCACCTACTGTCTTTGATAAATTGCAGTCATAAGTGGAATTTAAGGTTGATTTCCACCATGTATCCATAAGGGCACAAAAGGACCTAGAGCAGAAGTGGCATGATATCTGGTTGGCAGAATAATACACTGCCTTGGACTTAATGGCAGGATCTAGCAAGACAACCGCACAGTGGAAGAAGGATGAAGACAAGCTCAAGATGGAGCAGCTAGATGAGAAAAGGTGAAAGGAGGTTGAGGATAAGGCTAGGGCAGACTGCGCTGCCACATAGGAGACAGGTGGATAGACAGGAGGAGGGGAGCATGGCTCTGACAAAGGGAAGTCACCCCCCTAGAAGAAGACGAAGAAGAGGACAATCCGACTGATCAGGGAGGAGCAGACCCCCAGACACTTATGTTCTGTATCAAGCATCCAAGGGGACAAGAAAAAGTAGGGTTGCAGAAGAAGTTCAAGGCCAACAAGATGTCCATGGACTCGAACACCCTAACAGAGGGGGATTTGAATGACATTGGAGATAAAGTGCTAGACGCCACCGTGGAACTGTTGTAGTAGTTTGAGCAGTAGCAACAGTAACAAGTGTTGGGGGCCATTCAAGCGAATCTGCGATAGATGCAAATTCAGGAAACACAAACTGGCATGGCATCCACCAGTTTGACCATTGGTACTTTAGAAGTTGCTAGGGTGTTGTGTATGAAGGACTCCCGAGCCATAGTTCTTCCAGATGAAGCACTCGTGACAGAGACCAAAGCTGACAGGCCCTCTCTCAGTGCACTCAAGGGAGTAGGGTTGAACTTGGCATTGCTTCCAAGCGAGGCACTCCACGTGCTACAGAATGGGGTGATCACGGAACTAAGGGCCTATGAATAGTGTACTTTGCAAGTGATGAAAGAGCAGAAGATCAATAATACTTAGATGAGCATGCAGAAAGACTCCGCCCTCGCATCCATGATGGAACTCACTAACATGAATTAGCACATGATTAAGGCCATGGAGGAAGCGTGCCAAATGGTCCTAGAGTTTCCTGTAGATGAGCCGATAGATGTTCACACTCGCAAACTCATTACGGGGGTGGATGATGCCCACATAGAATTGGAAAAGGTTCAGTTGGAGTTGAACATCTAAATTGCAGAATTATAATTGAGGGCCCATCCTTCGACTCCATCGAAAGTCAAGGAGATGAGCACAACTGCTATAATAGAGGCAATAGCAATAGTAGAAAGTGTAGTGGCACACTGAAAAACATTTTTTGAATAGTCGTTTGAAGTACTAACTAGCCTACAAGAAGACCCTACTATGCAGAGGCTAGAAACAGAGGCACGAGAGCTGCAACAATGCTACGATGAGGTAACTGGCATAGTGCGTACTGTCGCCCTCACACAAAGACTCGTGAAGCTGCAGGAAGCCAAGGCACTGAAGGAGAAGGTAGATGCAACTAAAAACAAAGAGGTAGTGCTGAAGGCACGCTTGAAGCCTTGGTTGGAAAAGGCATACTTGATCATGGCCTCCATTAAAGGAAAGTTGGCTACTCTACAAGAGACTCAACAGAAGCTTCAGGCTAACAGTGCAGGGCCAGTAGCAGAGTAGTTGGTCGAAGAAATAAAGCAAGAGGTCACTCAGTGCAACGCTGAAGTAATAGTTATATAGGTCAAGCTACGAGATCATTGCACCAAGATCTCCACACTTGTAGTGTGACTCAAGGGCGAGTCACCATGTTTGTGTTGCGGGCTTGTTGGGAATGGGTTCACCCAAGAGAAAATTTTGGGGCAAAAGGCCCAAATTTTGTAATAAAGATGTAAAGCCTCTGCATTTTGTGGTCATGAAGTGCAAAAAGGTCAAAGGGTTGTCCGCCCTTATTTTATGAAGTCTCATGTCAGCTGTAAATATCTAGCCATGGTCTACGAACCATGGGATTGTATAAAAAGGGAGTCTTAGAAAGGTCTAAGAAAGGAGGTAAGAAGGATTTTGCGATAATAAGTTCTAAGTGTTCTTCGGTCTTAGCATAGGTAGAGGCTCTGTAGCTGAGTGCACAAAAGCTTAGGGTCTCTGTTTAATGCACTTGATTATGTTATGATATGATCTCCATTTACATTATAATGCTTATTTAATGCGTGAATGTATCCGATTATATCTGTTAAATGAATGCAAGCAAGAATAAAGGATTATCCAAAGGTAATTGTAAGTGCATGGTAGATTAGGTAATAATTAAGATAACTTAGGAAGTTTTATAGTCACGCAGTCACAGAGGTGCGTAAGTTCGTAGACCTTGGCTTACGATTGTGCAAAGATCAATTGGTACCATCGTGGAGGTACTAAAGGACGAGAGAGAAGGAACATTGATAAGCCCTCAAATCTTATCGATCTGCATGAAAGCAGGATTAGGAAGTATATATCGATATGAGGACCATCTCAGGGTGCAGAGACTTGTTTCCTACATCCCCCCATACTGCTTTGGGTGAGACTTTGATCCGCACTCCATGAGCTACTGCCAAAAGGGCCAGTAGTGTAGGGATTTTCTTAGCTGACTAACGCTAAACCTGGGTCAGGGCCCATGAAGTGAACAATCTTGCTAAATAACTTAGCCAAATTCTAGAACAATTAGAAACATTTTTTTTTGAATCTCGGTAATTTATTCCAATTTCCTATTTTAAAACAAATTACCAATCCTGAAATCTCAAAATATCAAAGTGGTTGTAGTTCATATTTTAGGACTATTAATTACCAAAGTGGTTGTAGTTTATAGTAGGAGAATCCCACTTTAAGTGGTCCCCACTTTGTTTCATCTCCATAGTTCCACTAATTCACAACAATCGTGGAGCCCAATTAAAAGATACATAAAATTTTATAAAATCTATTGGGTTCATCGGATTGCAAGGTTATAAAGTAAAAGTTTTACAAACCCTCGATCGAAAGTTTCATGCGATGCGATATGAAGTTAAACGGTGACTTTCATTTTAAGTCATTCTCATATTCGTTGTTTTGGAATCATTTGAATTTGTTTTTAGTAAATGTCTTATGTAATATTACATTAACTTATGTTATCTGTAAATTAATTTTAATATAAATAGATTAATTAATATATAATTAAATTAAAAGTAATTGTATATTAATTAGATTTGTATTAATTAATAAATAATATAATTACAATTAATTGTTATTAATTAATAAATAATACAATTACAATTAATTGTTATTAATTAATAAATAATACAATTATAAGTAATTGTTATTAATTAATTAATAATAGCAATTTAAATTAGGATTAGCATTTAATTAACAAATTTTTGATTTTTGGCCTAGGCAACATAATTTCCAGAATTGTGACAGTTTTGACTCATCAACTTTGGATACTCATAGATTGAGTTTTACTTGGCTAAATGAGGCCTAGGATGGCTCACTGGAAAGATAAAATCATGGAGAAAATTTCCCAGGAGGTTTCATTAACAGATTTGATAACTTACTCGGTCTATAATCTAGCAGAAGATCAAGCTCCAAATTTTTAATAAAACTAATTTTCATGACTTTTATTTTCTGCATTTTCATTTGGCCAAGGCTCTTCTGACTGCAAATCCATTCATTAATGATATCCTTGACCAATTAAATCATCACAGGAATCAATAGAAAACTGAGATTTTCTTTTCAATTATTTATTTAATTGAATTTGATTAGATTTGTTTTAATTCCATATTTGGCATTTTGATTTTATTTTTGCATTTTAATTTCGTTTTGATTTGTTTTTTAGGAAACAATTGAAGAGATGTGGAGAACAAGATCTCAGTCAATGGGAATACTCTAGCAATTGAATAATGAAATTTTGAGCAAATAAAAATTGATTGAGCAAATTTCTTCTTCAACAAACTTTCCTACTTTGTAAATATTATAAATAACAAATTGCAGAATGTAATAAAGGCTTCTCTCCTCTACAATTATGGAATTCTAAAAGCACTTCTGTAATAGGGATTTAGAGTTGTAGGTGGGAGGATTGAAAATCTCAAATTTGGGGATTATTGAGGATTTTTCTTGTGCATTTTAAGTTATGTGTGATGGGCAGAGTTTGCACTTCTGCAACTCTTGTTGTAACAACAAAAATTCAAGCAATGTAAAGGACTGTTGGAGACCATAGCTAGAGAAATGGATTCAATAAATTGTTATTTCTAATACTATTTTTTTAAATACTAGTTTTAATTTATCATGGAATGAATGCGTCATTTTATTCATATTTGTGCACTTTTTTCCATATGAGAAATTTTCCTCAATCATATGTTGTTATGTATCTCTGCTTTAATGGGTTGAATTCTGATCTTTGAGTAACTATTTACTCATAAATATGTATTTTAATAGTGGTTTAACAAATATTAATACGTTGTGAACTTATTCCTCATATTATTGTTTAAATTATTGATTAAAAAATCAATATCATTTAAGTGAACTTCTTCCTACATGTTGTTGGTTGATTATTTTAGTTACGAGGTCTCTATATAGAATATGTTTTGGTGCTCATAATTTCAATTAATTGAACTATTTCATTAGCTTGATATTCATTATAATCTAGACATATTTAAATCCCAATACTTTAAATCTCTTGCTCTCAGTTGGGTTAGATTTGTATCTTCCTAATTCAGATAGGATTAGGATAGCTCCTTTTGCTTGCATTATAGAATAATTTTGCAGTTAGATCAATTTCTGCATTCTTTTAAGTCCTCTTCCCGAAGAGGCAAATTTTAGTTGTGGCTTTGCTGAGCCCCAAATCTGATTAAGGATCACTTTATTGCCTAATCAGAAAGATGGTTGATCTAATGTCTCTTCTCCATTGGTGGATGAGAGTCATATTGTAAGCCATTTTGTAGATTGAGAGTAGGTAAGTCGACCTAGATGAACTAGTCAGAACGACCATTCCAAAGAGAAAAGGAGCTACTTTAAGGTCTATACTAGGTGGTTTTCCCCCATGTTGTCATAGTAATTTTCGAGGCTTCAATAGGGTCTCAAGGTCAACTTTTATCATGTCACTAGGTTTTCAGAGTAAAATTTGATCACTGGCTAGTTTGTCTAAGAATATCTCCATTCTTTTGAAATCTCACATTATGGTCGTACTTCACTCAGATAAGGAATCATAATAAAGAGGTTGTTTTAATCATATCATTCAACATCATCACCATTTCATTCATTCTAATATGTTCATTAGGTCATTAGGGTTTCAAGGTCCATCCTCATTCCATGCATAAATCCAACATTAAATGAGTTGTGATAAGAAGCTCTTTGCAAAAGTTTTTACGAATCTTGATAAGTTATTCATGGTTTCACTCTCAAGTCTCCAAAGAGGAAGTCTCACTGTTCAAAAATAAAAAAACTAAGCTCATGTTTCAATTCTCCAAAGTGGCCCAGTTTAAAAGGTGAAAATCAGGTTTTGGAAAGGTATGTGGGTCCCATTTTTATTCAAAAGAGAATCATAATTTTCATAGAAAAACCCAAAAATTTCCAAACTTGTTTCAGTTTCCTCCTAACCTCATTTCTTCATTAAGATCTCCCATCCATTAGTGAAAAAACACTGGTTTCCTAGGAAAAAATGGATAAAATTTGGTGGTGCTGCGCTTCTAGAGACTGTGTTGCGCTTCCATGAACTACACTGCGCTTGTGCCAGAGCAGCCCAAAACTCATCCAAACTCACCAAAAACTCGATTTTCAATTTACAATCCTATGTCTTTCTATTCTAAGCTTGTTCATAAGTAAGTATAATTCTTTTGTTCTCCTCTTTCCTTTGGCAAGATGAATGCAATATTCAAGTTCTCTTCATCTAGGGTTTAGGTGAAATTTTCATGCTACAAGCACTAGTGTAACTCATGGTTTGGTTAGTTTTGATATTGAAAACATGTAAATATTTCACCTTACACCTCTGTACATGTTTAAACACCCTTTTATTCACTAAATAACTTATCAATTATGAGATTGCCCCACCCTTACATAAACCCTAACTCATACCTAGCAATTTGAGCAGATTTCCTAGTAGCCATGTTTCTCAATTTCTCCTAATCAATTATTTCCCTCATTTCATTCCATTTAAACTTCATAAGTTTCTTGCAACCCCTATTCATCTCCTAAAATTCCCTTACCATAATTTAATTTCCCCAATCCCCTCATTTCATCATTTCACTCATTCCTCACCATTTTTCCATTTTTCCCTGTCATCTAGGGCTTCTGCCATAATGGAGGGAAATTCTTCACCATCAGAAAGGAGAAAACACCATAAAGGAGGAAAAATGCTCAGATATGAGCCCACCAATTGCAATGAAATAAACTCGTCACCTTTCATCAAGTAGTGTTTTGAAGATGTCAATTTTCTAGGGTTTTGTAAAAGGGTATGTGAAGTAGGTTTCCATCAACAATTAACTGATTAGATTGCCACCATATGAAAGTGGAAAGGGCCATCATAGTAGGGGTTGAGTTTACATTTTCAGTGGTTTCCATTTCACTTTCTATAGGGATACCTCATCATGGAGAATACTGGTTCAAAGGTATGAGTTTGGACCTTGAACATTACAGGAGTTTCTTGAAATCACCCTATAGAGAGACCCATACACACATCATCCCATTTAGTTAACTATTGGAGAAGTATGCACCATTAATGAAGGTTTTAATGAACCTTTTCACCTGTGAGGGAAGATTCTCTAGATTATATGGATATCAAATCATGTTTCTAATGCATGTCACAGCTCCAAAACCTCTCAACATGTGTAATTATCTATGTATAAGCCTTGTTAAAATGTCTGAGAAGCTACAATTGAAACACAAATAACACTACCCTAGTCTTTTTCATCATGACTTGATAAAGATTGTAGTTCTCCATCAGCTAGTAGAGAAGAACATGACATGGGATTTATTCATAGAAACAACTTTGCAATGGCATGAAACTACTTTTTCAGTTCATCATCAAAACATATCAACATAGCAAGTGGAGGTAGGATCATCAAGAAAGTCAACGAAGTTTCCCAACGCACCTAGACCTGAGGTGAATAAAGTGTATCAAAGAGGAAGAATGCTTATGTTTACTTCTCAGGTTGAGAAAAGGGCCAAGCCTTCTAGATTAGCAAAACATGGATAACATGTGTAGGATCAAGACTTAATTGAGCATGATTTTGAATTGGTGGACTTGGAAGCAACAAATGAGCCTTGAAACATGCAACAAATTATCAAAGAGAAGGATTCTCATATCAAAGAACTCATGGAAAATATGGCAAGAGAAAGGTTTGCTATCTCCTTCCTTCAACAAGAAAACAATCAGCTTAAGGCTGGACAACTTGTCATGCAGAAAGAGAAATTTAAGGTGTTGTAGCTAGGGGAAAAAGGAAAAGCAGTGTTGGAGCCTAGTGACCATGAGGAAAATGAAGAACAAGTCAGGAAAAAGAGGCCAAGGACCAAGGTAATTAAAAAGGCATCGAAGGAGAAAAAAGGACACAATCTACTAGATGAAGACCTAGACATGGAGGACAGAATTGCCTTGGAGATCAATGAGGATAGAGAGTATTGGCTAGATAAAGTCAATGACCACTTAGGAAATCTTCTTGCCAAATCCAATAGATATAATCCACTATTAAGGCACACAACACATCATTAGTAGACTATAAACATGATATGCAACATCAAGCTCAAGTAGTGGAAAAACAAGCCAAAGGAAAAAAATGAGAGGGATAACTTAGAGATTCTTGTTGAAGTATCCATGAGGGATTAGAATACCTATTTTTTCAGCTCATGACCAATTTTGAAGTGTTTCTTAGCATTTTTTGTTTTTTTACTATTTTGGTGCCAAATTCAGAAAATGAGCAAGTCATAGAAACATAACAGCTTGGCTTTGCGCTTTTTTCTTAGACCTCCAAATGAAAAATGGCTTTAATTTTTGGAAATATGATGGCCTCATATCAAAACCCATTTAATCAGATTTCCTAGAGAGGGCTCAAATTTTGAGAAAAAGGAGAAAAATTGGCAAAAAATCATCATTCTGCCACTCTTTTTGGTAGGCGCTGTGCCTCTGGAGACACTGTGGGATAATGAGTGTTTGAAGGTCTTCCCATAGGTCATTTTCAAAAAGCCAAGGTGTTATGGAAACTAGATAAGTAAGGCTAGTTGAATGTTCTCTCGATCTCAATTTGGACTTCAAGAAGGCACCTTAAAGTTGATGTAAATTTGGCGTTGTGCTTCTGTAAATTTCTGATTTTTTATTTTAAATTTCATGGTGTAATTTCCTAGTTCTCAGTTTGACTTGGTCAAAGTCAAAACTCATGATGTAATTACAGTTGTTTGAGGTTAGATAATGTAATCATGAATAAATAGACATGATAGGCTGTTTTTATTGTTTATTAGGCCTCATTAAGAAAAATGCAAAACAAAGTCTAAGAGAAGACTTTGTATTTGACTTTCTAACTCTCACCTGTTGGTTGAGAGAATCTTGGAAACAATTCCACCACCTAGGAATTCAAATCCTAAAGGTGGGGAAGTGGTTCAATTCAGTCTATATGTATCATTTCTCATTCATATAGAAGGGTTGGAGTTTTGTGGAGAATCTTGTACCTTATGTTCTTTTAGAACTAATACAGGAGAAGTTGCAGCTATATTTCAGGAATTCTTATTCAGTGAGTCTATGGTGTTGTTTTCCTTTCTTATTAGTTTCAAATGGATAAATTATCTCCCTTTTCATGCTTTATATTCTTCCTATGAATTTTTTTGCAGTTATATAGACATAAATCTTAGATTCTAATCTTTGTTTATCTAGAAATCATGCTTGTGTTTCTTTTCTTCTAAAACTAATGAATTCATGCTTCTACATGCTGATTATGCTTTTTTAAAACTCTCAGACCTATACTACATTGAAAACACTTTAAGTTCACCATATCATACTAATATCTAGCTCCTTTTTATACTTGTCACTGCATACTTGAATCCTTGACCTAATTGTTAAATGATCCAAAAATAAAATGTTATCATAGGTTATAAAGTTGGAATAAAATAATTATTAATTGAAGATGTTAAATTAATAATTATTATTCTAGAATCTTTAATTATTTAATGTAGACATTTAGAATTAGTATATTGTTGTAACAAGTTATGACTCTACAAATGTGTCATATCTTAAGCTCTATTTTAGGAGATTCGTTAGCAAGTTGTTTAAATAGAATTTATTGTAAGTGGACGCTTGTTATTTAATAAGTGATCCATAATTAGAGGTAGTTATGACATTTTAGCTTATAAATAGCTCATTGTAGGGGCGTTTGGTAATTCGGGTGTAAACTCTTGCAAAATCAATATGTAATTGTTTTTTTCTGATTAATAAAATTACATGTCTAAGGACACTTTTGCCATTATTGTAGTATCGGAGCTCCAGTAATGCTGCAGTGAATGTGAGGAGGAGATGCTAGCTCTACAAGTTTTTTGAAAACTCCATTGAATTGATCATCATATGATTGGTATGGAATTTGTCGAGTTTTTTTTGTTTAAAAGGAACAACAATTTTATTATTGATTTTAGATTTGTAAATTCTAAAATCATTTTTATTATAAAAAAATATGGAAAATCTGTGTGACTTTTTTGCAAAATCTATAAGGCTATTTTGATGCAATGATGTGGATTTGCATCTATTGAGTGATGGTGTCAGCATCAGCATTCAGAATTTGACAAAGAATCTTGTGCCTAGCAGATCCTCTAGTTTGCGTCATGAGACCATTTGACTTCTTCAGACTTCTTCAATTCTTGTTTTCTCACACTTGACTTAAGTCTCTTCCTAACCTTCCATTCAGAGACCAATTATCACTTGATGCTCAAGTATCATGGACACTTAATTGTCCGGTAAGTTTTGACAGCAAAGATGCCTATTTTTGGTAGCACTCACGTCTCCGTTTTGCATTCTGATCTTCCTGGAGAAGTTCTTCAATACTTGGTGTCCTATGAGCACTGACTGAGCTATAAAGCTGGGTCAACATTTCATCCTCAGCTTTCTCAACTTGACAAAGCACCATAGCTTTGGGAACATTCGCAGCATGACTATTCAGAACAGCTTCCACATAACCATGGACTTCTTGAGCCATCATTCTAAGCTCCTACTCTGGATCTACAGGCCTTCTTACCATGGTTTCAAGTGATTCGTCTGAAACACTTGAATGCATTGGTGCACCAGTGTCTGAAGATGATGGACCCTTTATTGATGCTCCCATTGAAGGCTAAATAATATTACTGATTTTACCAACCCATTCTATTTTATCTACCATGTTTTCTTTTGGCTTTTTGGTGTAACCAAGCTTGCCATTCTTCGCATTCAGGACAAACCACCATCTACTCCAGCCAGCAGATAATGTCAACAAGTGTATAGAAAAATTCGATCTTCTTAAAGTGTTTTTTTCAAGAAAGTTTAAAGTTGAATTGAAGAGTGAAGAAGCAGAGAGATAAGGAATATTTTTTAATTCTATAATTTTTTTTTGGAGAGATATGGTTAGTTTTTGAATTTTAGGAATTTATTTTTTTTGGAGTAATAAGGTCATTTGTAAATTTTTGGAGTAATAAGGAGATTTTATTTGTAATTTTTTATTTGGAGGGATAAGTGTGACATTGTAACTCAAAGAAATTTTACTTTGGGTGAGGTAACTTTTTTTTACCAAGTTTTGCAAGAGCATCATTGTAAAAGTCAAATTTTGAAAGTTACCTTGTAAATATTTGAGAAATTGACTAGAGCCAAGTGCAAAGCTTAGTCTTTTTTCTCCTGTTTCAATGACTGTACGAGGGTCAAGGCCAAGCCCCTATAGATCGTTTTTATTGCATCATGTGTTGCATGTTGTGTTTCCTATCTTAATATGTTTTTTTGAGTCTGATTCTTAGTGCGAAGCTTCAACACTACAATGTCAAAGTTGATTAATTTGTTTTCTGATTCCAACAAACTTGAAGGTATAAAATCTTATAAAACATGGCAACACCTCATTGAAAACACTCTCATTTATAATGAACTGTGGCAGGGTATATGTGATGGTGATGTTAAGCCAAATAAACCCACAAATGTAGTTGCACTAGAAAAATGGGAAGTTAAGAATACCAAAGCATTGGCTCTCATTAAATCTTCTGTCAATGATGAAATGTATGTCCATAGAGAAAATGCTACAGATGCATGGTTTTCTTTGAGAACTTTTAAAGACTTCTTTGATACTCAACTTGAATCGAAGAAAGTTGATCTACAATTAAAATTGTTGCAACAAAAATTGACTGAAGGAGGTCATGTTCTTGAATATATCTCAAGACTTAAGAATATTAGGTAGGAAATCATTAATGTTGGGTTTCCAGCAGTATATGATAGTTTTATGGTCACAATTTTAATTTCTGGACTTCCTTCTTCTGACACACATTGTTTGGAGACTCTAAAATTAACTGGAAGGTTAGAGAAACTAAAGTTTGATGAGCTTTGTGAAATGTTTACCTGACAGGATAAAACCTTTGGGAAGAAAAAGAAAGTTGGTGAAGATGTCTTTTTCACAGAGGCCATCACTAGTAAATCATTGATTGATATTTCTAGAAATAGAGGTAGAGGGAATTTCAATCAGAATCAAGCAGCACATAATGTACAAAGTGAGGTGAAAGCCAAAGCAAAGGAAACAACTTTAATAGAGGCAAGAGTTCAGGGAGGAGTAATTTTCAAGGTAGAGGAAACAATCAAGGAAGAAGCTATTTTCAAGGGCAAGGAAATAATAATCAAGGTAGAGGACAACATCAAAATATAAGTCAAAGCAGTGGCAGAGGAAAATCTTCAAGAAGAGGAAGGGACTTAAGTCAAATTGTGTGTCGAAGATGTAACAAAGTTGGACGTTATGCTGAAGGTTGTTGAACCTCTGTTAATAAAATTCCCAACTTTCATTAGCACTCAAAACAATTTGAAAATGATCAAGATGATGATAAATCAAAATATGTTTTTACTTCCTCGCCGACATTACAACTTTCATCCCATATTAGAAATGACTATGAAGATGCTTGGATCTTGGATTCAAGGGCAACTCAGCACATGACTTGTCAACATGATTTTTTTTGTAATTTTCAATATTGCCAACATAATTCCATTTTCCTTGCAGATGATACAAAACATACTCCTTATGAAAAAGGAGTAGTTAAAGTTTTTCTCCTTGGCATTGGAGAAAAAATGATTTCAAATGTATGGTATGTACCAACCTTTAAGAAGAAAATTGTTGTCTTTAGTCATGATTTGACAGGTAGGACATCAGGTAATTATGGAAGATGGCTTAGTTAAGATTAATTCAGTCAAATAGAACTTGCAAATAGTGATGACAGGTTATGAAGATGGAAAATTGTTAAGGATGAAAGGGAAAGTTATTCCAAGGCATTCTGATTTTGCAGGCGCAGTGAGTACAGGAATTTCACCTATAATATTATAGCACATAAGATATGGACATTTAAATTTTGATCGTCTTTCTCAATTGTAGAAACAAGGGATGGTTAAAGGACTTCCCACTTTCAAAAAATAAAATGCAAAATGTGAAGCTTGCATTTATGGAAAAAAAAAAAGTCGAGAAAGCTTTCCAACAAGTTCTTGGCATGCAAACAGGCGGCTACAACTAGTTCACAATGATGTTTGTGGACCATTATAGACTTCATTTGGTGGTTGCAAATATTTCTTACTATTCGTTGATGATTTCAGTAGAATGACTTGTGTTTATTTCTTAAAGCAAAAGTCAGAAGGATTTGAAAAGTTTAAAAGTTTTTGCCAACTTGTTGAAAATGAAGTCAAAGAAAAGATAGGTACTCTCAGAACAAATAATGGGGGAGAATTCACTTCAAATGAATTCAAAACTTATTGCAGTGATAATGGCATAAAGTGACATCTTATCAATGTTTATATTCCACAGAAAAATGGAGTAGTAGAAAGAAGGAATCGCACCTTGTTAGGAATGGCGAGGTCTATGTTAACTTTTAAAAGGTTAAGTCCAACATATTGGGTAGAAGTAATTCATACAACTGTCTACTTAAGAAATAGATCTCCAATTGATTCTTTAGACAGAATCACACCTTATGAAGCTTGGTTTGGTTTCAAACCTTGAGTTAAACATCTTAGAGTTTTTGGATAAGTATGTTATGCCTTAGTTCTGAAAGAAAAACGAACTAAGCTTGACTCAAGAAGTTTGAAATGCACAATGATTGGCTATTCTGATGAGAAGAAAGGGTACCATCTTTTGACCAATGGAAAATTTATTATGAGCAACGATGTAATTTTTTATGAAATAGAGAGTAAGAGTGCTAAAGAAAACAAAAGTCTTCTTCAAAAGTTAGAAACTAAAGGCATTCGAAGAAAAGGAAATACACAAAGTCAACAAAATTCACCAAATTGGTATGAACTTGATTCTCCTTCATCTGAAGATGATTCATCCAGTCCATCTACTTCAACAACACCATCTAGATCTTCTAGCAATTCGTCTGCATCTCCAAGCAGCAGTAGTTCTTCTGATAGTGATTCTCCACCTCCAGAATCTTCAACTGATTGACAAACATTAGTTTATATTAATCCTCTTTACAATGATGGTGACTTTTCAGAATCTCAAACAACTGAGCATCAACTACCAAAATGGGTAGTTCAACTTTTGAAAGATGTAAAGCTTGATGAGCAGAATAAAACTGGCACAAGAAAGTCACACAGAAGTGAAGGAAATTTTTCCTTGACAACACATGATTTTACTAAACCTTACACATACAAAGAAGCAGTAAAACATAAAGAATCGTAATAGGCTATGATTGACGAATATCGAGCAGTAATTGATAACAACACTTGGAAACTTGTTGATTGTCCTCAAAATGTTAAACCCATAGGATGCAAATGGGTTTACATAATTAAGTACAACCAAAAGGGAAAACTTGAAAAGTATAAAGCAAGACTTGTCACTAAAGGTTTTGAGTAGTAGGAAGGCATTGATTATGAGGAAACTTTTGCTCCTACAGCTAAATGGAACACAATCCAGTTAAAACTTGCATTGGCTGCTCAGAAAGGATGGAAAGTTCATCAAATGGATGTGAAGAGTTCTTTTCTCAATGGGGATTTACAGGAAGATGTCTATAAATTGAATGGCAAGAACATAAAGTCTGCAAATTGATCAAGGCTTTATATGGGTTAAAACAAGCTCCCCAAGCTTGGTATACAAAAATGGATGAATACCTTAGGAAAGTTGGCTTTTGACGAAGTGAATCTGATGATACTTTGTATGTGTGACAAGAGGGAAAATATCTAGTGATTCTTGTTATGTATGTAGATGATTTGATCGTTACTGGAAACAATGATGATCATATTTCACAGGTGAAAAAGGAGTTACATGCAAGTTTTAAGATGACAGATTTGGGATTACTTCACTACTATCTTGGAGTTGAAGTCTTCCAAAGTCCACATCATATTTTCATTTATCAGAGTAAGTATGCAACAGAGGTTCTTCAATGATTTGGAATGCAAGATTGCAAGCATGTTCTTACCCCCATGGAGAAAAACTTGAAACTTTCAAAATTTGAGGGGTTGGGGGGGGAAGGTGGACAATACTACTTACAGACAGTTGATTGGCAGCTTGATTTCTTTGACAAATACTCGTCCTGATATATCTTATGCAGTCAGTATTCTTTCACATTTTATGCAGGAACTAGGGAAAATTTTAAGAACCCCCCCAAATTTACATGTATAATAAATAGGCGAATCTCCATGGTATATAGGAAAAATCGAAGGCGATTTTATCAATAATATGATATGTATATATAATTTTTTGGCGAATCTCTCACTAGGCATGGCGAATATTTTACTCAATTATAAAATCTTGTGTTTATTGAATACACAAATGAAATAATTGCATTCCTCTAAAATATCTTTTGAAATCAAAATTACCGAAATTAGATATCGATAATCTAGTGGGTGTAGGATAAAATTTACCCGTGCCATTCACAGAAAGCATGAGAAAAAAACCTAATACTATATAAAACCAAGAAAAATTCAAATTCATCACTTCTAGGGACCTCGTAACCACCCTGCCAATACACAAGTATGTTGCTGTTCTCAATTAGAAAAATTACCCAAATTACAATCTGTTTACTCCAACATATGTTGGAAAGTTATAGAAGGATGACTAGTGCAATCAAACCATTCCTTTTAGCCTTGGATTTGTTTCAGTTTAAAACAAAGTATACAAATATACTTGTCCAATGTCCATGCTTTAACCATTCACCTTAAGATGTTTTTACAATATAATTTCATAAGTCTATTTAATATCTTCATTATCATAAAAACCAACCTATATCATCTTAACTCCACATCTACCACTCTTAGGGGGATGAAATCTATTTATCCCTCTGAGCACTTGGTAGACCCAGAATTAAGATGGATCTAAGATGATAGAATTTCCCCTTTAAATAGTCTATGC
>Ga0068628_1000219_pt1 | contig 17020 bp, 14 predicted proteins | sample InSIn2gowninarea_FD_77431 | JGI IMG/M metagenome (GOLD analysis project Ga0068628, IMG submission 77431) | Clean room microbial communities from NASA Spacecraft Assembly Facility at Jet Propulsion Laboratory, Pasadena, California, USA -... ... | reverse complement strand
CTTTTACTTTTTTACTCCAAAAATGGTGAATCATCCCCCATGGTTGACATCATCATTTTGAATCATATGGGTTCTTATAAAGTTTATTTTGGTTATACATTTTTCTTAGGAGGTCCAATTTAGACCTCAAAATTCCCCTAATGTTTGTGAAGCAAAGGGATAGATTGTACTAGTGTAGAAATTGTTCGGGTTGAACAAGCATTGTATTTTATTCTCATATATTATGGTTAATGCAATATAGATAGTCGGGGCTTTTAATAGTTGCTTTCCTAAGAGAAATATTGTGTTATGTTTGATTGATATTCTTCCTTTTCCGCTTATTATTTTCATCGATCAATTTTGGTTTCCGCTGAAGAGTAAAGTAGACTCTTGTCTTGTGTTTTAGCATATCACATAAGTTGTTGAATCTACAGTGAAAATATACATGGCATAGGAGCTTAGGACAATATAGAGGAGGAGAATTCGAGTTTTTTGTGTAGGTGAAATCGAATTTGCAAGTTCATACTTCAAAGTTAGCAATATGCCATTCTACAACTTGAGACTTGAGGATGCCCTGAAAGGCAACTCAAATTACATAACTTGGAAGGACATTATGGAGGCAGTGTTGGAAGATAATGGCATCAATGAATTCATAGATCATGACATTCCTAACCCTCCAAAATCTGATGCTAAAGATCTGGCTAAATGGAGAAAGAGTGTGGCAAAAGCGAGAAGGATTATCCTGGAAGGAGTTCAAGATCACATTGTCTCGAGTCTCCATAATAAGGAAATTCCATACACAATGTGGAAGGCATTGACGGACCTGTTTCAAAATAGTAGTGACCATGGGAAGTTGTCACTGAAGGAAAAACTCAGAAAGATCAATATGGAGAAAGGCGACTCAATTCCAAAGTACTTGACCAAGTTCATCCATTGTCGGGATGAGCTTGGAAGTATCAGGATTACTATTGTTGAAGACGATACAGTGAGCCTAGCACTTCTAGGACTTCCCAAGAGCTAGTACAGTTACCAGGACCCAGTTATTGGGAGGGTGAAGCTACCAGATTGGGAGTGATTATGGTCTGATTTGTTACAAGAAGAGATTCGATGAAACACTAGAGACAAATCCTCATCAAAGGCTAATGATAAGGAGAATTGTGCCTTAGCGGGTAAGGCAAAGAAAGGTAAGGGGGAATCATCCCATTCCAAATCATATTCTTGTCAGGGAGGAAATCAGAAGGACATATCAAAAGTCAAGTGTTTTCACTGTCATGAGTTGGGACATTTTTCCACAAAGTTTCCACTCAAGGAGGCTAGTAAGAAGCCGTCAAGAGGAGCGGCAGGTGAGGCTCTTGCCTCACAATTTGAACTGGACTTTACCCTCATCGCTTGTATGGTGTCATCGACGATGGGTAGTGTATGGTACCTAGACAGTGGAGCTTCTTTCCATATGACCGATAACAAAGAGTTATTCAGTAACTTGGAAGAGAAGTATCTCTAGATGCATATCGAGATGGGTGAAATGGGAGGTATAGCACTACTGGCCTCGATACGGTTACCTTTCATAGAGATTCGGGTTCTCCCCTCACTTTGTGAGATGTTATGTATGTTCCTTGTTTGAAGAAGAACTTGGTATCTATTTCCATGTTGGAGGATACAGGCTATGATGTGATATTGAGTAAGGGAAAGGCATTCCTTCATCACATATCCACAGGACAGGTGAAGAGGATAGGGATTCGAGTGAAGAATCTCTACAAGTTAGAGATAGAAGATTGTGTTTCCTTGAGCACAAAAGAAAAGAAGGTGCAAAGCCACAAAATTGATGAGTTGCGGCACAGGAGGTTGGGTCACTTGCATGGTGGCACTTTGAAAATCATGCAAAAAATTTCTACCGGTCTTCCCAAGGATACACTAGAGTAGGTTGACACACGCAAAGGGTGTACATTGGGAAAGTACACCAAATATTCCTTTCATGAAAAACATAGTCAAGCACAAGTGATCCTCGATTGAGTTCACTCATATGTGTGTGGACCATTCTCAATAACATTCACAGCCAAGCACATGCATTATGTTATATTTGTTGATGACTTTTCTCATAAGTGTTGGATCTTCTTCATGCAGAAGAAAGATCAGATTTTTGCAAGGTTTTGTGAATTTAAAGCACTAGTTGAGAAAGATGCTAGAAGGAAAGTTAAATCTCTCGGAAGTGATAAAGGTGGAGAGTATGTTTCAAATGAGTTCAAAAAAAATTGTGCATTAGAATACATTCGACAAGAATTGATAACACCTCATAACCCACATCAAAATGGGGTGGATAAAAGGAAAAACATAAGCGTAGGAGTGACACGGGTGATGTTGCATGATTAGGGAATACCACTACACTTGTGGGCTGAAGCATGCAACACAGTTGTTTATTTTTAGAACATAAGCCCTCATTAATGTTTCGGGATAAGTACACTGGAAGAGGCCTTTTCAGGGAAGAAACCAGATGTGGGACACTTCAGGATTTTTGGTTCATAAGTCTATTGCCATGTAACCAAAGATGCACAAAAGAATCTTGAGCCAACAATAGAATTGGGGATATTTTTGGGGTACACTGATACACCTCACAACTATCTGGTGTACCTTCTAGCCAATAGGATGACAACGGTTTGCAGAGATGTAAAATTCGATGAAGAGAAGGCCATGAGATGTTATCTTGAGAGGGAGCTCCAACTACGTGTGGTTGAGGAGCTTCTAGCTCCTAAGGAGGAACCTAAGGATGATGTGGAGAAACCACATGCAGAGGATCAGGGAGTGGAGACACCCACTCATGTAAATTCTTCCAAATATGGGAGAAAGCGCACCAGAGAGGTTGACAGGTTATTGCATGACACTAGAGAGAATGTGGGAGCACCCACATCACAACACAGGTAGAGGAGGTCACTTGAGAGATACACTGGCTACATGGCTCTGATGAGTGGATGGGTAGAGACTGAGCCATCCTCTTTTGGGGAAGCAGTGCAACAACTAGTTTGGGTTGATGTCGTGGTTGAGGAGTATGACTCTATTGTCAGGAACAATGTTTGGGATATGGTCCCAAGGTCGATGGACAAGTCAATGGTGAGTTCTAGATGGCTTTACAAGGTAAAGCAAACAACAAATGGTAGTGTGGAGAAACACAAGGCCAAGTTTGTGGCTAGAGGATTTTCACAGGTGGAGGGGATTGATTACGATGAGACTTTTGCTCATGTAGTAAGGTACTCATCAATCAAATCCATTCTAGAACTGTCAGCGTCAATGGGATAGAAGATACATCAAATGGATGTAAAGACATCATTCCTCAATGAGATGATTGAGGAAGAGGTGTATATTGAGCATCCTAAAGGATTTGAGATCTTCAACAAAGAGTCGCATGTGTACTGACTCAAGAAAGCATTGTATGGGCTGAAACAAGCACCCTGTGCTGGGTACACCGGGATTGATAATTATTTCACGGGTTGGGCTTCACCAAAAGTGAAGCAGATGCGAACCTTTACCATATTGTGGTTGAAGTTAAATTGTTGATTATTGTTTTATATGTCGATTATTTGATTTTGACAAGTGATGATAAGTTGATCAAATCTTGCAAAGAGGATCTTGCAAGATAGTTCGAAATGAAAGACTTGGAGCTCATGCACTACTTTCTGGGCATGGAAGTATGGCAAGGTGATGAGGAATTTTTGTCTCTTAGGGAAAGTATGGTAATGAGATACTCAAAAGGTTCCACATGGAGAGAAGTAAACCCATGAAGACTCCTTTAGCAAGTAACTAGAGGGAGGAGGATTCTACTTCTGGTGAAGTAGTGGAGTCTACTATTTATAGGAAGCTTGTGAGTTCACTCGTGTATTTTACGAACACATAACTGAACATGTGTTATGTAGTTAACTGGCTTAGTCAAGTGATGGTTAAGCTGACCAAGCTGTATTGGAAGGAAACCAAACATGTGTTGAGATACCTCTGAGGCACTACTCAGTATGGTTTATGGTACATACAGATAGAGGGAGTGAAGCTTCAAGGCTTCACCGATGCAGATTGGACAGGGAGTCCATCTGACTAGAAGAGCACATCAGGTGGGATATTCAATATTGGGTCAACAACTGATCCCTACAAAAGGAAACAGAGATCAGTTGCACTCAGTTCAGCAGAAGCAAAGTACATGGATGTTAGTCAAGCAACTTGTGAGGCTATCTTGATGAGGAAGATTCTTGTTGGATTGTTTAGGCAAGAGATGGATCCAAATTTGATTTACTTTGACAATCAGAGTTGTCTCAAACTATTTGAGAATCAATTTTTTCATGATCAATCCAAGCATATTGACATCCGTTATCATCATCTTCAATATTATGTTCAGAGGATAATTATGTTGTTGGAGTACACTCCCACAGAGGAGCAGAATGCAGATATTTTTGACAAAGGCACTGTCAATATGAAAATTCGAGTTTCATAGAGGCAGGATTAGGGTAGCAGACAATCTCGTTCTTGTTGAGAGGGAGTGTTAAAAATAGCAACAAGAAATTCCAATTTAATTTTTCCTTGAATTAAATTGCGAATTAAATCGAAATTCTATTCTCATAGCAAATTGTAATAGTTAATTAAGTTAAATTGACTTAATTGACTTAGGAAATTCGAGTTGGAGGTCTATCTAGAGTCATCTAGAGTGATCCCTAAATTTTAGGGGCCGAGGTTGAGTTATTTTGAGTTGTAACTATATAACTTAGTCTAACTAAGTTATAGTCAGTTAAACTATTTCTAACTGTAGGAGGAACTAGTAGGAGGTCTAGTAGTGAGGATGGGCACCAGTGCATCCTCAAAACCACATCAATTAACTCAATATTTAACCTTAAATAACTCATGCATGTCAGTTCAAAGGAAGACCCAGTTGAGATTAGAGTTCAGGGACATTGTACTATCAGTTGTATAATTTTCCAAGTTGTACATATGGTGCATGCAATCAGTTGAGGGCCTATGAATGGATTGCGCAGTTATGGAGAGTGGATATCCTAATTAAATACAAGCTAATTCTCTTAGGAATTGTGCAAGGAAGTATGGGATTGGAAGGCAATAGAATTGGCTAAGTGTTGGCATCAGCTGGTTTGTGAGGCAGAGAGATAGATTGTACAAGTGAAGGAATTGTTTGGGTTGAAAAAGAATTGTATTTTCTTCTTAGATCTTCTGGTTAATGTAGTATAGATAGTCAAGGTTTTTAGTAGTTTCTTTCCGCAGAGAAATATTGTGTTATGTGCGATTGATATTCTTCTTTTTCTGCTTATTGTTTTCATCTATCAATTTTGGTTTCCGCTAAAGAGTAGAGTAGGTTATTGTCTTGTGTTTTAGCATATCACATGAGTTGTTGAATCTACAACAAAAATCTACATTGAGGTGACAAATTTACTTGTTTATGAAAAGAGAAGTAGTCTATTGGTTCTAATTCGAAGATGGATGAAGTATGGACTAACGGGGCCAACAAGTGGTAGCTTTCATTCCAAGGGAAAGAGTCCCTTTCAACCAAGGCTGGTAAACAACCAGGGGAAAGAGTCCCTTTCAAAAAAATTTGATAAAAAAGCAGGGGAAATATTCTCTTTCAACAACAACTAATAAATGTGTAGGGGTAGTAGTCCCTTTCAGTGAAAACTGATAAATGAGTAGGGGTAGAAATCCCTTTCAGTGAAGATTGATAAACAAGGAGGGATAGAAGTTCTTTTCAGTAGCAACTGATAAAACTACAAGCAATGGCTTGCAGAGAAATGATGTATTCAAGTTGTAGCTTGTATTTTCCAAAGTAATAAAAGGAAGATTGATTACTTTTCATTATGTTGCACATATGCTTGATGGTGATAGTGATGTTATGTTTTATACAATTGAGTTGTGATGTTAATTACAAGAGTGGTTGCTAAAGTAATTGAAAAGTATAATTTGTGAAGAGTTGTATGATTTGGTCACATTATTGATTCACCCCACTATCAATAGTGTCCTAGTTTCCTCTGTTTATAACAATTGTTATTAGAGCCACTAGGTTCAAGACTAGTTTATCAACTAGAAGGAAGACCAAGGATCATGGAGAAGTAGGACTAGATTACCTAAAATCGAGTTCCATTTTTAAATGGGTCAAATTATATAACTTGTAAGGTAAGAATGAGAATATACTTGCAATTAATTGATTTGGATGTATGGTTATTTGTAGAGAATGGAGTAATAGATGGTGATGTTGATGCACAAGCTAAGGAGGAAACCTTGAGAGGGTTTTCCATGACATATATTGAAAAATTAATCTATTGTGATACTGCCCAAGAGATATGGAATGAATTGCATTCCATCCACCATACAAGAATACAAGTTGCATGTGATGTCAAAGGGCTTTCCTTGGAGGATGGAGTAGTAAAATATTCAAAGAGTATTAAAGACCATGAATCAAAGGATGATTCTCTTATATCAAGAGGCCAAGTTATTGATCAACACACAAAAGTTTTAGAGGATATACAATCTGCAAGTAAGTTGATGTTCTATTGTTCTTGTAGAAAAAAATTCCATTTATCTTCAAGTTGTTCAATTTCAAGCACTACTGAAATAGAGAGTTTCTTATCTAGTTGTAATGAAGAAGGAACTACCTTAATAGCAATAGCATATCTAAACATTGTTCAAGTAGAAAATGGGTGCACCTCTAAAAGAGAACAAGATAGAACATCTCATGTGCCAGGAGAAGAATTCCTAGAGTCAAGGTAACAAACTCTTAAACAAAATGTGAGTGAAATAGACACTAGTGGTGAATATACTGATTTGGAATTTATTGAAGAAAATATCTCTTTGAAAAGGAAGCTCATATTAGCCCTTAAGGAGATCAAGAATCTTAGAGACATCAATATGGAGTTGGAAGTGTAGAATAGAAAATTAAAGGAGCAGTTGACCAAGTTTTAGAATTTTGATTTGTTGGAAGAGATCCAAACCATCAATTTCCACCGTCGTGAGGCCAAGACAATATTGGAAGATGATAGAGACTATTCAGCAACATTAAAAGGACCTGCCAACTTTGTTAAAGAAATATCTAAAAACACTAAGAATTCAAAACAACACCAAGGAGACAAAAGGACTTCTAGGAAACAAGTCAAAGGTATGAAACTCCTCATATGTTTTTGTTGTCGTAACATAGGGAACATTTCCTCTAACTATCCAGAGAGGAAAAAGAAGTTGCAGTGACAGAAGTGGAACACTCTATTTCAACAATAGCCATGAGTTTCTCAGAGAAATTCGAACAACCATGCACAAAGATCCTTTCCCCCTCAAAGGAAATAGTATCAGTGGTCCAATAGCACTAGGAGAGAGAGTATTAGTCTAAGAAATTGGATGAGCATAAGATTTGGTAAGAATAATTCATTTTTCCCCCTTCGTGAATAAACTTGAATGCTACAGGTGTAAGAATTATGGGCACAAAGTAGTTTCATGCAAACTTGGAAAGATTCACCTGCTTTCTATGACAAGTCAAACATAGGCAAGAATCATGTGGAAATCCAACAAAGAAGATTGTGTAGGAGTTGTTTCAACACTCATAAGAGAGCCAAAACGAATGGTGTATGGAAGCAACATAGACTATTGTTTGGATTTGAAGATGTTTAACAGAATATTAGTAGAACAGAACCATAAATTCTTGAGGTGAATGTCTCCCATATAATTTGAAATAAACAGAGACTCCAATCAAACAAAAGGAGCAACAACTTTTCCAGTTCTTCATTGTAGAAGGCAAACACATACAATGAGAAAGAAGTGTAAGAGGTAATTTTCAAATTAGATTTAATTGGTGCTACCAAGAGGAATAATTAATGGTTTGCTAGGAAGTCACTAAGTCAGGAAATAATACCAGACCATTGCAAGCAATCATCTCATGTTGCTAACCAAACTCCGCATGCTCGTGTTTAGAAGAAAAAGGGAGATAATATACTCAAGGGGAGTAAATTCCTTGTTACTCTTCATTAAAAAGAAGCGGTTGTCTTAAAGAGAAGCCAAAGAAGTTAGATGAAAGGAGAATAAAGGAAAATATCTAATATTGCATCTAAAGGTTAAGGGAAGTATTTTATTTTTGTTGTTTTCCTGACTTTATAAAATTGTTGAAGAAGACTAGTGTTGTTGAGTATTGTGTTCTTGTGGTTTATTTAATGTTGTTGTTAAATCATATTGATAGTCTAAGTATATATAGATGGTGATGACATAATAGGGATGTGTTTACTCTTAAATATTCCCTATCTTGTGTAAGCATGATTACAAATTCCTAATGTCAATGAAGGAGCATAACCACAAGAGGAGTATACTCAAGTTGAGATTCGAGTATCAATTTATTCCATTAACAATTGGTACCATATTTGGTAATCGTTGTTTGTCACTTAAGGACAAGCATGGAATAAAGAGGCTAATGGTGTTTATTGCATATTAATGTTGCCTGAATGATCAATTTTTGAGTTGTAGAGATATGGTTTGACTGTTATTTATTTCAAACTATTCCAATTAGGAATTGGTATCAAACATCAATTTTTTGGAGAGAACGCGTATTGGTGAAAAGAGCATGATCATAGGTGGAGAACACTTAGTTATCAAATGCTCAACAATTCATATCAATGGCATCAATTTAACACTTGGTATCAAAGGTATTATCAATTGGTATTAATTTTCATTAATTTTTGTCAGAGTGTGGTGTTTATGTTGTCCATATGAGACTGTCCGTTCAAGTGTTGATGAAATATTCCTTTATTTGAATTCTACTATTGTTCATGTTGACTAAAATATATATGGTGAGTGTATTGCTATTAAAAGTATTTAAACCAAGAATCTATGCCAAGCTATTGATCTAGGCATGCATTTGTGAGAATCCATTTATGCTTATCAAATAAGCACTTCTAAGTGTTGCAATTTGTTATTAATCAATTGACAATTTGATGGTGTCAATCATGCATAGAATATGTATCTATTATTACTAGAGGTCAGGTGTCTATGTCTAGGAGAAGGCACTATTATGAAATGTAAGCCTAGCTGAGACTTAAACCATCAAGCATTATTTTCCTCATGGCTTAGTTGTACAAGAATGTTTTGTTTTAGCAAGAGATATCTCTTGAATACTTGAGGCAAATATTGGGAGTAAAAAATCCTCTCCTCTCAACTCAATCTTCTTCACATGATAAAAATAAAGTTTCTTAGATCAAATCAGAGATACCTGGAGTTTTCAACATAAGAAGAAGCAGTTGACAAGTCCACATGAGTGTAAAGACAAAGGGAGATTGTTCATTGGGGGAGAATGTTGGTATCATTTCCATTGATGTCAAAGGAGGAGATATTGCTAATCAAACAAAATATGGAGTAGAAATTTAGACTAAGAGGGATAATTATTGGTGATAAATCAATGGTGAGAAGTATTGGTGATAAATAAAATGGAGAAGTACACTAGCATAAGTTTATCACAGCAATAGTACACAAAGGAGCAACATCCAAAGGAGGAAAAGACAAAGAGTACACTTATATTTGCTTGTTCCATTATGATGTTGTATTCTTTGATCATAGTGTTGCCATCAATGTCAAAGGAGGATATTTTTGGAAATATGTTGTCATTGATGGAAAAGGAAAAACATTGATGATGTTGTCATTTATGTAAAATAAAATCATTGATGGAAAAGGAAACAAAGATGATAAGAGGTGTAAATGGTGATGTATTTAGATCAAAATTACTGCAATGGAAAAATTAGAGAAGACTACAAGAAGAAAAAAGATCAACACATGTATAGCTAAAGTGTTGCAAAGCTCAGATGAAGCAGGATGGTGAACAATAGTGGTGGAGTTAATTGTTTTAAGGTGTTGATACTTTGGAACAATATCTTGTATGAAAGATCATCGTAGATGCATTTGAAACCCACTCATATGGTTAGCACTCTGAAATAAATTTCTAGTGGTATATAGAAGATAAGAAATGGCCTTATGGATTAAAAGTTATGGCCAGTCAAAGGAGGGATCCCCATTGTCAAAGGTTGAAAAGTTAAACTGGAGAAGAACCCCTTGGAGCAAGTAAGTTTGGCGCATTGAAAAACATGGTAGAGTTGTTAGCAGAGCAATAAAATCGAGCAACCTTGGAAGTGCGAGCCTCTCTTATCAACTACAATCGATCACCTTTAGGAACAAATAACATATCTAACCTGTAAAGTAACCAATCGAGGAGATGGTATTCCATCGTGCTATCTCCATCATGCATGACTCTGAATCTACAACTGTTGATACACCTCCTTGAATTCCTCATCTTCTAAATATGCCTCTCTGTATGCATCATGGGTGAATGGATCCATGTGCATAAGAGTCCCCAAAGTTGTGATATTTTATGTGGGTGGCCAACTTGTTTGTGCTTCCCTTTTTATACTTGATCACCAAATGAAACTATTGTAAAAACCCCATCCACTTGTAATGTCTGGTCTATTGTAGCTTACTATGGGCCTACAAGTACTGTAACAATTGGTGATCTGTGTGGATTATTATCTCCTTTCCCATCAGATACTGCTTCCACTTCTTCACAACTTTCACCATAGAATATAGCTCCATGTCATAGGTAGGGTAGTTAAGGACTGCCCCATGAAATACTTCTGAATGGTAGCATACATGTCTTCCTCCCTACATCAAGACAACTCCCATAGCATACCCACTTGCATCTGTCTCCACTTCAAAGGGTTGTTGCAAGTTTGGTAATGCTAGAACTGGTGCTTGGTTGATCTTCTTCTTTAGCTCTTAAAAATCCATTTGTTGACATTTTCCCTACTAAAAACTATTTCCACTTGCTGTTATGGCATGGAGAAGTGCTACTACCGCTGAAAATGAGGCTATGAACTTCTTTAGGTACTTTGTTTCCCCATTGAAACTGTTTACCTCATAAACATTAGTAAGCACCAACCATTTCATGATGGCCTCCATGAAGGATTTATGTTCAACTCTCCTCCACCAATCACATACCATATATACACTAAGGATTGTTGTGCAAACTCGTACCTCTTGAGGTTTGCTAGCAGTTGGTGCTCCTTCAATGTTTCCAACACCTGCCTCAAATGTGACATATCCTCCTCCCAGGTAGCACTATATACTAGTATATCATCCAAATAAACAATAACAAATGAATATATAAAAGGGCACAATACATCATTCATTAATCTAATAAATGTAGTCGATGCATTACATAGGCCAAATGGCATAACTAACCACTCATACAAACCTTGTCAAGTATTGAAGGCAGTATTACATGTATTTTCTTCTTTGAATCTAACAGGTGATAACCAAACTTCAATTCCTAGTACTTTGTTTGCTACAACTAGTCTAGCAGATCATCTATCCTGGGCAGGGGGTGTATGTTCTTGAGCATGATTTTGTTCAACTCCCTGCAATTTATACACATTCGCCAATTCTCATCCTTCTTTGGCACAATAATGATGGGTGACCCTCATGGTGATGTACTTGGTCGAATGACAACTTGTTCTAGCAATTAATGCAACTATTTATTCACCTCACTTTCTTCTATAACAGATTGTCTGTACAACCCATTATTTGGCAATGAGGTGTCTAGCAACAATTGGATCTCATGCACCACTTCTATTTTAGGTGGTAACCCTTTAGGCTATTGGAACACATCCTTGTATGTCTATATGAACTCCCCCATATTCTTTTTCTTAGTACACCCCCTAGGGTTTCGTTGCCTCTTATTGGCTCCTTTTTAGAGTGACTTTCTCTTAAAAGCAATAAAAATTCTTGTTGTAACTAATCAATTTATTGGTTTGATTGGCACTTACTAGTGAGACATTCGGCTTGTCTTTGTGCATGTTGATGATGAATGATTTTCCATCCTTGAGTCGATACTTGTTGTCTCTTCTCATGAATATTGCATCACGCATGTACATGTATGGACTCCCAAACACAACTCCACATACATCAAGGGGAATCACATCCAGGTCTACTTCATCAATAAAATCAACACTTATAACAAATCTAATTTTATGTTGTTTTCTTATCTTCAACTTTTCTTCCTTATTTACCTGTGCCAATGGATATGGGTTTGGATGATCATGAACTTCTAGCCCCAACTTGTTGACCAACTTTTCTACAATGAGATTCTCTTGTGATCCCGAGTCCAATAGAGCATCAATCTTTCTCTTCTTGACCTATATCTTTATATGAAAGAGTTTGGTCATTTCTTCCTGTTGTTGAAGGCTACTCAAATTCATCTTCTTCTGTAATGAAGTACAAATGATCTTCTCATCCACATCCGAGCTTCTTTCAACTTGGTTGCTCAAATCAATGGCCACAATATTCTTCTTCTTATTATCTTTCTTATTGTAGCTCTGGATGAAAATTCCATCATTTTTGCTTTGTATGGCAAGTGATGTTGTAGTGGTTGCTAGGACATTTGCACTTGGTGTGTTTCAGTTGTCATCTTCTTATATTTCCCCATTTTTTCTTCTTCTTCCCCTTCTTATAATCTTCTTATTGCTCCTTATGCTTCAATCCACTTGATTGTGCTCTATTGAAACCTATGTTCTCCATGTGCTATTCCTATCCACAAGCCTCATCCACTGATTTGGGCTTAAACAACATCACTGTCTCACGCAGATGGAAGTGCATAGCCCCCAAATAATTGAGGAGTACATTTGAGTCTTTTGGAGAGATATCCTACATTATAGTCATATTCCTAAATTCCGTGGTGTACTCCTGCACGATTTGGCCCAACTTTTTCTTAAAGTAATGCCACCGGATCCACTAGTCCTCCACATACCAGTGGTGTACTCTCGCACGATTTGGTCCAAATTTTTCTTAAAGTAATGCCACCAGATCCACTGGTCCTCCACATACCCAATGGGATAAAACTGTGACTTAATGAGGTTTTGAAATCCTTTGACTCAGTCGCTGGTGGTCTGAAAGTGGAATAAGGGTTTTCTTCTTTTCTTTCCAAAATCAAATGAAACAGAAACTAGGACCGTGTTGACACTTTGCAAGCATGAAAATGGGTCTTCATAAACAACATATTTGTTTAGTGTCCCTTCAAGCATGAATTAGTTCTCATGTGCAAGCTAATCATAATGAAAATAACACATATAATTATTGTATGCATAGAGAAAAGAAACACTAGGTTTGATGACGAAGTTCACCCCTCCTGGGCTACATCTCCAGGTTTGTTAACATGACTAGACCACTCATATTTCAGTGTAAAAATGAAATACATAAAGTGTGCTGATGATAATGCGGTTATTTCCCCTTCAAAGAAATTTTCTCCTGCAGAGAACTCCACATAAAAATAACATGATAAGCTATAATCACCATGTAAACTACAACAATGAAAGGAGCCTTCAACAAAGACCCTAGAATTCATCTGAAATTGAGCATATATGCATAAAGAAGGACATAATCCAAGCTTCCCTCAACTTGAAATAGAGAGAAAAATTTCCAAGAGTTGAACCCTGCAAGTATCAGCTATTGCAAATGAATTATGAAGGTGAAGAAACCCCTACAGGGTCTTCTTCATGCTCAATAACCCTAGGAAATGCTACCAAAATCTGTTTGATCCATACATCTCTTAGAATCCAACCTAAAAATAAGTTATCTATATGTGCTCAAAACATATTAAGCTCACCAATGGATTCAGAGCATCCAAAAACCTCTAGGTAGCCTCTTTCTGAGCTCAATTTGGTGAAAAACTCAAAAAGTTATGAGCTACAAGCTCATCCATGAATTTGACAGTTAAACATCCCACAATTTCGACTTTATTGCTACTTGCCCTACAAATCTATCCCAAAATCTGTTAACTAAGTGACAAATTCACCCTATGTAGGTGCAATTTGTTCGACCATTAATTCGCCCTCTAACTCCTTAGGGTCGAAAATTGTGGACGTACGGGGCAAAGGGCCAAGGGCTAGGCTAACCATGCGGTCTTCCTGTCAGGCCCCTTTTCCTTCGACGGTAGGTCACATTAGGTGCATGTTCCTTGGGGCTTCCCCCCTCGGTAAGCACCTTTCCACTGGTTCCTTTTCCACGCGCTGGTGATAACAATAGTGAGTCATATGACCCGGGGATGACTCCTTGTGGTTGGCCCTCCAAAATATGTCGTGCTCTTTGTCATGATGTATGGGAATATGGCGATGTTAATGGCCACGAGCATTAGGCTAGGCCCTAGCCACAGGCCCCCCGCCCGCGATCTTGTGGCATAGGGGGGGCCAGTGCTAGCGCTTAGCCCGACTGCTCATCAAATCTGCATTTCACCAAACTTAAATATGACCATTCAACATTGTTTAAACAAGAAACATGTTGGCGAAATGGTGTTGGCCCTTGGTTCTTTGGCGTGAGGTTTCGGTTTCGATCCCCAGGGGTGTTGCTCAGCCTCCAAATTTTTTTTGGCCGCCATGAGGATGCCATGTGGCACTCCCTCATCGGGCCACCTCAACACAATCATCAACCAACTTTAAACCACTAAGATTTTGCCACTTGTCAACCAACCATTAGCCGATGATGGTCAAATCAACAGTATGGACTGCTGACTAGGCATCCTTGCAACTCAAATTCCAAAAAAATTATTTGTTTCCCAAAACGATCAAAACGTGATTCTTGGAGAATTCGATGTCGGATTTGAGTGAAACAAGTTGCATTGGTTTCATATCATTGAGCTATTCGATTTGGCGCTAGTTTTAAGAATTTCTAGGTAATTTCATTTTTAAGCCTAAAATTGATCCCCTGATGACACCTCCCCACAAAGAAAGTTTGGACTCCAAAAGTTTTACTTCTCTACTTCATATGAAGAGGCTAGAAATCAAAAATACCGAACAACTCAATCCAAATTGCAAAATTTTCAATTGGTGCCCTTCAAGCCCCAATCAAAGCACGACAAACTTGGTACATTCACTAAAAATTCCTTGAACATGTGGACTTATAAAAAGCCAATATGTACATCAATGAAAACACCTACTTATTGAACATAGTGACAATGATGTTCACTTTACAAAAGTACCTAAATAAGTAATGACAACAAGTATTTACAAACCACGTACAAAACATTTTTACAACAAGTCTACCCAAATCTTACCACTCCTAGGTTTTTAGGTTCTTTTCTTGCAAAAGAAAGTAGTTATGTTTGATTCCTAGAATTTCGTTCATTCTTTTAACCATTACTAGGTGTTTCTCGCACATATATACACAATGGCCATAAGCATAACAAAATGTACAAGGGTATTGATTCCACATGTATTAAAAATTTCCATGCATTGGAACTTTATACCCATCTTTGGAGTTGCAATTTCGACGATTGTCACAAAGTGGTGACATCTCATGCTCAGATGTTTGATGTAATTCAATCCTTTTGGATCATTCTCCAAACTATCTTTGACTATATCCCAATCCTTGGTAATTTTGTCTTTCCTCAACCATAATCGAATTGGTAATGACTTGACCAGTTTTTCCAAGACCTCCACCTTCATATGCCATCTTAGAGAGCAACCCCATACCTATACCCTTGGTATGTTGCTCAAATGCCACAAAACGGTCACTGATTACCTCTTTAAACTTGTCATGCATCCTTTCTTCTTTTGATGATGACGATGGTGACTAACTTGTTGATGAATCTAACCATTCACTTTTGTCCGCTGCCATAGGGTGTGCTTCTTGGATATGCTTGCAAAACTCACATGCATCTTCTTCTACATATGGTCCAAAACCACTATTTGAACCATGAGCACATACTGACTTCATCTTAGAGGTCTATTTTTCTGGTGCAGGAGTAGCACTTTCTGCAACTTGTTGTAACACAAAGTGCACGTGCCTCTTCTGCTCTTTAGCTATCTCCAACATCCTTCTCAACTCTATATTCTCCATCTGAAGAGCTAGATTTATCTCTTCAAGTTGTTGAATACTCTTTTTGCTTCCCGTCTTGCAACTTGGTCAACTTGTGCTATGATACCAAACTAATCTGAAAGTGGAATAAGTGATCTCTGCCTCTCTTTCAAAATCAAATGAAACAAAAAATAAGATTGTGTTAACACTTTGCAAGCATGAAAATCGGTCTTCATAAGCAACATGTTTGTTTAGTGTCCCTTCAAGCATGAATTAATTACCATGTGCAAGTTAATCATAATGAACATAACACATAATTCATGTAGGCATAAAGAAGAGAAACACAAGGTTTGATAACAGAGTTCAACCCTCCTGGGCTACATCTTCAAGTCTATCAAAATGACTAGACCACTCATATTTCAGTGTAAAAATGAAATATATATAGTATGTTGATGAGCATATGACTATTTCCCCTTCAAGGAAAGATTCTCCTACAGAGAAATCTCACATAAAAACAACATGATAACGTGCAATCACCATGTAAACTACAAAAATACAAGGAGTCTTCAACAAAGACTCTAGACTTCATCTGAAAGTGAGCATACATACAAAAAGGACATAATCCAAGATTCCCTCAACTTGACTTAGAGAGTAAAATGTCCAAGAACTCAACCTACAAGTATCAATTGCTGCAAATGAATTCTGAAGGTGAAAAGACCCTACAAGGTGTTCTTCATGCTCAATAACCTCAATAAACTCTACCAAACTCTGCTTGATCCATACACCTCTTAGCCTCCAACCTACAAAAGTGTAATCTAGATGTGCTCAAAACATAAAAATGAGGTCACCAATGGATTAAGAGCATTCAAAACCTCTAGGTAGCCTCTTTCTATGCTCAATTTGGTGAAAAACTAAAAAATTTATGAGCTATAAGCTCATCCATGAACTTGACTGTTAAACATCCCACAATTTCGACTTTCTAGCTAAATGCCCTCCAAATCCACCTTGAAAATTGCTAATTAAGTGACAATTTCACCCTCCGCAGGTGCAATTTGTTGGACCATTAATTCACCCTCTAACTCCTTAGGACCGAAAATTGTGGGATGTTTAACAGTCAAGTTCATGAATGAGCTTATAGCTCATAAATTTTGAGTTTTTCACCAAATTGAGCATAGAAAGAGGGTACCTAGAGGTTTTGAATGCTCTT
>Ga0068628_1000218_pt1 | contig 17034 bp, 9 predicted proteins | sample InSIn2gowninarea_FD_77431 | JGI IMG/M metagenome (GOLD analysis project Ga0068628, IMG submission 77431) | Clean room microbial communities from NASA Spacecraft Assembly Facility at Jet Propulsion Laboratory, Pasadena, California, USA -... ... | reverse complement strand
CTTTTGGGTCATTTTCCTAATGCCCTATTTTATTAAAAGTGCATACGCTAAGAGGCAATATTTAAATGACTTTGCTACTTCCGTGAAGGATGACTTTGGGCTTTTGAATGAAGTTTCCAACTATCTTCTCCTCCTTTTCTTCGGTCTTGCAATAGTAGTTTTCAAAAAGCACCAAAGGAGGATTGTTGGCTTCTATTCTGATATCAGTACAGTACAGCTTAAATGGTTGGGCCAATAAGGGTGGGAGTTAGCCAGGAGATATGGCTAAGATGAGGAAACCTCATAAAGAAGCTTTTCTCATCAAAAGCAACGATGATTATGTGAATCGAAAGAATAAAGAGCACTGCTGAAAGGATTCTGTTAGCGTGAACATTTACTTTTCTTGAGAACAATAATATTGCAAGCACGAGCCCTTGCAACGCACCAGCTAATAAAAGAACTTTCCCTAGCCCAATTTCCATTATTGCAAAATTACTGAGAATAGGTGCTTCAGACAATGGCAATCGAAGTTCTCCCTTAAGTTAAGCTTCTATCGCTAATCTCGTTTCAAGCTTCTTTCCATTGATTTCCTTGTTCTCAGTACATTTTTACACGTGAGAATACTAAGACATCCAGAAAAATCCAGCGAAACAATTTTCAAGTAGTACCATTCCAAACTTCAGCTGACCTACTTATAAGCAGAGTAAAATCACTTTTTCGCTTACCATTTAATCTGCTTATATAACCAATATTATATTGGGGAGAGGCTTAAAGAATTCATTATAACCCTTATTACATTAATGAAAAAAAACACAAACTTCTTTCAAAGAGCGGTTCTCCTTCTTCTGTTTGCAATTCTTTCCTTTTCCTCAATTGCTCAACCAGGTGGTTCTACCGTTTTGTTACAAGGATTTAACTGGGAGTCCTGGCGTTACGGCTGGTGGAAAGTTTTGGACAACAATGCCGCGACCATCCAGGCAGCAAAATTCAATGGAATCTGGTTTCCTCCCCCTTCTGATGCTGCAGCTCCACAAGGTTATCTTCCAAGACAACTAAGAGTATTGAACTCGGCGTATGGTACTCAGTCGGAGTTGCAAACCGCTATCAACAACTTTAAGGACAGGAATGTCAAGGTGATCGGTGATATTGTCATTAACCATCGTGTAGGAACAGCAAACTGGGGCGACTTTACCAATCCAACCTGGGGATGCTGGGCAGTAGTAAAAGGTGACGAATGGTCTGGTGCATGCGGAAGCAACTATGACACCGGGGACGGCTATGCCTCCGGCCGTGATTTGGATCACGCAAACGCCAACGTAAAAAGTGAAATCATCAGCTGGATGCAATGGTTAAAAAACACGATCCATTTCGACGGTTGGCGTTATGATTATTCAAAAGGGTATTCCGGCTCTTATATCAAAACTTACAACGATAACACGGCGCCATGGATTTCCATCGGCGAAATCTGGACAGATTTGGATATCAATAATGTTAATGCCCACAGGCAACGGATCGTGGATTGGATTGATGCAACCTCTGCTTCTTCTACCGCATTTGATTTTACTACGAAGGGCGTACTTCAGCAGGCAATTAAATACAACGAGTATTGGAGAATGGCAATTAACGGACAAGCTCCGGGAGTAATTGGATGGTGGCCGGCAAAGGCAGTTACTTTTATTGACAACCACGATACCGGAAGTACACAGAACCATTGGCCATTCCCATCGGACAATGAGAAAGTATTACAGGGATATGCCTATATACTCACGCATCCGGGAATTCCAATGATCTTTTGGGATCATTATTTCGACTGGGGAAGCCTTTACAGGGATCGAATCCAATCATTGATCAACATCAGGAAGAGCTGGGCAATTTCCTCGACCAGTTCCCTGGCAATACAAAGAGCGGAGACAGGATTGTACGCAGCGATTGTAGGAGGGAAGGTAGCAGTAAAAATCGGACCTAATTCTTGGTCACCGGGAGCAGGATGGACATTAAGAACATCAGGAATAAATTACGCTGTTTGGACTTATGGCGCTGCAGTAGCAAGGCTGGGAGGCGAAGAGAACGGTAGTAATAAATTAGCTTTGACTCTCGAACAAAATTATCCCAATCCTTCAAATGGAAGTTCAGTTGTTGCATTTACTCTTCCTGATCATCAACATGTATCTATTGAAGTATTCAATGCAATGGGAGAAAAAGTATTGGAGGTAGCAAACGGAGAATATTCTCAAGGAAAGCATCAACTTCCTATTGATCTCACTCACCTTAGATCAGGGATTTATACTTATCGTTTGGTGTCAGGAGGGAAGTCGATAAGCATGCGGCTAGTTTTAAAAGAATAAAGAACTTTAAGGCCAGGAATTCCTGGCCTTCTCATTTCTAGTCCACGAAGGGGCTTCTCGGGTGCATTATAGATATCTCAGTGAATCCTTTCATCGATGCACTATATTTCCTCGGGAACGTCCCTTCTATACGTTGTCCAAAAACATTACTTCCTTTTGCATGTAGGGTTTGCAGCGATTCAAGAGTAGGATTTGCAGGTTAATCTTTCTACTTTTTGTAAAAATTAAATATATGATCTCAAAAGCAAAAGTTGCAGTCGATTGGATCTCAACTACTCTGATTACTGTATTAATATTTATCTCTCTTGCCTATCTTAATCATCTGTTACAATACTTTGAGCCCATCTTCTTTGGATCTTATTTAATAATGCTATTTGTAGTCACAGCAATATTTATGAGCTCTTATAAGGACAAGAGAACCGGATTCAGTATTATCTCGGGATTAATTATCGGATTAATTCTGTTTTTTGGTTTACTATAGGAGGTCAGTCTAACTGTCAAGATCGATTATTTGATTGAATCTAATGTCGGCTGTATTAAATGGTGTTTCTCGGTTTAGTTAAAGAAGTAGAAGCCCTTTTTCCAATAACCAATTAATACTCAGTTTTGCATTCGAAGGATTTCAACACTTCTTTTGTACAAACACTAATCCCTTACCCTTCCTTCGGAAGGCTTAAATTTCTTCGTTTTGCTCTCAGGAAGCACGTCGCTAACATGGACTTTTCCAGAAATTCATATAGACAAATGATGGACAAAAATTGCCTTGAGATACCGCTCATAGCTTATCGGAGTGAAATTTATTATTTTGCATAAAAAGCACATCAACTGATAAAAACTGAAATAGAGCGCAATTTAACTCTGGTTAATTGTATTTTTAGTTAGGAAAGCTACATTCCGCGATACTTACATGGTAAATTCAAGACTTTCTAGAGACTTCTTCTTTCTTTTCATTATCCTTTTTGCAATGGGCAGTTCCGTCCCTTTCGCAAATGGACAAAGTCTGAAAGGGAGCGTTCCTGAAGAAGGTCTGTTGGACAAAGCAGGCATACCATCCATCATCAATTACACCGCGAAGAAATACCAGGGCCATCCCAACAATTACTCTATCGTCCAGGATAAGGAGGGGATTTTGTATTTCGGTAACTTGTGGGGAGTTTTGGAGTTTAACGGCACAGACTGGAGAACTATTTCCCTGCCTGACAGAAGCAGCTGTACAGCGCTTGCCATCGATCAAAACGGGACGGTAATCGTAGGTGGCAGAAACGAAATAGGTTATCTCAGGAAAGATTCTCTGGGTAGAAGGCGATATGTCTCTTTCAACCATCTCCTGCCGAGCAACAGTAAAAATTTCGATGAAATTTGGAAAATCTTCGTTACGGGCGATGGCATATATTTTTCCTCCAACTCAGTCTTACTTTTCAAAGACTACAACAAAGAAAAAATCGATCTGATCAAGAACTCCAATAACGCATTTTTAGAAAATGGGCAAGTATACACTTCAGACTATACCGGGATTTATAAAGTAAGTAAAAACAAAACAGAAAGATTGTCCAACTCAGAAAAGTTAGTAGGTCAGTTTGTAAATATAATGGGCACCATCAAAGGACGGACAATGATTTCGACAAGCGAGAGTGGCATGTTCTTGTATGACGGAAAAGAGCTGAAAGAGTGGAGGAGCGAGATCAATAAGTCCCTAAGGAATTATAATCCTCAGAAGGTAATCAATTTAGAAGATAATTTCCTTGTATTTGCCACCGAGCTTGGGGGAGTTTTTATCACCGATATTGAGGGCAGGATTTTATATAACATTGGTAAAACAAGCGGTCTTTTAAGCAATACAGTAACAGATATCTTTTGTGATAAGGATAGAAACCTATGGCTTACTCTCAATAATAGTATTACCCAAATACAAATCTTCAAAGAATATTCCTTCATAAATAATTTTTCAGGTGTATCAGGCATTCCCTACAGCTCAGCTATCTACAATGGTAAACTCTACCTTGCCACGTCGGAGGGCCTTTTTTACCAAAAATTAGAGCAAGGTGGTGCTCTATCAAAAGGCTTCACAAAACTTCCGGACTTCTCGGGAGTGGTATGGAATTTACAGGTGATAGACGACAAGCTTTTTTGTGGTCATGCCATTACCTGCCATTTAATTGATCATGACCAGAAGGCGAAAATGGTCTACAATGCTGGTAGCTGGAAATTCTTACCATTACCCGAGGGAAGGATATTGATGGGAACATATAAAGGTCTTCATTACTTGGAAAAGGTCAACAATGGTTGGAAGTATCTCTCGAAGATTGAAGGTTTTGAAGAATCCTCAAGATATTTTGTAATGGATAAGCTTGGAGATATTTGGGTAAGCCACGGTAGCAAGGGCCTCTATCAGTTGCGGTTGGATAACACAGGAAATAAGGTGGTCCAATTAAAGTTACACTCCTCTGCAGGAGGGAAAAAGATCGGAAATAACGCAGTAAATATCGTGGACGACCAAGTTGTAGTTGCAGCAGAATCTGGAATATTTAGATATGATCGCGCGAAAGAAAAATTAATACAACATGAAAGTCTTTCCAAAGCGCTTAAGGAAAATTCAGCAGCCTCGATGGTTATTAACCAGAATGAATCATTAGTTTGGGTTCTGGACAAATCGGGAGTTTTAATACAATTGCAGCAAGACAAAAATGGTCGTTACAAGATCTTGTCAAAAACAGAAAAATTTAAGGGTAGCTTAATCAAGGACTTTGAACATGTAAATCCATCGACTTTTCATTCCGTTCTTGTTGGCACTCAAGACGGCTTTGTTATTTATAAACCAGGTGCTACTCATGTTAAGGAGGCAAGCTCTCAGACTTTCATTTCCCAGGTGGAGGCATCTAGTGAGTTACTTTGGCAGGGACACAGCAACTTACCCAAGTTGATTAAAGGTCAAATACCATTCAATCAAAATACCCTCACATTTTACTTTACTTCCAACTCTTATGACGAAGCCGGTAACAATCAGTTTTCGTACTACCTGCAAGGGTTTGAAGCAGAAAAATGCTCTGAGTGGTCCGCTACGGGTTTTAAGGAATATACCAATCTAGCTCCCGGAAAATATACCTTTCATGTTAAATCCAGGAATGTTGAAGGAATAACTTCAAAGGCAACAGCTATAGCTTTTGAGATTCTTCCTCCGTGGTATCGCACCTCGTTGGCATATATCGCTTATTCGCTTCTTGGGTTTGCAATTGGAGCTCTGATCTCAGTGGAGATCAGAAAGAGATTTAAACGGCAACGACATCGACTGGAACTGCAAAGGGAAAAGGAACTCTGGAAAAAACAAAAGGAGTGGGAAGCGGAGGAACTAAAAAGGAAGAAGGCGATGGTAGAATTGGAACAGGAAAAACTGTATATGGAGGCACTCGCTCTGCAACAGAAAGAACGTCTTTTGGAACAGGAGAAAGAGCAAGAAAAGAAAATTATGGAAATGCAAAAAGAAAAGTTAGAATCAGAAATTTCCTATAAGAATAACGAGCTTTCATCGCTCACTCTCCATATTACGCAGAAGAACGAACTTCTTTCCAAGATCCGAAACCAGACGAAAAAACTAAAGCAGGAATCCACGGACCAAGACTCTTTGAAAACATTACAACAAATGGAAATGCTTATTCAGAAAGGGCTAAGTACAAGTAAGGAATGGGAAAAATTTACGGAACATTTCGACTTCGTTCATAATGGTTTTCTGCAGAGATTGAAGCAGCAGTACCCTGATCTGAAATCCAATTCTCTAAAGCTTTGTGCCTATCTCAAAATGCGGGTTTCTTCAAAACAGATCGCGATTTTAATGAATACAGCTCCTGCCTCAGTAATGAAAGCACGATACAGACTAAGGGTTAAATTCAATCTGGAAAAGGACGAAGGTCTGGAAGATTTCTTAAATAACTTTTAATGACAGCGTGCAAATTTAAGATGGTGGTAAGGTAAAAATGCCTTCTCAAACAGTCATTGCTTGAAACCATGAAAATCAAATTCTTTAAAGAGTAATCTTTTCTTTTAAAAGTATGTTTTCCGAAGAATTACCAACGAAGATCGAAAAAGTCCCTGGTTCGGAAACCCATTGACTCTTTCCCTCATCGTAAAACTTAAAAGCATCTTGATTTAGGATAATCGCTACCACCTTTTCCTCTCCCGCATTTAAAAATACCTTCTCAAAGCCCTTTAATTCTTTTTCCGGCCGCTTTACTGAGCACTCTTCGTCTTTGACATAAAGCTGAACAACCTCAGCACCTTTTATCTTTCCTGAATTTTTAACTCTTAATGTCACTACTACCTTATCTTCTGTTTTATCAACCTTTAAATCACGCAAAGTAAAGGAGGTATAAGACAATCCATGGCCAAAAGGGTAGGCAGGTTTAACTTTATAAGTATCGAAAAAGCGATAGCCGACAAAGATATCGTCCTTGTATTGAACCGTGTTTCCGTCTCCTGGATACTCTCCCAGTTGATGAGCAGGGGAATCTTCCAGTTTTTCAGGGAAGGAAAAGGTCAGTTTCCCTGACGGATTTGCATCTCCGTAAATTATTTCAGCCAGTGCTTTGCCGCCTTCCATACCAGGATACCCAGCCTGGATGATCGCTTTTGCTCCACTTCTCCAACTCCTCATATCTACGGCTCCTCCACCTGTTAAAACAACAATAGTATTTGGATTCGCCTTTATTACTGCTTCTATAAGTTCATTTTGTCCAAAAGGCAAAAAGATATCTTTTTTATCTACTGCTTCCGCGTCAAAAGCATTGTCATTCCAGGCATCTGTATATCCGTGAATGAAGCCTCCGAATACGATAGCTACTTCTGACTTTTTTGCAAGCTCAGCGGCTTCTCTAATTAAATTCTGATCTGCTTTAAAGTTCTTTTCTACTCGATAGCCTTCTGCAAATGAAATAGTGGTTGTTCTTTCTGAAATTAGCTTTAGTCCTTCCAACGGGGTGATTTCATATTTTGCTGTAACCTGAGAGCTTCCTCCTCCGCCGGCATGCTTCCTTACCGCATTTGCCCCAATCACAGCAATAGATTTCAACTCCTTTTTTGAGAGGGGAAGTATCTTTTCATTTTTTAACAATACTATGCCTTCTTTTGCAACCTCGTAAGCGACCTTTTGGTTCTGGCTTGTGTTGTATTCCCCCTTACTTTGAGGGGTTGAAAGCTTAGTTTGAAACATTACCCTTAATATTCTTCTTACTTTATCATCAATAATAGTTTCTGAGAGTACCCCGTTTTGGACCAGGGCAAGAACTTTCTCTCCCATAAAAAATTTATCATAAGCCCTTTCTCCTGCAACCTGCGATAGGTCAGGTCCTAGTTCAGTTCCCATTTCTATGTCAGTTCCGAAATTCACCGCTTGTAAGGTATTGTGTACCGCTGCCCAATCACTCACTACCAATCCATTGAATCCTAATTCCCCTTTCAAAAATTTGTTTACTAGGTATTCATTGTGGGTGCAGTACTGACCTCTGAATTTGTTATATGCGCCCATGATCGAATAAACATTTCCATCTTTTACAGCTGCCCTGAAGCCAGGCAAATAGATTTCCCTCAATGCTCTCTCACTCATTAACACATTTATTGTGCTCCGGTTCACTTCCTGGTTATTTGCTAAAAAGTGCTTAGCGCAAGCGGATACGCCTTGTTCCTGCACTCCTTTAATGTAAGCGGGAGCAAGCTGGGAAATTAAATAAGGATCTTCGCTGAAGTACTCAAAGTTTCTACCATTTAAGGGAGTTCTGATGATGTTTATTCCAGGTCCCAGGATCATGTCTTTGCCCCGGAATTTGGCTTCTCTTCCCAACACTTTGCCATATTCATATCCTAGGGCACGGTTCCATGTCGACGCCAAAGTAATTACTGTGGGAAGGTAAGTGACTGAATCGGAGGGCAAGTTGTCTGGAGTCCAATCTCTGCCATGTTCTTTTCTTACCCCATGTGGTCCGTCCGACATTACTAATTCAGGTATTCCCAGCCTTGGAACTCCGCCAGATGTAAAAGAGGAATTGGCGTGAATCATTGATACCTTTTCTTCAAGGTTCATCTTTTTTATTAACTCATCAATCCTTGCCTCGTTTTCTAATAATCGGTCTGGATAGGGAGGAGTGGTTTTATTGAAATGGGAATCTTTTGTTTGCTCCTTGCTATTCTGGGACTGGGCGTAAAGGTTAGAAAATAGTGTAAACAATAAAGCAATCGTTAAAAGGGTTTTGTTCGTGATTTTCGTATTCCTTGTTCTCTTTGTCATTTTATAAACCATTTCCTCATCAGATTTCTAAGTCAAGATATTATTGGGCCATCTTCGTTCCTGCCATTACCCAAAGGTAAAGAACGGGAACTTAAATAGTCAAAACGGAAAGAATAGAATTATATTTAGTCCCTCACACTCTAACATCCTGAGCAAGAATTTAGTTAAGGGACCTAATGCGCTTATTTTTTTCGCGCGCTGAATATTGTCCATATTTAGTCTATCTCCATATTCGAACTGTCTATGCCGTGTCTCGCAAATTGTAATAGTTCCAGTTTCCTGGGTCCTACTTTTGTAACGATAGGATAGTATCTCTAATTATCAAGGGTACGAATGGTTTATTTATTCCTTTCCCCTTTTCAACTGTCATTTAGTCAATTAAAAACTAACCCTTTATGAAAAAATATTTATGATCACAATTAGATTTTATACTGGTCACACTGGCTCAATTCTTGGCTTTTTCACAACAATAGAACCTTAACTGGGCCGACGATGCAACGGAAGTATCACTATCAGCAATGGCAAAATGATTAAGACCATTAAACTAAGTAAAGAGTAGTTCCATCTTCTTTTCCTTCGCCAATTTATTGCACTTTCATTTCCGTTTCTGCGATCCTTGCTTTTCAATGTCTTTCGAACAAGAAGCTAACTTCTCATTCTGTACCATTGCCTTATATTGTTCCTTTTGCTTTTTTCCAAACCCATGTACTGAATTCACCAGTAAATGCAAAACATCCTTATTTATTAATAATATTTTTAAGTTGAAGAATTGGTTAAAATATAAAGTAGACGTAAATATTAAGACTGCTAAATGATATTTTTTAGGGAATGCTGCAATTGTGGTAGCACCAAAATAGATTGGAAACCAAAAAAGCGGAGAGCAGGAGCGACTCAGTTTTTTCTTCCTTACTTTTTTCTTTTTTATTTCTTTATTTCAATTTATAGTGCCTTCTCCCAAAGTCCTGAAGTCAAGTTTAAACACCTTTCTCCTATAGACGGTATATCACACAGTTTTACCCGAAGAGTTTTCCAGGACCATCTTGGTTTCATCTGGATAGCCACAATTGATGGGTTGAATAAATATGACGGATATTCGATTACGGTTTACAAAGGAGAGCCTTCCCAGAAAAACAGCCTCATCCACAATGACACTTGGGAGTTGTTCGAGGACAGCAAACACAGATTTTGGATCGGGACAAGGTATGGGTTATGTCAGTATATAAGGGAAAAGGACAATTTTTTAAGAGATTCGGTAATAGGTCCAAAATTCATACAAAACATTTTGGAAGATAGTAATAAGGACTTATGGGTAAACGCAGGGGAGAAACTCTATAAGTTTGACGAAAAAGGTAAAGTTTTTAAGGAGTATAAGGTCACAGGTTTAAAAGAAAAAACAACCTTCATATTTGAAGACAGCGATCGGACTTTCTGGATGGGAACAAAAGATGCTGTATATAATTTAGATCGAAAAACTGCTACTGCCATTGCAAGGCCCGATATTCCAAACAAAGATGTATATACGGTCTATGAGGACAAAAGTCACCATCTGTGGCTGGGTGCCCTTGTCAAAGGACTGATTACTTACAATATTAAAACAAAGAAATCCACTGTTTTTAAGGATACCGGCAATTCTCATATTCCTCCGGCACTTTACTCGACAAGGGTTAATTCCATTACAGAAGATGAGATGGGGAAAGTCTGGATGGGTACGGAAAACTTTGGGTTGGTAATCTACGATCCGAAAGTCAACGAATTTTATACTTACCTTAATGACCAATCAGATAAAGAGAGTTTGAGCTTCAATTCAATCTATTCTGTATTTAAAGACAGAGATAAAATTATGTGGTTAGCTACCTTTTCTGGTGTAGATATTCTCAAAAAAGTGAAATTTAGCCACTTTGCCCACCAGGTCGGGAAGAAAAATTCTTTGAACAATAACAACATTTTGTCATTCCTCGAAGATAAGGATGGAGACATTTGGTTAGGTACTGATGGCGGTGGACTGAACCGTTTTGAGAGAAAAGCAAATTCTTTTACAGCCTATACCAGCGATCCTAAAAACCCCCACAGTATCGGTTCTCATGCTGTAATGTGTCTTAAGGAAGATAAGGAGGGAAGAATTTGGATGGGAACCTGGAGCGGCGGACTAGAATTGTTTGATAAGCGAACGGGTAGGTTTAGGAAGTTCCTGACCGACAAAAGCAATCCCGAATCGATCAAAGCAAATGATGTAGTGAATATTTTTGAAGACAGCAAATCAAGATTCTGGGTAGGAACTGTGGATGGATTAGATCTTCTGGATCGAAAAACAGGAAAGTTTACCCATTACAGCAATGATGAAAATAAAATTTACGGATGGATAAGTGAAATTTATGAGGACCGAGAAGAGAACTTATGGATTGCCACCTATTCTGGAGTCCATGTTGTCGACCATAAAACCGGGAAAACCGGTCACTATTTCCATGAAGACAACGACCCCACTACCATAGGTAGTGACGTAGTGTTTTCAATTTTCCAGGATAGGAAAGGGAACGTTTGGATTGGCACCTCTGCAGGCTTGAATCTTTACAATAAAAAAAGTAACTCATTTTCCAGTTACACAAAAAAGGACGGTCTTCCCAGTGATCCGGTCTTAAACTTCATTGAAGATAAAGATGGTTTTCTATGGTTAGGAACAGGAAATGGTATATCCCGATTCAATCCGGAGAAAAAAACATTTAAAAACTTTACAATAAGTGACGGATTGCAGGGTAATGAGTTTAAGGAAACCGCCTATCTTAAAACCAAAAGCGGGGATATTTATTATGGAGGGGCAAATGGCTTTAATATTTTTAATCCTGCTGATATTAAAGATGATACGGTTCCGCCATCTGTCGTAATCACTGAATTAAAGATTTTTAATCGTACTATTACCATAGGAAAGGAAGGTTCGCCCTTGAAGAACCACATCACATGTACTAAAGAATTGACACTTTCCTATAAAGAGTCTGTCTTTTCGTTAGATTTCGCCGCGCTTCATTTTACAGCGCCTGAAAAGAATCAATACGCTTACAAATTAGAAGGTTTTGAGAAAGAGTGGAATTATGTAGGGGAAAAGAGAACGGCTACCTACACCAACCTTGACCCCGGTACTTATTTGTTTAGGGTTAGGGCCTCCAACAATGATGGTTATTGGAGCCCAGAAGGAGCAACGCTTAAAATCATAATAACGCCTCCTTTTTGGCAAACCTGGTGGTTTAGAGTTCTCATCGGAGCGCTAATAGTAGCCGTTGCACTATTAATCCACAAGATAAGGATAGGAATTATTCAAGCGCAGAAATTGGTTCTGGAAAGACAAGTCATTGAGAGAACGGCACAAATTTCCTCTCAAAAAGAAGAGCTGGCCTTTCAGGCTGAAAACCTGATAAAGCAAGGCGAAAAGCTGGAAAAAGTATACGTAGAAATAAAGGATAGTATACGAGCCGCTAAAGTAATTCAGCAGTCAATTCTTCCATCTTCAGATACCATTAAACAGTATCTTCCTGAGTCTTTTATTTTAAACAAACCTAAAGATGTGGTCAGCGGAGATTTCTATTGGTTTGATGTAAAAGACGGCAACATTATAATTGCTGCTGTAGATTGTACAGGGCATGGTGTAAGTGGTGCCTTCATGTCCATCAACGGCCACCATCTATTGAATCAGTCAATTTTTCAGCACACAGGAGCAGTAGCAAGCAAAATCCTTGATAGATTGCATGAAGGCGTAGTAAACACTCTGCATCAATCAACTGATCCGATCTTAAGGGATGGAATGGATATTTCGCTTTGTATTATTGATCTTCAGGAGATGAAGCTTCAATTTGCAGGTGCCAACAGCCCCCTATACTTGATAAGAGGTTCTGAATTGATCCAGGTAAAAGGAAACAAATACTCGATCGGTTTCTCTGTTGGTCATGCAAAAGTCAAATTCAATAATCATTTTCTCGACCTTAAAAAAGGAGACACATTCTATTTGTTTTCCGATGGTTATGCAGACCAATTTGGCGGAAAGAATGGTGAGGAGAAATTCTTGTACACAAGGTTCCGACAGCTCCTGCAATCCATTAACAAATACGATATGGACAAGCAAAAAGAAATTTTAGAGAATACCCTCAACAAATGGAAAGGGGACACCGACCAAATTGATGACATCCTTGTCATGGGTTTTAAGATTCCCTAACTTGCCATTCCATCTGAAATTTCCAAGGAGCTACACGAGCAACAAGTAGCTCAGAAATACTAGTAATCACATAAGCTGCACCGCGATTACCAATAACAAGTTTCACCTTTGAGGGAAAAATAAAAAAGCACGTGAAATAGATTTAGCGTTAAAATGTTCCCTGTTCATTTGCTTTTTGGAAACATCCATACCATGTCCATGTCCCTGGAAAAAATGTCCATATCATGTCAATTAGGATTTCTGTTGTTTGATACCCAATCCACCTACTTTTGATCGACTTCTTTTAGAGGTGAGTCTTTAAACAATAATCCTAATCCAAATTACTTATGCGAAAAATCAACCCTTTAAATTCAAAGAACCTTATTGCCTTTTTAATACTGGTTCAGACCTTTACCTCATCAAGATCTTTTGCTCAAACCCCAGTTGCTGCCAATGGACAACTTAAGGTGAGCGGAAATAAGATTGTAAACAAAAACAATGTTCCCATAAGCTTGGCAGGCAACAGCCTTTTCTGGTCAAACAATGGCTGGGGCGGTGAAAAGTTTTACAATGCCTCATTGGTCAATTATCTTTCTTCAAACTGGAAAGCTGGAGTTGTCCGTGCCGCAATGGGTGTAGATGAAGGCGGAGGATATCTTGCTGATCCGGCTGGCAACAAAGCAAAAGTAAAATCAGTGGTAGATGCAGCCATTAATGCAGGCATTTATGTGATCATAGACTGGCATTCACATCATGCTGAAAGTTATCGACAGGAAGCGATAAACTTCTTTAGCGAAATGGCAGCCACCTATGGAAACAAGGAAAACGTTATCTACGAGTTATATAATGAGCCATTAGCTGTTTCATGGAGTGGAACCATTAAGCCTTATGCAGAGGCAGTGATTGCCGCAATCAGGGCAAAAGATCCGGATAACCTCATCATTGTCGGTACTCCAAATTGGTCTCAGGATGTAGATGCCGCCGCTGCTGATCCTATTACTAAATACGCCAACATTGCTTACACTATACATTTCTACGCCGCTACCCACAAACAATATCTAAGGGACAAGGCGAATACTGCTATGTCTAAAGGAATAGCCCTCTTTGCAACGGAGTGGGGAACTTGCGATGCCTCAGGAAACGGGGCAATTGATGCAGGCTCAACCAATGAGTGGGTGAGTTTCATGAAGCAAAACAACATCAGCAATTGCAACTGGGCTGTGAACGATAAAGCAGAGGCCGCTTCCATTTTTAACCCGGGAACCAGCGGTAATGGCCCATGGTCCGAGGCAAGTCTTACTGCTTCGGGGAAACTCGTTAAAGATATAGTCGTGAATTGGGGCGGTACAGTTGATCCTGTTTGTACCTCAATAGGCCTTCCCGGAACAATCCAAACTGAAGCTTACTGCCTTATGAGCGGAGTGCAGAACGAAACAACTACAGACACAGGGGGAGGGCAAAATGTAGGATATTTAGAGACTGGTGATTGGATGAGTTATTCAGTAAACGTTCCTACAAGCGGCACTTACACAGTAGAATACCGGATAGCAAGCCTTAGCGGAGGAGGAGCAATCAGATTAGAAAAACAAGGTGGAGCGACAGTTTTTGGTGCCATCTCAGTTCCTTCTACCGGAGGATGGCAAACATGGACAACAATATCCCATACTATTCAACTCTCTGCAGGTACCCAGAGTATCGCAATCGCTGCGGCAAAAGGAGGTTTTAATATCAACTGGATCCGGTTCTCCGGCGACACTGGCAATAACTTTAACAAAACAGTTCAGGCTGAGGCTTACGATGAAATGTCTGGAGTTAAAACAGAAGCCACTTCAGATGCCGGGGGAGGATCAAATGTAGGCTACATCGAGACAAACGACTGGATGAAGTATAAAGGAATAAACATTCCCGTAACAGGAGCCTATCTCATTGAAGCTAGAGTGGCAAGTCCAAATAGCAATGGAGTTCTATCCCTCGATCTGAATGCTGGAGCTATACAGTTAGGAACGATCGCTGTGCCAAATACAGGAGGGTGGCAAGCCTGGAAAACTGTCTCAAAAATAGTTAATCTCAATGCAGGCACATTTGATTTCGGAATATTTGCTTCTACAGGTGGCTGGAACATCAACTGGTGGAAAATCTCTAGCGCATCTCCTCAAAGAGTGGTTTCCTCCCTAGACGAGGCAAAGTTTGAAGTATTTCCTAATCCTTCTGCCGGCAAAATCAAAATTAATTCCATCTACTATTTACAAGGAGCAAAAGTAATTCTTTTTGATAGGGTAGGAGCAAAGGTATTCCAGTCTGAGTTGCAAGCAGAGGAAATAGATCTCACAACACTAAAAGCCGGTGTCTACTCCCTGGTCATTCAACACAAGGGCAAGATTTATTCTAAGCAAATAATAAAGAAGTAGGGGTGTTAAATTGGAAAGAGGCTAGAGAATGATTTAGCCTCTTTTTTATTTGATATCGAGGGCTTATCTTTTCTAGATATTATGATTCGGCAATTTCAATCAAGCATTGTAACCGCTTTTTATGATCCAGCAAATCAAATTTTTCATCATCCCTCATAAACATGAAATTCAGTTATTGTCAGAAAGTATCCATCCGGATCCCTCATTGAAAATTCCATTTTTGTGGAGTTTGGATTTAAGTGGACGTCTTCTTCAACCGGCCAACCTAGTTTTTCCACGTTCTCGAGAATTCGCTTCATATTTTCAGTTCTGAAATAAAGAATAAGTCCATTCCCCACAGCAATTTTTGGATTGGCCATAGTCGGATGTCCATGTTCTCCCCACTTATGCAAACACATTAAAATTTCATCATTCTTGTCAACCAGAATATCAAACTCTTTCCCGCCATGCATACTTCTCCAACCAAAAATATCCTGATACCACGTTGAACTCGCTTCAACATCTTTTACAGCTATTATTGGGTCCAGTTTTGTCATTGTTTCAGATCATACTTTACTTTCAAAAACCTATAAAATAGCGTGCATTGCACTTACTTCTTCTCTAGGTAACAATCTAAGGTAACCTCACTTCCCCCAACATCTTGGGTTACTACTTTTTCCAGATAACCTTCCTTCGATACCTTCAACTCAACAGAAGTACTTTTTTCCATCCTCTTTTCAAACCGTCCCTTCTCGTCCGTTTTGATTAAATAGAGCCCCGACTGATTATAATCGTCCTCGGTGTGGAAGGTATTTGTGATTTTTACCTCCGCATTCTTTACAGGCTGTTTTGTCCCGTTATCGTAAACAGTACCAGACAAAGTCACATTCTCAATATCCTTGCCTTTACACATCAGTAAAAACAACAAACACAGTATCCCTATACTTTTGGTTATCTTATTTACCATGATCGAAATTAGCTATTTCTCTTCTTCTGGAATAGCATCTCCCTTGATAAACTTAAAATTTGGGCGGATCCTAAGTGCAGTCTGAAGACATGCATTTAGGTCGGGCTCTCCGCGAGAAGTCCTCCCTTCGGTCCGGGCTTTCTGCTGCGATCCCTTCCGCAGGACTGCAGATGCTTTCGCACTTTTCAAATGAGCACAACATCCCTTTTCTCACTATTCCGTAAATAATTATCCCCCTTATTTCAATTCTATGGGAAAAGTCAAAGAAAGAAAAGCTAAAGCTGAAAAGGCGGAAATGCCTTCTACGCTAAAGGCGATGCAGGCTTTGGAGGCGAAAGAGCCTTTTGATTCTCGCGATTATATCTTCGAATTTAAGTGGGATGGTTACCGGTGCGTTTCTGTAATTCGCAATGGCGAAGCGCGGCTTTACTCCCGAAACCTTTTGAAATTTGATAAGCCTTTTGCTCCCATTGCAGATGCTTTAAAGAATTTGCCCCTTGATTGTATCCTGGACGGAGAAGTCGTTGTACTCGACGACAAGGGTAAGCCCTCCATAAAGCTTATTGAAAACTTTGGTAGTACCGGAAAGGGCACTATACAGTATCAGGTATTTGATATACTTTACCTAAATAACGACTCTTTGATGGAGTTGCCATTATGTGAGAGGAAGAAAATCTTAAAAGAGATACTTCCCACCAATGATAAAATTGTGTATTGTGACCACATCGAGAATGAAGGTAAAGCTTTTTTCAAGCTGGTAGAAGAACAGGAGTATGAAGGGATTGTTGCAAAGAAAAAGGATAGCATTTACAGACCTGATAGCCGTTCTGAAGAATGGCTTAAATTCCCATACGAAGGAAAACAGAAGCAGTAATAATTGGTTATACAATTCCCAAGACAGTTAAATT
>Ga0068628_1000215_pt1 | contig 17115 bp, 18 predicted proteins | sample InSIn2gowninarea_FD_77431 | JGI IMG/M metagenome (GOLD analysis project Ga0068628, IMG submission 77431) | Clean room microbial communities from NASA Spacecraft Assembly Facility at Jet Propulsion Laboratory, Pasadena, California, USA -... ... | reverse complement strand
CATCAGGAATGGATAAGATTGAATGCTTCTTTTTTCAATATGTCTACATATGATATGTGTAGAAAGTCATCAAAAATTGAAGGTAATGATAATAATTATAATGATGGTCGACCTAGGATACATGGAAATATTGTAGGATACATAAATAGTTCCAAAGGTAGGGGATTTCTAGCAAATTATGAATTTCCACATGATAAAGAAGAATTCATGAGTAAAAAAGCAAAAAATAATGTATGTATTATTCCTGTTGTAAATCTTAAACCTAGAGATGAGCTATTAATTTACTACAATTTCAGAATACCTATTCCTCCATGTAAGAAACATTTGGAGTCAGGAGATCCAAATGTAATAATTAAACTAGGACCAAAGCATTGAGATAAAGAAGCTAGTTCTAGTAATATTGAATAATATTGTAGTAGGAAGTTACAACACTCTATGTTACTCCAGTGACTTGTTAAAATATGTTATTTTATATCTACAAAACTATTGGATGTGTTGTTATTGTTAAAGTTATTGATAGTTGTTAGATATTGTAAATAATTACATAATCATGGATAGTGATAATTTTTCCTAAGTAAATATTTGTTACACCTTGAAAAATGTGATGCATTTGTTCACCTTAAAAAATTATGATAAACTTATAACCACAACTTAAAAAATTTGATATATATTACACTTGTGAAAAAATAATATTATTACTATTTACTTTTATATTATGATATACTTGTTAATGATTTGTAATAACTAATTCATTGGTAGGAACATCAAAAATTACCAGATAGTCATGACCATTACTCAAGATCATTTGAACATCCACTAATTATGCATAAAAAAATACAAATTGGAGATGGAGGAAGAGAGTACATGAAGTATTAAGTGTTGAGGATTATACACATTTCCTAACAAACCCAAATCCAACAACTCTTGTTCATGTAGTTGTTGATCTAGATAGTGATGATGATGATAATTGTAGACTAAAAACAATGCATGAATAATAAATCGAAGAATTATTTTTTCATAATATAATATTGAAGCATATATTAGAAATATTTCAATAAATGAACATGATAAATGAGGTACCTTTGTTAGATCCATATCATTACGAAGTAACATGAATCATACATAAAATGTGATAGCTCATTATAAGAAATACATGCCGTTAACACCCTTAATGAAGTAGTTTCACATGCAAAAATTGAATTATCTAGAATAATATGAAGAATATTGCAAATCAAACTTTAAATATGATAACATACCATGCATAACGAACACCGTTAACAACATTAATGAATTAGATCCATGCACACAGATTGAAGTATGCAGAACATAATGAAGGGTGTAGCACATATATGAATAGGTGGTGTTACAAAACACCTTTGTTGGTAGGGTAAAATGATATTGCATTTTGTAATCTCTCTCTCTCTCTGGATATTAATCCTTATCTCCTTTATGTTGCCTTTGATATTATTTTATAATAACATTTTGATCCTCTTTGATTCTTGAGATCATTGGACATTACATTATTTGTGGTCTCTTTCTTGATATTTTACATCTTTTACATTATACAATGGTCCATTACATTGATTACATTTCCTTGGGTATATTTTGACCCTTTTTATAATAAACATTCCTTGATGCTTTAAAATGAATTATTTAATACAAGAAAATTCATTTTTAGGTATCTACATTTCCCCCCTCTTTGGAGGTGTGATTGAAGAAATGAGACAATATATCCAAAGAAGAAGTATAGAATAAATTTTTGAAAAATTTGAACTCTTTCTCTAGCACTACCATTTGATGATGAGGGTCCTTTGCTACCCCCTTTGGACTTGGTTTTCCTAGGAAAGCTCCTTGAGTGGTGCAGCCAAGAAAAAATTTGAAGAACTACTTTCTTTTTCCCTTGGAAATATTTCTAAAATGGAAGGAAATCTACTCCTTCATCTCTGCTACTAGGGAGTCTTATGGTCCCACGTCCAATCTTCAAAACAAAAGAGGTTCTTTTTCCCCTTACACTATTCAACCATGAATCTGGTCATTCCTTCATCTTTGATACTGAAGAATTTGATGCTCTTATGTTCATACCTGGATACATAAGAGGTCCCTTGATTTTAGCTCTTAGTTATTTGATATGAATACCATTGATGATGTGTAAATAGTTAGGAACATCATAAACAACATGATTTCTGCATCATTTACTCTCCTTCTTTTGATATATGTACCTATAAAATATGTTAGATATACCCCATATGAAAAGATTTTGGATACATAGTGAGTTGCATCATCCATTGATGATGAGTTAATATCAACAATCTACTTACGGTTGCATCACAGATTTACTTTATAGTTAGTGAACTTTCACTAGCCGTATCAATGGCCATCATTGACCTAGCATTTTTATGTCCATGGTTCGTAGATATTATACTATCTTTTCCATTTTTTCTATATTTATTTTTTTATTTTTTTATTTTGGACGACATCATCTATCCACCATCACATCGTTGACAATGTATAGACAATGTTGCACATTGTTGAAAGCGTGAATCCTCATCATATTCATTTAGAAATTCTTCATGCACCACTGTACTACCGTTCTGAGGGAATTTTGATATCAAACCTTTAATTTCCTATCCTTTTATAGAATTTTGTTTGACTACATTGATATCGAATATTTGTAGTAACATTACTCCCAAGGAAAATAATGTAACTAATATGGAGAAATATACTTCTTTCCTAAAATCCATTAGAACTAAAATCTTACTATATCTCGAAAATCCATCCATGAGAGATAATTTTTCATGACTAGTTATACTATCTACCATCATATCAACATGTAGCAATGTAAAATCAAATCTTATCCCTCTAGTAGGCATAGTAACTAGAAATCCATTAAAACCTGAAATCACATTTGCTTCCTCATCTTCTTGAAACACTTCATTGACATTCATTTCCTATCCAAAATTTCATACTCGCTAGGGATATAATCTACCTTCATTATTTAATTTGACTTAGATAATTCAAAATATTCCCCCATGTGCTCTAATATATCATCATCATTAAAGAAATTGAATTCAATTGGTATAGTATCATCAATCCATAAATCCTCATCAAACTTAATATCTTTAGTATCATCAGACCATAAATCCTCATCATTGTCAACATGTTTATGCACCAAAGGATATGGAAATGAATTACCTGTTGTGTTCTTCATCTCATATTTCATTGAGGTAGAGAAAGAAACATTATTTTCTTCCTATTTTTGCTGAGATCTCTTAGTATTCTCAATATTGGTTACTGTTGCAGCTATGGCTGGATCTAGAGTGGATTGCAAATTATTGCTTGAACTCTTCATCATAGCCACTTTCCTGGCTAGATCTTGTACCATCTTAGCCAACTTTGTTATAATTTGACGTATTTTTCACATCACTAATAGTGTAGAAACAATATTTGCACACCATTAACAATGTGGATCATTTACATAAATCTCACGAGATCTCACCGGTAGGGAAAGATTAATCGAAATAGTCGAGTTCACCAAAATGTAGACTAAAAATAATGCATGAATAATAAATCAAAGCAATATTTTTCCATAATATAATATTGAAGCATATATCTGAAATATGTTAATAAACGAACATGAGAAATGAGGTACCTTTGTCATATTTGCATCATTACGAAGTAACATGAATCATATATCAAATGCGATAACTCATTATAAGAAATGCATGCTGTTAACAACCTTAATGAAGTAGATTCACACACATGAATTGAAGTATGTAGAATAAGATGAAGAGTATTACATATCAAAATTTAAACATGATGACATACCATGCATAATGAACATCGTTAATGATGTTAATGAAGTAGATCCATGCACATGGATTAAAGTATGCTAAACAAGACAAAGGGTGTAACAAATCTATGAATAGGTGGTGCTACGAAACGCCTTTGTTGGTAGCATAAAATGATATTGCATGTTCTAATCTCTCTCTCTCTCTAGATATTGACCCTTATATCCTTTATGTTGCCTTTGATATTCTTTTATAGCAATGTTTTGATCTCTTTGATTCTTGGGATCATTGCACATTACATTGTTTGAGGTGTTTTTCTTGATATTTGAAAACTTTTACTTTACAATGTTTGATTACATTTCCTTGGGTATATTTTGACCCTTTTTACAATAAATATTCTTTGATGCTATAAAATGAATGATTTAATATAAGGAAATTCATTTTTAGGCATATACAATAATCATGAAGAAATATAGGATATTAATGATCATCAAGACTAAAGTGCATTGAATGATTTAATTGACTCAATATTCTATCCAGATGATGATGCTCATCATACACGTGATGATGATGTATTTGAAAAAGATAACTTGTATAATGCTTCCAAAACTCTTCTATATACAGGAGAAAGCTTAATCATATTATCGATAACCCTATTTTTGATGAATTTAAAAGTCAAACATGAATGATTAGATAGAAGTTTCACTGATCTTCTTAAGTATGTATTTTTTTTATTTTCCATTATCATTCTAATTATTTGATATTTTTTTGACATTTAATATATAAATGATAATGACATTTAATATATTCTATTATTTTACATAGTAATTTTATTATTATTTGTGGTATTATATATTACTAAAAGAGAAGGTTCTTTCATATGATAATGTCCTCCCTACTTCATGCAAAAAGACACATGAAATTTTGAAGGATGTAGGTGTAGAGTTTCATTCATACCATGCTTGTATTAATGATTGCATATCGTATAGAGGACCATATGCAACTTTAAGTATATTTCCAAAGTGCGGTACAAATAGATACCGACAAGGAACAAAAGGGAAAACTATTCCTCAAAAGGTTGTTAGCCAAATACCAATCATTACTAGGTTGATTCGAATGTTTTGATGTAAGTCACTTACGCAATATATGGATTAGCATGCAAAATATAGAAGTGCAGATTCCTGCAAATAGTAGAGCAATGAGACATATTGAAGATACATGGCCAGATAAAGTTTAGCATGAACCTAGGAGTGTCAGATTGGGTTTAGCAATTGATGGTGTAAATCCATTTTCTGTACAATCATCTAATTATTGTGTCCTATTGTTATAGTCAACTATAACTTACCTCCATGGATGTATATAAAAAGGAACATTTGATGTTGACTCTTATAGTTCCTAGAAAACATCAGGTGAAAAATATGGATGTCTTGAACCATTAATTAATGAATTGATGCAATTATGGAATATAATTCATAGTATGATATCCAATAGAGGTCATTCACACTACATGGCATACTATGTTGGACTATACAAGACTTTCTAGGATTTACTGTTTGTTAAGGTAAGTGTATTATGTGCAACCTTTATTACATATGCATTTTTTAACAAATCAACCTCATTGTAAATATTTGATTTTATCTTACTTGATGATAATGCTTTCTCAAATAAATTTTTTTACAAGCCTTTAGAAAAAAGGTTATCATGCTTATCCCTGGTGTGCTAAAAATCTCAAAGCAAGGTATTCAAGTACCATGAGGAAGATGGAATACCTTGAAAATAGAAAATATTTTCCAATTGATTATGAATTTCATGGGCATAAGTCATCACAGTTTGATGGTAAGTTTGATTACATCCCCACTCCCAATTATGCAATTCCTATTGATTAGTGGGAAAAGTACTAGGAAAGTGAAGATATATGTTGGGGAAGATTTGATTAGGAACAAATGCATGAAGATCCAAATGATTTTATTATTGGTTTACCCAAAGGTGAATTTTAACAAAATATGTCATTATGCTTAGTTATTATAAAAAAAAAAATGCATACATTTGATAATATTATATTTTTATCAATAGATGGATAACTATAAAGGAGATACACGTGAGAGAAATACCTAGATGGAGAAGAGAAATTGCTAAAATTGTCTGTACCTTTGAAAAGGAAATGCCTTCTTCTTTTATGAACATACAAGTGCACATATTGATCCACCTAGTAGATGATATAGAAATAGTAGGTGTTGGAAATACTAGAAGCATGTTTTTTATGGAGAGATTTTTAAAAGTACTAAAAGCATTTGTTAGATAAAATCATAACTAGAAGGATCAATGGGTGAGGGATACATTGTATAAGAATATTTTTGTATACATATGAGTATATTTCCCAAATCCATCCTTCTGCACTAAAGATGTGGTAAGCAAACAAAGACATAGAAAAATTTGAAGGAGAGATTTTGAAATATAATGGGAAAAATTATACTATTAAAGGTACTAATAATATTAAAGATATTACTAATATATAATAATATGTATAACATGCATTTTGGATTTAATTTAATCAAAGGTTACTAATCTATTTATATGGTATCATGATGATTTTACAGATTATCAAGAGTTTGAATCTATAAACTAGTTTATCATGATGAATATGGAATGTTGCAAGGAGTGGATTGAATTGTACAAAAGTAAAAGAAGTAGACTTGCAAAAGAATGTATTGTATTTCATAGATACAATACAAGGGGTATACTTATACCTACATAATTAAGGGATGAAAATTGGCCAACAAAGTGTCCAAGGTCATGGTTAAGGGAAGCATTGATGAGAAAGAAAGACAAGGAGATGAAAATATAAATTATGATGTTCAAAATATAACCATTGGATGCAATCAAAATTTAATTATTATTAATTTACTGATATGCATTTAATTTTTGATGTTTTATAAGAGCATTATAGTTTATATAAATATAATGATTGCACTAATAATATTTTTTATGTAAATATTTGCAGAAATTGGCTTTCTCTTCAATGCGGGTATATGGTCAACACTTTAGAATTGAAAAGATTAATAAGAATAGAGTGAAATTTGACAATGAAGTGATGGTTGATTTTGAACAAGCATGTCATGCAAGCATAAAAGATTAAAACTTGATAGAAGGAACATTACAATATGTTGGAAAAATTCAACAAATTATTCAGTTGAATTATAGGTCATTCCAATGTGTAGTATTTAGATGTAAATGATTTGACATACTTGATAGAAGAATAATATTACATGATGAAAATAATGAATACTTTGCAATCAAATTCATAAAATATTTAGCTGATGATAAAGAGCCTTATGTTTTACCACAACATTGTAGTCAAGTATTTTTTGTCTAGATGTAGAGGATGAGACAATGTGGTTTGTAATTAATGTTGATACTAGAGGAAAACATGTTGTATTTTATCTTGATGAAGATGATATAAATGACAACTAAATGATTAATAAAATATTTCTATATTTTTTATGAATGTTATGATAATTAAATAATTTATATCATTTATATTTTATAGACATATTAAAAGGTTTTCTATGCATTTGACAATTTATAAATATTGTAATTAAAACATGTGGGTATGTGCAAAAAGATGGGTTCACTTTATGATCAAAAAGTGGTGCTTAAATGGGATGAATTCATAATTTTAAGATTTCCAAATAATTTTATTGGTTTTGGGATGTTTGGAGATGATATTGCATCATCTACGCATCATGAAATTTCAACTTATTGTCAGACATATCATCATAATATTAAAAATCATAACATCACACATATCATCGATAACAATGTTAGAATTATCAAAAAATTTATGTTGGTAATTTCATCATCCATAACATCAGGAATAATGTCAGGACGTAAAAAAAATTAACCAAAATTAAACCCTTAATGGAGCCTAACAAAAATAATGTCAGAATAAAAAAAAGAAAAGTCCTGACATTTATTCCTGATGCTTGAAGACTATTTTCTTGTAGTGAATGGACCAAATGCAGGATGCAAATTATGTTAATTCTAGGTTGTTATTAATTCTACAAGAATCAAGAAAAAAAGTTCATGCTGCAGAATTGAGTAATTTTATTGGTGCTATTTATAATTTTTTTTGCTTCATCTATATGCCCAAGAATGACCAAGAAGGTTAACCATACATGTATTGCATTTCATTATGGTGCAAGATTTAGAAAATAAGTATGATTCTTAGTGTTTTATCATAATTGCATCATGTTTTTTTGGTATGCTATTTCAAAGTATTTTTGCCTCATCTAGATGCCCAAGCATGACCAAGAAGGTTGACCATACATGTATTGTGTTTCATTATGGTTGCAAACTTTAGAAAGTATGATTCTTGGTTGTTATCATAGTTGCATCAAGTTTTATTGACATGCTATTTCTAAGTCTTTTTGCTTCATCTAGATGCCCAAGCATGACCAAGAAGGTCAACCATACATGTATTGTGTTTCATTATGGGTGCAAAATTTAGAAAGTATGATTCTTGGTTGTTATCATAGTTGCATCAAGTTTTATTTATATGCTATTTCTAAGTCTTTTTGCTTTATCTAGATGCCCAAGCATGACCGATGAGGTCAACCATACATCTATTTTATTTCATTATGGGTGCAAGATTTAGAAAATAAGTGTGATTTCTTGGCTATTATCACAATTGCATAAGGTTATATTGGCAAGATATTTCTAAGTCTTTTTTCTTCATCTAGATGCTTAAAATGACTAAGAAGGTGAACCATACATGTATAGTATTATATTTTGAACATCTATCTATCAGGGCTATTGTAACAATTGCATGCAAAATAAACCCACATATAGTTATTTATCCATGCCCCATTTTAAAGCTACAAGAGTTGCACATACAAGAAGAATACTTGTAAAGTTTTTTGAATATGGTTTGAAACTAGTCAATTGCATTTTCTAAAAATACTTGAGGGCTGCCAAATCATATGATCATTGTAGTCCATGATCAAGGATATCATACAATACTTTAGATGCTGCAAGTCATGTGGTACGATTGGAGAAAATGGAAGAGATGATTGAACTGGTTGTTGGAATTGATCATGCTCTTACTGCTAAATTGTATTACTTAATACCCCTTATGAGATCAATTGTGCAACTTGGAGATCTTTATTTGCCAATTCATCCTTTAATATCACTATTTAGGTTACAAATAATTCATTTTGAGTTGTAAGCGATCTAATTTCCTCCAAAAGGTTATAGGCATAATCCACAACTACTTCATTTAGTTCCATTTTTCCAATCACGATCTCATCCTTCTTTGTATAAAAACTTGGGGGTTTGATTTGGTGGATCTTTTTTTATTACACCTGTGGAATGGTAAACCAAAAAATGTTAATTATGTTTAGAATAATATAAGAGAAGTATCGTTGCATACATAAGGACATTCCCAAATGGTTTGGATAGGAATTTTACTAGGTAATAGATTAAGAACTATTTTAGAAGAATCACCTAAGGAGTATACCACTCAAGGGAAAACTAGATATGTAATTAACACTTAAATGGATTGGTCAAGGCTATGATTTAGGTGATAAATCCTAAATAGTTTTACCAACACCAATGTTCCCCGATAACGAAATAAAAAATGGTCAATTTATAATTCACCATTTAATTTATATCAATATGGGATGGTGTCCTATAACTATATACCATAAAACCCTACTCTATTATGATGTTATCTATTGGAAATCAAAAATTGCTTGAAAATAAATTACACAACTCTTGCAAGAAAGGAAATTGCATTACACTTGCAAAAAAAGAAATCTAAATCGAGTAGCTGCAATATGATACAATACTTGTAGGAATTTGAATCACACTTGCGGTAATTAAATCACACAATAGGAATTAAAGTTATAAGAAAGGAAATTTGCAAGAAAGGAAAAATATCAAACAAAAAATGAAATGATATAATAAGGGAAAATATTGGAAAATAGTCAGTCTAGAGTAAGGGTTCGAGTGGATCCATGTCCTAGATACTTTCTAAAATCAACACAAGCTAATAAGAGAGGAACAAACTTATATTTCTATTCAGAATAATTTTGAGTAATACATAAACATGCATTTCTCCTTTTACAACACATATCCTCTTTTTCTCCCAATGTTTATATAGTTAGGATAAGAAATCAACTTATTTGTCTATATCTAAAATAACTAAACAAACTTTTAACAATACATTTAATTTTATTCTAATTGGAATAAATGTGTGAAACCAATTTGATTTTATGTGGAATAATTTGAGATGCCTCCAAACACTTAGGTTACTCATCTTGTAACTATTTAATTCATCCTTAATTTATAAAAATTGAAACTGGTTATATGTGCAACTTCCTCATGCTTATTAACATTTTGGTCCAATCTACATGAACTACCATTTTCTAACCATTATAACTTTTTCTATACTGATCGATTTGCTTTTCTTACTGCATAGTTGGAAATATTTTTTGATTGCTTTTCTAACAATAGATTAGATGCCTACCTTTGACATACGCAAACATCTCATTTCAGCCTTAGAAAAATACATTTTGTCACCTTTTGCCAACTATAAATAGTCATTTCCAGTTTTGTCAAAAAAATATGAGTAGCCAAATTTGAGAGATTATAACTTCTACTATATGAATCCATTTAATTTTTTCTTTATATTTTTGGTTAGATATTTCCAAGGTATCTATACAATACATAACTTGCATATTTTGGAGCAGTATAAGTCATTTTGCTCTTGCGAAAATGCATTTTATCATTTTCTACAAAACTATCAACACTACCAAAAACTGTGAATCTATTGATAATTAGTGAAAACCACCATCTTTTAGGGAATATAAATTTATTTATGTAGTTCATTTTCTCATGGTTGATATACCATGAGAAAGTACTTTTGAACACCTTTCCAATGGTATGCTACTTGCGTGCTTCTGATAAGTATAATCCCTTTTTCTTCCCATAATAAAAATATTATTTAACACTTTTTTGTAGTTACTATTGCAAGTTGTTGCAATCAATTGGATGAACATGAATAACTAATTAGCTAGGTAGATTTGCATGTTGCAGGAGGTTGCAAGCAGTTAACCTAAAACAAGTTATCTATAACACTAATCTTTAACTCATTGATTGTGTGCAATTGCAAGTGGTTGAAGGTCTTCATATAGTTGCAAGCAGTTGTAAGAAACTATCTATAACTCCTTATCTTCATTAGAAATATCCAAAAGCATAATATAATCTAAATGCATCAAGATTATTTTCTATTTATTTTTTTTAATCTTTTTCACAATATCCATCAATTAATCAACATTCCAACTATACATAATAAATAGTAAATTTTCCATGAAAATATGAATGAGATATGAAATGGAAAGTAAAAAAAATGCAAATAGGTGAAGGAAATGAATGTAAAAAAGGTCATTTTATGGACTTATCACTCTTCTATCTTTATGAAAACTCTTCCTTCATCTCTTCTTCAAGTGATTTGTTTGTGTGTTTCCATTGGTTTTGTATCTCATGCATTTTGATCTTACATGCATCACTTGAAATCATAGTAGTTGATGGTATACCTTTTCTGACACCCCAAACTTGATCCTCTCTTTTTGGTACTAAAACCTTGGCAAGGGTATCTTACGTAATATCTTGATTTACAAAGCTCCTAAATGCAGATGATATTTCTTTGTTATAGGAATATCAAATGCATAGTTAACTGGGAACATGTTAAAAAATATTCAATATAATAATGGTTTGAAGTTACTTTTTCTAAGGGAATGTCACTTACTATTTTTCCACAACTAGTGACACCATACATGTGTCCTTGGTAGTTGATCATCTACATTTTCTTGGCTCTTCCTTTGTAAAATATATAGTTGGGGAGACATGAAGATAATTTATATGATAAAATAATATAGCTATGTTTGTCATATATAATGGAAAAGTATGATAGAATACCATTTCATGCTCCAATTGAGCATACATTTTTCAATTGATAGTGTGCATGATAGATTGATAAGATCTATTTTGTTTGTTTCTTTACATCAATGCCTACAAAATAATGAAAAAATAGTATATAAATTCATTAAGGAGAGCAAGGTGATATGCAAAATTCACATGAACATAAAAATGATATTAACTACCATAACAAGATGGCTATTACTTACCTTAAAGTCAATGTCATTTTTTTTTATTCACAAAGGCTTCCAAATCTTCTTCTCGTACATGAGGTGGGGTATTATAAATTATATCTATGTCATTATTATACATATCATCATACCTTATTGAAAGTCGATGCTTATCATCTTTCCATAGTTTGCACATGATCACCATCATCCATTTCTTTGTTATGTATAAAATGACAAATTTTTTCTATATCAAACTAGTATCTTATTATATGTAACATTTTTATAAGTAATCAAAAGTGAAAACTGTGAAATCTATTGGATACTAAGTTACCTTTACCATTGTATCATAATCATTTTTAATTTCCTGTAGGAATTCTTTCTAGTCTTTATAGGTGATAGGGATAAGATCCCTTGCCATTATCCCCAAATGAGATGAAAAACTCATGGTATTTTCTCCAATGGGTTATTCATGTAGATTGGTATTGATATACACCTTATTTATGTTACCCAAATTTATTGATAATTTTGTTGGACCTCTCATTTTATATTTTTGAGAGTTTGAACTATGTGATGACTTGGTATAAACACCTATACATTGGACACCATCCAAATATCAATATGCTATATAGAATGATAACTATGAGTAACCAACATCAAGGGTAAAATTCTTATGTGATTTGTGTACCTTCTTCATTGGCCAAAGCATCATTGGCCTCACCAACCAAAGCATTGGAAGCCTCGTTGATTAAGAAACTTTAGCCTCGTTGAACATAAAATTGTTAAACAAATGTATATCATTCTCAAAATTAGATTAAATTACATTGTAATGACCTATATCTTTTCTAACTAACTCATCCACCAAACTCTATTGCATGAATCTAGTGTTTAAAGTTTCTACAATACACCATAGTCACTAACAAAACCACAATAAATTCTAATATGCCTAGGTCAAATACATATTGGCATGTAATTTATTTGTTGTTAGATCCTTATATATATCCACATCCTCAACTAGTTGGTGTTTCTTTCTTTTTACTTTTTTAAAAATAGTTCCACTTTGTGCATATTATCAAGTTGATAATTTCCAACTATGAGCACATATCAACATTGAGAAGTAAAATAGTATGGAAGTATAACATGTATTAAATCTAGAAAGAAGTTAAATGTTGCAATAATTAATTTAAGTACATAAGTATTAAAAATTATTTGATAAGATGCATGATGCAAACATAGTTTCATGGATTACAATGATTGCATGACATGCATAAAATGCATTTTTGGAAAAGACTTTAGTATGATGCAACATAGTTTCATATAATACAATGATTGTAGGATATGTACTAAATATATTGCATCTTATATTGTATTTTTAAAGTCCTTAATTTGATGAAGCACTTGGGAACCAATCGTAATAACATAACTTTTATATGTGTTTTACTTACATGTAGCCATGTAAATCTATCGGATGAGGGTTATAAAGAATTTAATAGCATGAGTAAATTTTATTGAAATATTCATGAGATGAATCATTATACATACTTTGTTGAACTTCTTGGTAGTACAATCTATCTTGAGATAGTTTTTAACTTCATTACCAAAATACCCATAAAACCTAAATTAGGTAAATGGATGTGTCTACTTGGTGCTTGTAAATCAAATGTTATGGTATTGAATGCCTTGATAGACATGAAAAACATGAAACAAACCATTAAAATATGAGGGAATCTTATTGTGTTATTACTAGGATGAATCATTATACATACATTATTGACCTTCCTGGTCATGAAAGCTATCATGAGGGAGATTTGAAATTCATTGCCAAAATACTCATAAAACTTGAATTGGATATGTGGATGTGTCTATTTGGTTCTTGTAAATCAAATGTTATGTTTTTGATTTCCTTGATATATACATATGCAAAACATAGAACAAACCCTTACATCATGAGGGACTCTTACTGCATTATTCCTAGGATGAATCATTATACATATATTGTTGACCTTCTTGGTCATGCAAGCTATCCTGATGGAGCATTGAACTTCATCTCCAAAATACCCATAAAACTTGAATCATGTGTATGGATGTTTCTACTTGGTACTTGTAAATTAAATGTTATGGTTTTGAATTCCCTGATATATATGTATGCAAAATGTGAAACAAATATTACAACATAAGGGGCTCTTATTGCATTATTGCTAAGATAAATAATTATATATTCATTTTTGACCTTCTTGGCCATGTAGGCTATGTTGAGGGATATTTAAATTTCATTTCCAAAATAAGCATAAAACCTTAATTGGGTGTGTGGATGTGTCTACTTGGTTCTTGTAAATTGAATTTTGTGGTTTTGAATGCCCTGATAGATATTTATGCAAAATGTGGAACAAATCCTTACAACAAGAAGGAATCTTATTGCATTATTATTGGGATGAATCATTTTACATGCATTATTAGCCTTCTTGGTCATGTAGGATATCCTGAGGAAACATTGAATTTCATTTCCAACATACCTATAAAAATTGAATTGGGTATGTGGATGTTTCTACATGGTTCTTGTAAATTGAATGTTGTGGTTTTGAATGCCCTGATATATATGTATGAAAAGTATAGAACAAACCCTTACAATATTAGGTACTCCTATTGCATTAATCTTGGAATGGATCATTATACATGCATAGTTGACCTTCTTGGTAGTGTAGGCTATCCTAAGGGAGGATTAAACTTCACTACCAAAATACCCATAAAACCTAAATTGAGTGTGTGGATGTGTCTACTTAGTTCTTGTAAATCAAATGTTATGGATTTTAATTTTGTGATAGATATTAATACATGAAATAATATACAAGGCCTAGGAATTATTTGATAAGATGCATGACGTAAACATAATTTCATGTTATACAATGGTTGTAGGATACATACAAAATGGGTTTTATGAAAAAAATCCCTAGATACTTTTATTCCAGAAGCATGGTGATTTATTGAAAAGATACATAGAAGAATACTTGGTAGGTGCTCTACTCTTCTCTACCCTCCTCTCTTCTCTCTACAATGGTCTATACTTTACAACCCCCTCATCTCGGATCGACTCTACTCAACCCTCTTGGCTCAACTCATCTCTACTAGACTTCCTTAGGTCTACTTGACTTTTGTCAACCCCATCAAATCTTATTGGCTCTCCCTCGTTAAGTGCTTTAAAACCCTCTTCTAAAAATGGTACAAGCTAAGTGCTCTACTCCATCGGCTGCTCTTCTTGAAAAACTTAAAATTTTACAAGTGCCCACCTAAGTTATTAGTATGAGATTTTATATTTTTTTTATTAACATCGAGGGGTTATTTTTCTCTACCTCCTTATGATTTAGGGGGCATTTAAATATCACCCCCTTTAAACTACCACTAAAACCCAAAAATGAGATAGGTAAAAATTATCGCAACAAAAATGCCTCAAATCTCGCACCTCTAAGTTTTTTTTTGGGTCTAGTGAATCTATATCCCAAACCATAAACTCCATATCTAATAAAATATAACTTTTGAGCTTTGGAATCTAATTTCTTTCTATTCTCCTTATCAATATTCATAAAACCCTCATAACAAAATACCTTAAGGAAGGAATAGTTTACCCTTTTCTAAAATTCCTCCATCCAAAGAACTAGTAGGCCCCACATTTATCAAATATATAGTAGTATCAACACCATTAGCCCACATAAATAAAGGTAAGCCTACATGCAACCTCATGCACCTTACTCATCTCAAGATGATTTTATTCATCCTTTCTAAAAACCCATGTTATTAAAGTGTTATTGTAACTACCTTTACCCTTATTATTCTTTTGTGTGCACAATAGTCATCAAACACCTTGCTATAATATTCTCCACCATTATCTAACTTAAGATATTTCAACCTTTTACCTATTTTATTCTCAACCAAATCTTTCTAATTCTTGAAAGTATTAAACACATATGATTTGTTCTTAATATAATAACCCATGTTTTCCCTATAGTATCATCAATGAATGTGAGATAATAAGAGAATTCATCAAAAGATTTTACCTATGCGGGACCCCACACATCAGAGTGAATTAATTACAACTTCTCTTTCTTCATTTCTGGTCCAACCTTGTAGAATCTCACCCTCTTATGTTTGACAAAAATAAAATTCTCACAAAAACCCAAATTAATATATTTCAATTTAAGAAAAAAATTCCTTGAATGTAGAACTTTAATACCTTTCTCACTCATGTGCCCAAGTCTTTGGTGCCACAAAGTTGCATCTTCACGTATGGAAACTATATTCAAGTAGTAGTTAGATGCGCTAGTACGTAAATATAAAGTATCCACCATTCTACCTTTAGCTACCATTGTTGAACCTCTTATAAGTTTTCATGAAGAGTTTTTGAATGTAGCTGTATAGCCCTCCTTTTCAAGCTTTCATGTTGATATGAGTTTTCTTTTTAAATTTGGAATGTCTCATCTTAATTGTACCATTGCCCAAAATATCACTTTGTTGATTATCATGGAGTAATTTCTTGGACCCTTCTAGATGGCCTCAGGATGGCTAGTGTGGGCAACTACTCAAGTTAGATTTGTGCACTCAGAGTGAGTGTTAGTGAGTGATCTCACCTTGTGATGATAATATCCTATATCATGATGAATATTCTATTTTGACCTATAGTCCTTTGTTAATTGATTATTTGGGTTATACCCTAAGCTTTAATAAATTATTATGACAAATCAATTAAAGAAGAACATAATTTGTTATTTCCCTTTTGGATTTATTGTGAAGTATTTGAAATTTATCTTAGGCCTTTATATTAATTAATTAGGTTAATTAATTTAAAGTGGTAAAGTAAAATAAGACACAATTTTGACATGGTTGAACATTTATTGATAATGGAGTTGCATGGAGGTGCCTTAGCATTTGAGGAGCTTGAATTTGGTGATGATGATGAGCACGATGAACACTAGGCCTCATCAAAGCTTCTTGGAGGTTGGAAGGGATTTATCTCTTACAACCACATATTCGCTAAAGGGATTCATCCCTCTTTTTCTATAGGAATTTTAATCTATTTTGAGCATTTAATACGACTCCTTGGGGATAAAGGAAACCCTTTTTATTAGGCCTTTTCATGGCCATGTACATCAATGGAATAGGGGTTTAAGGATGCTGAGATACAAACCTTATAT
>Ga0068628_1000214_pt1 | contig 17129 bp, 12 predicted proteins | sample InSIn2gowninarea_FD_77431 | JGI IMG/M metagenome (GOLD analysis project Ga0068628, IMG submission 77431) | Clean room microbial communities from NASA Spacecraft Assembly Facility at Jet Propulsion Laboratory, Pasadena, California, USA -... ... | reverse complement strand
GATCAATTCTAACCTTCTCGTTGTCACCCTCACTTTCCACCACAAATACTACCAGACTTGTCACGTTCTGAAACTTGACAAAGCGAAGCTCAACCTTAGCAGCTTGCTCGGTTGGACTTTTCTCCTGCTTCTTCGAGTCTTTGTTGCCTGCATGACCTCCCCCAAAGCCATGGTTTTGCCCGCCATCTTCGGTACTCCTCGACGTGCTCTCATCTTCAACGTCGTTCCGCACAAGTCGCTGCTGATCGTTGTGGTTGGATACGGGGTAGGGTTCGGCATGATTATCTTGATCCTCGCCTTTCAAGATAGTTTTCGCGGTATCATATGCTCGTCTGGGTTTCGACGCGTCTTCTTCGGCTTGAGCATCCTCTGGATCTCCATATCTCTCATCGAGCTCTTTGCGATGCTGTCGGTAACCTTGTATCGTGGGAATGGGGTGCTTTCCTCCATATCCATGGGCGTAGTGTCGCCTTGTGCTCTCCTCCTCGATTCCGTGCTCTGACATGATTGGAGCCTCAGTTCGAGATCACTACATTCTAGTTTGACATACAACAGAAACGGGAAGGGCAGAAGCCTCAACCGTTAACGAAAGGACCTGCGACCTCCAACATACTCCATGCACTACCGGACTAACAGGAAACTTACCTGCTTTGTTCAGCATTATTGTTGGAGCCGAAGCAACTTTTACCCGTACATGAAGTCGGAGTGGCACCTGTACTCGTGGCGCAGACGTCACAGTATTGCAGAAATGAGCAAGGACGACAAGCTGGGAGAAGTGCCCCACCACGATTGGTTCACCGATCGTGTTTAGTGGGATTGCTCACGTCAATTCCGCAGTTTTAAGCTCATCGCTTCCTCATCTTGCATAAACCTGTTCCCAGTCGCCTCTGCACACTGGCAGGGGAGTTGAAAATAAACGGACTCTCATGTCCAAACAGTCTATGACATCTCAAGAACAAGTTGACTACTATACCATCCTCGGTTTACAACCACCTCGTCGACTCGATGACAGTTCCTATACAAATGAGGCCTTGAAGGCAGCCTACCGTCGTGCATTGTTGTCAAACCATCCAGACAAGGTTCCCCGACAACATATAGCCACTGACAATGCCCGTGTTACGTATAGCAATGGTCGCCCTACTGTCGACCAGATAGCCAAAGCATATGAAACACTGGCGAACCCGATCTCAAGAAAGGAATACCACGAGACCCTGCTCGAAAGGAAGCACGCGAATGTACTGGACAATACGGACCGTACGAAGGTCAATCCAGGTTTGGACACTTTCGATCTTGAAGAGTTGGAATATCATGATTCTTTGCATGCGTGGGCGAAACCTTGCAGGTGTGGTGGTACATATCAGGTCAAAGAAAATCAGTTAGAGGGCGCTGGTTCTGATGGAGAGGTAATTGTTGGCTGTAATGGGTGCAGTTTATATATTAAAGTAGCCTTTGGTATACTAGATGAATAAGATGCTTCATCCAGCAAGTCAAATCATCGGAAAACTAGATATTGATTTGGTATAAGTCGCATAAATATATCGATGCGCATCTTGCCTGTTCGTTTAACTCACGGCGGAATAAATTTCTTTTTATTTCACATGTGTTCCCCAAGTACCCCACTACAACATAGATGCTGCAATTGTGTTCAACCAGGTTAATACGTCTAGATACAGTGCACTCAAGTACTTTCATTCAAACCTGCTACAGAGTGTTCATTCTTGTCTAAATATTGCTAATCTACACGGACTGCCCTCTGCTCACAGCCGTTCAACGTATCCCTACTGCCACCGCTGGGGTTGCCACGAGGAACAATGTCGTCCAAGACTGTCCAAATCCAGTCGACGGCACAATTCTCGAGTCTCCTCTCATCGAGTGCTATTGTCGTCGCAGACTTCTATGCAGACTGGTGTGGGCCATGTCGACAAATAGCACCTATTTATGAACAGCTCTCCGAGCAACTGTCCCGACCCAACAAGATCACATTTACCAAGATCAACACAGATCAGCAGCAAGAACTCTCGCAGTCGTACGGGGTAACGGCGATGCCGACATTCATGATATTTAAGAACGCGCGCAAGATTGAGAACATTCAAGGTGCTGATGCCCGGAGGCTGAGCGCAGCTATCAAGAAAGTGGCGGAAGAAGCAAACAAGATTGATTCGGGTGCGGACGATGCTGCATCTTCGTCGGGAACCCATTGGTTGGGCGCCTCTCCGCCCCGAGGTTATGAGGACGTGACAAGTCAGGTGGATATGTTAGGACTAGATATGTTGAACTGGGAATCTTCAAAAGGTGGTGTAAGGACACTTTTCGCCACGAGTAAGCCAAAAGGTAGGCCGGTACGCTCCAGTGTGGCACAACGAACGCTGACAAAACCATAGAAGACAACGAGAAGGACTATGTAGAAAGCGACACAGACGAACAGCTGATGCTATACATTCCCTTCCAAAGCACTCTCAAAGTTCATACTCTGCACATCACTTCGCAGCCGAAGGATACGGATGACGATGAGAATCCCTCTCGACCGAAAGTCCTCAAGATCTTCACGAACCGCCCACAAACACTCAGCTTCGACGATGCAGATAGCATGCAAGCAACACAAGATGTGACACTGGAAGAGAAGGACTGGGATCCCAAGACCAATACTGCTAAGGTTGAGCTTCGCTTTGTCAAGTTTCAGAACGTGACAAGTCTGGTAGTATTTGTGGTGGAAAGTGAGGGTGACAACGAGAAGGTTAGAATTGATCGAATCAGAATAATTGGCGAATCAGGTGAGAAGAGGGATGGCAAGATCGAGAAGATTGCACAAGACGATTAAGGAACATGCTAGATTCAAATTGAACATCAGATTCAGAGGTGTAGAGAAGCAGATGAGGCTAATGCATCAATGAAAGTTGTAGACGTGCTGATGAGTGATATGCCGTTGACAAGTTGATACTTCACTCATTCCACGAACTGTAGCAGTCCGCAGACAAGCACATAAAGCGTGTACCACAAGAACATGGAGCGACCACACATGCAGTATCCAGCTCACCTTCACCCCATCGAGTACCTACACCCATACTCTCACAGAAATCAAAGAACCCATCGCTCGATCTCGCTCTCATACACCTTCTCCAGCCCTCAAAAAACCCCCAGCACCCTCAGAAAAAACACCCGCAAAACAAGAAACAAATCCCATCCATACCTAAACAAAAATATGTCCGACCCCAAGCACAAACAGGCTCAGAAAAACACTTGGTGTAGCCACGAAGTCAAAAAACCCTTGTAAGATTTCTCCGCTACCAAAACACACCAAGGAGATCGATTGCAATTGAAATCTCAATCTGTGCTACCATTGACACTTGATTCTCGTCATTGAAATATTGATCGGTCAAGCAACACAGGGGTAATAAAAATAGTAGCGCCGCACGAAAAGAAAGGAAAAAACATCGCGTGGTGATGGGGTGAGTTGAAGAAATAGTATGATTTGCGTTGCCAAGACTGCGCGTCACGTGGAGAGGAGAAATTTCGTTTACTGCTGTGCGCTGCCGGCACGAGGAATTTCTACTGGTGCTTGAGCGACGACTTTGAATGCTTCTTTTGTTGCTTTTATGTTATGGCCGGTGATGAACGATGCGTTTATGCATTGTATTTTAAAAGATAGGAAGAGAATGATCTCTGAACTATTGTTTGGAGACTTGATCTGATATTGACTTGATTCTGAGGCCATGTGAAATCGATAAACTTGATTATTTGTTCTTTTTAAAGGTTTTTTTTTGGGGTGATAATATGTGGTCAAGATGAATGGTGCCGGTCAGGTCAGCGAGGCTATCTGAGGGCTTGGAATAGGTGCATACAGTGAATGCAAGTAGATGGTGGAAGGCAGGAATACGACTAGTCGATCAAGATGTACTTGAGATGGGTCGGACGTCGTTTGGATATCATACTGCAGTTTTGAATTTGACGGCCTGACAGATTATGTTCGATGCTGATTTCCCCTGGTCTCGAAACGAGTACGATGACCGTGTCTAAGACTACCTACCACTGACTTCGCGAACCACGACAATCTTGCCTGTGGCTTGCTAACTTCTGAACGATGACCGAACACCGCAGATAGCTGCCTGAGACTGTGAATTTCGAAAGCTATAAAATTCCTTAACTGCGGATAAGCTGTTGCTCTGACACACAGCTGACTTTTCCACGGCACACCAAGAGCTACTATTTATCTCGGGTTCTGAGTAGAAATGGTTGGTCGGAGCGGGCGATATTGCAGTAGGCAGCAGTGTCATTTTCACATAAACTCGACGTCTGAAGATCTTGTTGAGATACAGCCTCTGAGGTTAGGAGAAGTTGTTCTAGGTGCGAGACGTTTGGAAAGGATCTACATCATATCATGAGAATGCCATGGCGTTTCCAAACAGCCTTGCGAGACCTCTGTACATCGGGTGAACCACTGAGGCTTCGCTTTCGATACAGTACGTCAACTATCATGATCGAGTTGAGAAGTAAATGGAGCAATCCAGAAGGGATCCTGGATGGACTGATTGCTGTACAGATAAGAATTTTATATCGTGATTATGACAGGTTGCAGTCTTCGTGTGCTTGAGCTATCGTCATTGAGGCTGCGTCTGCTCGTTAACGAAGTCCAAAGTAATCTGAAATCTCATCATAACTAGCTAACATCTAACTTATTGGAATGCTTTCTAGTTGCCACCACGATCTACGCCTGTTCTACAAACTAGACGTGAGATGCTCTCGCATCACTTTGAGTCCTTGGCATGGTAAGATAGTCAACTACCGCTCCGAAGCGAAAAATGTTTACGCGATATCTCCCACAGACCCGGTGGGAAGGTCTCGATGGAATGAGAGTCGTTTTTATTCCAAATGCTTTGGCAAGGATATCGACGCCAGTGCTGACCATTTGACTCAAGCTGAATAGTCTGCCGACAAACCGAGCTTCGATATCTGGCCATCTCAACGGTGCTCGTACTCAACGCAAAGACTAGACGGCACAGTCCCGACCTAACACGATGGGCTTCTTAGCGATCATGCAAGGACCCTCATCCGTCAGATTGGCGTTGATATCGGTACGCCACAGAGTACCATTCGGGGGGCTAACTTCATTTGAGAACCGTAGACTACCTCTAGACCCTCGAGCACATCGTACTACACCACGGACGATATGTTTCTTCAACCTGTGTTACAATCTTTCTGCCGAATGAGGAAGCCCAGCTATTCCAGCAGCAGCTACGCCAAATCGTAGTCGAAGCGGGTTGTATCAGATCTGCAGTGCTACGGTAGATTCACCTTGCAAAATGACAAGAAGTGTCTTGCCGACGATATAGTTGGGCATTGGTGTGGATATTCCCCTCATATTCGGCTCAATGCTCGAGCTCTAAGAAAACGTGAAGTCCAATAGTTGAACAAAGCAGTCTAGACCATACTCGTATGGGATGATTCAAAGCATGAAGGAATTCCGATCTAACCGTGCGAGGAAGTTTTTGACATGAGATGTGTTTCCGCGGTGCAATTCGCTGCTGACGACACGTCCACCACCGAGAACCTTTGGTGGGAAGAACAGCCACCAACATGTGCTGAGGATCGAGACAGACTGGTAGTGCAACGACGACCCAGCAAAAGTCGGAACATCACAGCCATGCACTTGTCAGCTATTCCCCGGACACTAGCTGCGACGGAGAGGATGACCAAGTGGAGAAGCAATTTCGTTACCAGCACCGCCATCAGCTATTTTGTGTACCGAGCTGAGGAGCGAGCCATTCTCGGCGGCGAGGAAGGTTCTGTCAAAGGATGGATCTGAACTACACGACGCGACGAGGATAAACATTTTATGTATGTCAATAACAACATCGGGTTAAAATGGAATCGAGAACAGTTTCGAGCTCGGTAGATGGACTGTAAGTCTCGAATTTGGGCACGTCAGCAAAAATTGTGAAACACAAGCTGCATTGGTGTGCCTCACACGCGTTGGGGTGGGTAGTGGCAAAATTTTGTACCTGCATTTCCAGTGTTGAGCTGCTGCAAGCTGAAGATCCGCGGCCTCTTGAGTCAAGCACTAGGGCTTTTATGGACGCCGCTTCGTGCTTTACTGCAGGCACAGGGCTTGGAGTTCCGGAGGAATTTGGCCCTGCACTCGTGTCGTTATCAGTTTCTCGAAGAGGCCATAGCACTGATCTAATGAGAGTTAACGGTTTGTCTTGAGACCGGCCCAGCACGGCGTCGCAGCTAATGGGCGGGATGTGAGATATCCACCAGCCGATGGCGCCGCTTCGTTCCAGTGATTGACCGACGTCTCCATATGTACCCTGGACGCCGTGACTAAAGTTAGCCCTTCCAAGCAAGATTCCACGATTATGTACACCTGCTAAAGTCGTTCAGAAGCAATTTGCCAACACTTCGTTATTGGTTTCTTTTCTTTGTCTTATTTCGTTATTCTGCATGGCAGTGCCGTCACAAAACGTGTACATCTGCACACTGAGGTCATTGACACAAATGAGTAAAGTGTCAATCCCAAAGTCCAAGATGGTGGCGTAACATTCGGAGCGAGATCTTATCGTCGATAGCAGCTTTTCTTTTTTATCGATAATGCTGACATCCACTGGACTAGCTCGTGAAGGACGGCTTGAGGGAACACGAATACTGAATAGCTGGCGTTGAAAAACTTCTCAGGGACGACAAGTTGGCTGACACGAACGTGGAATAGTTTTGAAACAAACCGTGACAAGTAAGATACTGTAGGCGGGGAAGCATGTGCTTTGACGGTTTGGGAATGTGAATGTGAAGGTCGACGAATTCGTGTAGAGTACCCTATTACGGTACAGGTAGAGTGCGTAGGCGAAGCAGGCCCATGCCTGACGTGGAAGGATGATGCCACTGATGTGCATGCTCCCAGGATCCGGGTCCTGGTTGGCTACCAACTTTCTCACCCATTTTTATTCTGCCGAACGTGCATAACTCGTGAGACAAGCGAAACAAGCACAACGTGGTTATTCCGCCTGCTCATGAGACTAGGAAGTTGCTTGAAGCCCTGGAATGCTTGCATCAACCAGGAAAATACCAGGAAAAGTTGACTCGTTAATCGCTAAGGTCTTGGTGGATGAAGTATACCTTGTGCATATGAAATCTGAATATTGATGCTTCGAACGAGCTATTCGTGAGGACATCAACCACTCATATTAGAAAGCGCTGAGTACAAATCCTGTGAATTCAAAATAATTGTTACAACGCACGAGTGAGAGAACGTTCTTCATATGATTATCACCACTCGTACAACTGATCACAAGCAATACACCTGGGCGCTTTGCATGCGGGTAATGTGATTGGACCATACCAGTAACTTTGGATAGCGAATCGCTGCTCATGGGCGGCATCAGCAATGGCTGACAACTTTAATGTCAGCTGTACAGCTGATTCGAGTATATTGCATCAAACAGGTCTTGATCCTGTCAGATATACTCAGATGGCGAAGGAATCAATGCTATCATTCGTGCACTTGACCAGGACACAGGTGACATGTCTACCCACCAATCCAACTAACCACCTTATTTGAGCATCCGTAGACGCGACTTCTTTGGTCAGGTATCTGGTGTGTGCTACATGACTAGATCACCAACGAGTGTTCGAGGGTATCAACGCAACCTCTTATTGCTTACCGCTCGAATCCAATAGTCGATTCTGTAAGCGACTCGAGATGAATGCTATGTCCTAGCCATCGGCGCCAACCATGAGCAAAGTCTCGCCAAGCACGATTGCCGTTCTCGTGAGGGTGTGCAAAGAAATTTGACCCTCAAGATATGCCATCATGGCGGCGATGATCGCAACATTCGTTTCAGTCTGAGATATGGAGAGCAACGACAAGATCGACAGCGATGATGAAAACTCTGAAAACGTGTGTCTACCATTTTCCTGTTCCTCGAAGGGCAGGATGACATGAGGATGACTAGGATAGCCGGCTTTTACACATCACACCAACACTGAATGCAGGAACAGGATAGGTTCAATCGTATTTGAAGGGTTACCACGTCCAACACCCCAACAGTGTCCTGCAGCATGAGGAGCCAAATCCTAGCGTGTGATAGCATCTGCAGTGGAGGAAGCGGCTGCAGGTGGTGGTGAGACTGGCGGTTCCACTGGGACTAAAAGCTGCATGGGTCCGACGATGGGACCTGAAAGTCGACTCCACGCCGCGACGCTCTCGGTCCATCCGCCTCTGCGCCCAGCTGGCTTTACTCTTTTCGTGACGGTGGACTTTCGGCATCGATGGGCTGGGACCGTCTGTGAGCATCAAATCGATCAGTTCTTATCCTGCTCCTCCACCTCAACTTATCCTTCCCTTGTCTTTCATATCAAGATATTCACTCTCTCCCCGCGATCGTCAGTCTTTCATTTTTGGTTTCTACATCTTATTTCACAAGGCCTTCCCGGATATTGTTCATCTGTGTATCACTACCAGCTTGAACAACTCCAGTCTTTCTTTTTGCCTTTTGATTCAATTGTACCAATACCAACCTCCCACATCAGTATCGACAGAAACTTTCCTTGAAGCAACAGCATCTACTTTAGTATCATCAGATACTTGTATACCACCACCCAAACCATCACAGAGTCAACTCCCAGAGATCTCGAAATCAAACAGTTTTCTTTGTTCTATATTGTACCTGAATTACGCTATCTCTACCAGAGCAAAAGCAACGATATCAAGAGTATATTGAGGCCGAAGTTCGAAGCACAATGGAATACCAGTATCAGACCCAGATGGCTCATTCGCCAATGCAGTTCTACCAGTACAGACCCGAGTCTGACAATCGACACAACGCAGTGTTCACACCTCTGCCAGCAGAGCAACCAGTGTACCACCAACAAATGATGGCTTACCCACCAGCACACTACACAGCACCGCAATACTGGCAGCCACCGCAGATGCACCGAGGTCACTTCACACCACAGAGGGTATTGACACCAAATGGTTCTCCACCATTGACCCTCTCAGTGCCAGCACACAAGTTGATGTTGGATTACCCGGGGCACATGGACCAAATTCGATACTTCAATTCTCCTTCTCCACCTACTCCATGCCTTTCTGTTTGCCCTAGCACTGCCAGCAGCCCGCCTGCAAGTGTTCAGTCAACACCAACTCACGGTCACTACGGTTACTTCAACATCCCCACCGAACATTTCAAGGAAGACCTGCAGGTTCAGAGCTTCGCCTTGCAAGATACTTGGGAGGAGCCAACGCGTAAGTAATAGTTAAATCCAGTGGATTATGTGGTGGGACAGACATGACTGACACTGTTTGCAGAAGTGCACATCTTCCCCAGCCCAGCCGATGCCAAGCTTTTGTCCAGCTGCACTTCTCCTGCGCTTTCTCCTGCATCCCCAGATTCTCAAGTTTCGTCTGCACCGGTTGCAGAGTTCGTTAACCTTCGAGATCTGACTTCTGGTTCGTTTTCTCCTGCTGCAGTCGTTGCAAGCACCACAATCTGCCCACCTCTACCAACTCTTTCTACCGAAGACGAAGAGCACAAACTCGCTTTTGGTGGTGTCACTACTCCTGCAGCTGAGATTGAAATCGCATCTTCATTCACTGTTGAGAACCCATCCTTCGAGTCCTCCTTCTGCTCAGAATTCGACTCCGAGGACGAATTTGGCTTTGTGAACTTTGGTGAAGGCGAAGCAGAATACACTGGCGGTAAAAGAATCAAGCTCTCGGTTCAAGAGGAAGAGTTTGATCTCGATAGCTTTGGCAGCTTCGACGAGGACGATTGTGCCCACGTTGGCCTTCCTTCACCACCTTCATCTCTCTTCGATGACGCGTGCTGCCACAAGTCTCACACCAAGACCATGTCTCAAGATAGCCTCGACTTCACTTCTCACCATGATGCACATGTCACAAGTCACAGCGAAGGTCAACAAGCTTCAGGTGACGTTACCACTCAGAGCAGCCAGACCAACGCAAACGCCAATGAGGCATCTCCCGCCCAGGAAGGCTCTAACTCGTCTTCTGGTCCTACCAACCGACGTGGCCGCAAACAATCCTTGACAGAAGACCCATCCAAGACATTCGTCTGCACCCTCTGCTCTCGTCGCTTCCGACGACAAGAACACCTGAAACGTCATTACCGATCACTCCACACCCAAGACAAACCATTTGAGTGCAATGAATGTGGAAAGAAGTTTTCTCGAAGTGACAACCTCGCACAACACGCCCGTACACATGGCATGGGAGCTATTGTTATGGGTGTTCTTGAGAATGGTGAACTTCGACCTAGCATGCCATATGATGAAGAAATGGGTCATATCTTGTTCAACGCTGCCCAACGAGCTGCCGATGCATCTTCCAGCAGTGGTAACTCTTCTGACTCTTCATCAGAAAGCAAGCGAGGAATGAAGAAGCGCAAGCGAGACGAGTCTGTGTAAATCCCCTTCCTACCCTTCTACCTACAGACCTCACGACCTACGCAACCACGACGACACGAATTACATGTGAAACAAGAATCTTCCTAGAAGAGGGGGACCAAAAAGCTACACCACCAGGAGAAAGAAATGGCCATCGGAATAAACGTCAAGTTGTGAATACACCTACTATGTATATTAAACCTCGAACATTCATTATGTGTGCTTGGCTCACCGTATTGTGCCCTTGATTGGGATACGAGCAGTGGCTGGACATGCAAAAACCTTTCATTTTATTCACAACGTTCAATTTGATGCATGAGAAACTCAGGTCCAGATTGGCCATCGACTTGAGATGGATGGAAATGGCTGGACGACTGAATAGATCAAGACTATCATGCTTGCAACAGACAAGACAATTGAGCAATCTCGGAGGACAATCATGAAGCTTCATTGCTACCATCAACTAAAAAGTGGGATGGAGATGTGTATCAACCAATAGTGTAACATTAGAACTTTACAGCGAACTGTGTATTAGATACTTCCTAGTGCTTCAAATTCATTACAAAACATTTGACACTGCATCTTCCTACTACGCCCAACTCATATTCAGGTACATGTCATCGACAAAGAACTGCTATGCCTTGCCTTGGCGTACACTTACTGTAGGTTTTCGATGACATGCTCAGGGGTATGGTGGCTTCGACAAGCATTTCAGATACTCCCCATGTCTCGAGTTTTACCTCGCTTTGCATACTTGTGCACTGTCAGCTCAAGTCACGATTGACGTGCTTACATCCCAGCTGGGCTGTGTGCCACCTCAGATGCATGTGCCTTCCATTTTTATATTTTTCAGGCAGCTCTTCATACAGAAATCGGCACTACCTTTGAGGGTACCGCCCCCATGGCCAGCACCAACCAGTTCTTCTATAATAGTTCGTACAGATTTTGTCAAATGTAAAGGCCATGATCACAGGCTCGTGGATCATCATAGTAGTCGACCATACGTACGGTATGGTGGTACAAAAGAAAAGGCTATGCCAAAATCACTCCACATATTAGATTACTCCTGTGCATATTACGATCCTTGTGGTACGGTACATATGGTGAACTCCGAGGAGCTGAGCTAAGGTCGGTCTTGGCCGTTGATGTTCAGCCCACTCTGACATGCAGGCCAGGTCGTGCTGCGACACTCTAATGCAGGTACGAAGCCCAAAGTAAGTCGATTTCGCCATGAGTACCGATTGGATATTCGATCAATGCCAGATTGGGTCTTCAGAGGACTGCGCAGTAATGTTTTTTCTTTCTCGTGGCAGGTTAGCCTCGGGCACAAGAGGCTGGATTCGGACGTCACACAGCACGGGCAACAAAAAAGGAAAGACAAGCATTACTGCAGACGTACCAGACAAGTGTGCATAGTACGGTGGCTGGATAGACGAGAACACCAGTCAACCATGCATCGATGCATGCTTTTCGAGTGTTCCGAAAGCCCCTCCATGCCTGACCATCGATCCCTATGACCAGGATGGCGATATCATTTCACGATGGGTGCAGCTTGCAGCTGTCACCGATGACTTGAAGCACCGGTCACAGGCCGGCCATCTCTCTGCCTATCAGATGATCAGGCTCTGTTCTCGCTATACCAACCACCGATTGAATATATAAGGAAAGTGCTTGGGTTCACTTCATACTTCTGCTTCATCGCTGCGAATTCTGGAGCGACACCTGCGCATACTACATATCCCAAGCCAAAACGTACGTTGCAGACCAGCCGTCTGACCTGACAAACCTTCATCTGTGTCTGCAAGACTTCGCAGGGAACATGCCCAGTCATGTGTCAATGACACCACACAGGCGACGTTTTGATCCAACGGCAAAAGCAGTCAACTTGAGTAATCTCTCATGCCACCCGGCGTCGAGTGTTGTGCTGCATGCATGCATGCATGCTGTCGGTGAGGTCACCGCTGAAAGTAATCCAGCACCGAACCACAGTTCATACCAGCACAAGTGTGGACAATGCTATCACTCTTGCCATGTTTCTTCACCGATCCACATTTCTTCCTGGTTTTGAGCTAATCCTATCTTGGCATACACATGCCGTGGTGCCGACTGTCGAAAAATGTACTGTAGTCAGCTTCACGCTACACCACTCGCTAACACAGAAGCCAAACGCCTTTCCCCCTGTCTCGTGCATCTTTTTACTAAAGTATACTAAGCTTCCTTCCTTCCACCAAAGATCCACTATACGAGGAAAAATCTTGAGCCTGGATCAAGCGTTCCGGTGAGAAACTTCAGAGGAACGTGCAGAATGCAATCTCCTCTGCATGAGGTTGTCTCATTCACAAGGCTTATCACAGAAGGACAGGACGCGCTATCAATTCTCCGAATGGTGGCTTCTTGCCGTTCGACGTTTCGTTGGTAAGTGAGGTCAGACACGTCGAGGTAAGCCACAGTGTGATGAGAACGCCAGGTGGCTGTCTATTTACAGGACTCTCGGCATTTACGGTATTGCCATCTCATTGTTCAATGACAATGTGGTCAGTGCTGCCGGAAAGTCAACGAACATTGTCTGTGTAGGTTATGGAGAGCTGTTAGACCGTCAGAGCCGAAAGAAAGACTTGTCCACGAACTCATGTTCAGCCAATATGTCATCGGGAGCTTCCTGCTGCTTGTTACATGCAAGAAATCCTCTCATCCTCAGTTCCGTCTGCTGACCAAGCTTACTGGAAAGCTCGATCGTTACAAATGCTGTCTCGGTGTCGTTACAGCTTTACCAGGCGTGCCCTAGATGCAAGAACAACTTCTACACTCAACGTTGCAGTCAACGTGAACGTTCACCCAAACCCTCCAGTGCATAATCCTTATCATATGCTCCTCGCGTTGACCCGCAGCAAGACCGCGGCTGTCACTTCCGACATGCACACTTGTTCTCCTTCACCAAGCAAGCTTGTCCAAACATGCTGACAAGGAACCACAGTTGAACTCCCGACCAGCCCATCCTGACTTAACCTCCCCGCCCGCGCAGAACTAACATTAACAAAACTCTGCGCCGTAACAATCTCAACACCTGTGAATTCTTCTGCACGCTCATCCATGCCATCGAAGATCAAAGCCTTGACATCCTCAACGCTCCTAGGATACCTAGCATCATCGCTCACCATCCTATCATCTTGTTCTTGTACTTGTATAGCCAAAGTTACGAAACAAGCATACTCCCTCGTGCCCTTCACAGTGCTGTCCATCCCCATCGCTGCGTCTCTATCCTCATCCCCGTCCCCGTTTCCAGCCATGCTCGTCTCAACACTAAGCACATCCGCAACCCCCAACTCCCCAAACCTCTTCCTCCGCCTCGTGACCGTGCACTGTCCCGATCTAACAGCCGATACCAACCCCGCGAGCCCGGTACTCCACCACTCGACCTCGGCGTTTCGTGGGAGTGCGCATACTTCCACTGCTATAAGAGGCGGCGCGACAACGTGACTGTTCGCCGTGGTGCGTAGACTCGAGGTGCTGAGTACGGCATTGTTCGGTAGGATATGGAGGTGCTGGCCTACTGTTGTCTTTTGAGCAGCCATGCCGTGCCGATTGTGTTGTAAATCCCAGACGTCGAGGACTTCGTCCTCATCTTCGTCCCTATCTTCATCGTGCTCGTCGTGCTGATCATGCCGATGTCGGCCCTGTTCGTCGACACCATGTGCCAACTGCCACGCCCTCGCAGCTATCATGACATGCTCCCTATCCACACTCCTACACCCATCCGCATTCCCGTGCTCGTTTTCGCTTTTGTTGTCATCCTCAGCAGAACGCGGTCCAGGACCAGAACCAGTCGTAGAAGCGAGGTACGCAACCCCCGCCCCACCCCAACAATCCACCCCCCTCTCCTGCCCAACACGCCACAAATGCTGCAGTGCCAGCACCACTTGCTCAGCAAACGGGGCCGTAGAGAGCGTCATGCTAGAGGGTTGCAGGGGGATTTGTCCCGCGCAGTGAATTATGTCGATTTTATGCGTTGGAGAATCTTGCTGTTGTTGGTCTGTCGTGATATTGGCAGTAGAAGGGGAAGGAGGGAAGAGGGGTGTGTCAATAGCCTGGGAGTACGGACCTATATTTGCTGGGGCCCAAGAGCTGTGGGATTGGACGTGTAGGCCTTTTCGCATTGTATTACCAGAAGAGGTGTTGGATGGAAAAAATATAGTTAGAGACAGACTGACTTCCATACCTGTCGGCAGTATCGCAGCGAGCGTGACGCGTGAAGGAGGGAGCGGGAGGCCTGGTGGCCAGAGGTGTGTAGCGTAGATTTCGTTACAGGGGGTGAAGTATTGCATTGAGTTGTTGAGGAGGAGGGTTGTGTGAGTTGTGTTTGTGAGGGAGAGGATACTGGGGGGAAGGTTGTGGGATTGAATGATTGTGGTTAGGAGGGTGGGGAGGGTTGTTGTTAGGATGTGGAGGAGTTGGGTCTGTGCTGTCGTTTGTTGGGGGGTTGAGGAGGAGGTGGTGAGGTTTGTGATGTGGAGTGTTGAGGGGGTGAGGATGTATGATGTTGTTAATGGTAGAGGTGGTATGTTGGTCTGTTGGTGGGTCGTGGAGTGGTCTGTGGATGTGGATGTGCTGCTTGGCGATGAGAGGATTTCGTTCAGGACTGTTTGGAAACGGGCGTCTAGTAATGCTGGTATTGCGATGGTTGCGGTTGTGGTTGAGTCGTTAGCTTGCTTCTCGACGACCGTTGCCTTCCCGAACTTGGCATATATCGTCCCTCCCTCAGCGTCATACGTATCTACCATTTCAAGCTGAATGCGCTTCTTCCACAGCCGAGCCGGTCCATCGAGCGCCAACGTCTCGTACTCGCCTCCTTCACCGAGTACTGCTCCTCGTAATGCCGCTTCTTGGCCGCCGTCTGTGAAGAATTGCGCTAGACCAGTCACTAGACGTGCCCTGGTTGCTTGGTCCGCGACATTAGCGAAAAGGAGGTTCTCTTTGATTCCGCCTGAGGCGATTTTGATGATCCGGGCGTCGCATCCTGCAGTCGCCATGTCGTCGAGTAGACTTGTCAGAGAGTCTGGACGGGATGGCGGTGGTGGGAGGAACGGGTACTGCCAGAGATATGCTAGGGGTATTAGGTTGAGGCGTGTGGCTACGGACTCGACGCGTGTGCGTTGATAGGTGCTCAGGATTGCGCCGGCAGCCAGGGCGTTGCCTTCGGGGTGTTGGACGAGGATATCGCGGATGAGGAGGTACATGTCTTCTGTTTCATCGCTTTGTCGTGTCACCACGTTGTCATGATGCTGTGATGGAGGGCTGTTGTTGTTGCTGCTTGTATCGTAGTCTCGTCCTGTTTGGGTTGCTGATCCTGATATGACTCGTCTGTATAATGGGACGTTCAAGGCCTCGGCGTATAGCGGGATGAGGCTGTGGCCGACGGTTTGATACATGAAAGAGTCGAGGTCTGTGGTTTCCGATTCTGCTTCCTGGCCTCCATCTTGTTTAGGGAGGGGTGGGTACAGGTTGGCTAAGGCGACTATCTCGTGCCCGTTCTGGAGGCAATGAACAAGGTTGTATAGCGAGTCTTTGCCGCCAGATATAAGGCCGATCACTTTGAGGGACATGGTGTCTTTGAGATTCCGGTTTGTTGTTTGCGTATTCTTCGACACGTCTTGCTGGGGACGTGCAGAATGTGAGTTTTCCTCTCATTACGGATCGCGCTTGCCTTTGTATTGTGCTGACTTGGTATCTGGCACAACTATTTTCGCTGCTTAGATTTGAAGCTAGTTGGCTGGACGGATTGACATAGCATCACTCTCCAACGGAATTATTAATTAGACATCATTGATTAGTGACCATCCGACAAATCTTACTAAAGCGCTGTTCCAGTAAATGATAAATTACAACGTACGTGGATGCAGTTGCCATAACGTGCCTGTAGTGCCTTTCTTCGCAAGTTCACTGTAATACTGCCATAGTCAGCCGCAGCTGTATCTTTCTAGTCAGTGCTGATCAAGTCTCAGGCTGCTATGCCCCATGTGCAGTGCGTAGAATGTGGTGTTTGTCCTGTGCTTCAAAGATCTTGGCATTCGTATATTCCACACCTCCGCAACAGAAGGATGGACGACTCAGACCAGTGATCTGCAACACTCCTAGTTACCGTTCAGAGCGCCAGCATAAAGAAAGCAATCCCTTTGCTTGGCGACACGCGTATGAAGAGCATATTCGGAAAGGTTCAAGGAGTGAGAAAGACCTCACAAATACTGGTATTGACTCAGCTTTACGGAGTGTAGCAGGTCATCCTTTGTGTCCGCATTCAAGTTCGAGCATTACCTGGATAGAGTGAACATGGACCATACATGCATCGTCACAACCCTAACGATGTTGGATCGATCGAGATAACAAAGGAGATAGATGTAGGCAGAAAGTGGATCAGTCGCGAATCTTGAGGCAAATTGTCTGACTTTATACTAAGAGCTACAGTACAGAGCCAGGAATAACTATTCATGTCTCGAAACGAATGCGGTTCGTCAGTCTTCCAACACCACCAACACTGACATCAACGACATCGCCATCCTGCAAAAACCGAGGCGGTGACATGAACAGGCCTACACCCCCAGGTGTCCCCGTCATAATCAGCGATCCCTTCTGCAACGTCTGTCCCTGACTACAAAACGCAATCAACTTCTTGACACCGAAGCAAAGGTCTGAAGTATTAGACGACTGTCGTACTTCGCTATTGACCCGGACCTCCAAAT